>OJLA01000275.1_pt1 | contig 47124 bp, 27 predicted proteins | sample 1596611 | NCBI WGS metagenome assembly OJLA01 (sample SAMEA4350168, study PRJEB24818) | metagenome | biome: human; feature: gut; material: faeces | place: Denmark | collected 2013-09
CAAAAAATATCTGAGATACCCAAAAATAAAGTGTAAATATTTTGTTGGTTTTCAATAAATTATCACCTACTTGTTGTATCAGGATTATAGACAAAAACTCAAAGGGGTGTTATTGCTGAATAGTTACAAATTCCCCTCCCCACTCTCTTTCACTCAAAAAAACAAGGAAAAAGAGAAGAGCTATTTTTACGAGGGGTATGAAATGCAAGGTTTTGGAGTGCGTGATAAAATAAAAACGTCAAAGAGCATGCTTTTTACAAATATATTATGTAAATTTGCAGTTGATTATGAATATTTGCACAAAATTCAAGACAATAAGGGTGCTTAAAATATATTAAAATGACAAGTAAAACCAAAACATACAAAGACGTTGAGATCAAAGAATATTCAGATTTGGTTGCAGAACCGCAATATGATTTGTTTTTCAACAATGGCAACAACGAGCGTCAAGAGGAGGGTACTTTAAGAGTACTATCTCTTTTCTCGGGTTGTGGCGGTATGGATATTGGTTTAGAAGGAGGTTTTATTTGCCACAACCACTCGGCAACCAAGCAAGAGTGGATTCGCCGGCGTATTAATAACGATTGGGTTCAACTTAACCGCAATTTGTTTCGTACAGTTTTTGCGTGTGACATTTTAGAAGAAGCACGCCTTGCATGGTTGAGATATATGTCCCGCTACAACGTCAATCCCGAAATATATCATCTCACAAGCATTGTTGACCTTGTGAAGCTTCACAAAGATGGTGGTGGTATTTTCCCCGACAATATTGATATTGTAACGGGCGGATTCCCGTGCCAAGATTTTAGTGTTGCCGGAAAGCGCCGAGGCTTCAACTCGTCTGTTTCACACAATGGAGAGAAAAGAGAGGGCGACTCACCGTCTGAGGAAACAAGAGGCAAACTCTATATATGGATGAAACAAGTGATAGATCTCGTACGACCCAAGATGTTTATTGCGGAGAATGTCAAGGGACTTGTTAGCCTTGGGGATGTGAAGGATATTATTCAGCGCGACTTTTCCGCTGCCAATGGCAATGACTACATCGTGCTGGATCCACAGGTGCTTCATGCAGCCAACTATGGCGTTCCCGAAACCAGGGAGCGCGTCATTTTCATAGGTATTAAGCGCTCCGCCCTCCGACCCGAGGCTGTCGAAGCATTGGGACAGAAAGTGATACCTGCAGAATACGACCCCTATCCAAAGCCTACTCACAATTTCAACGCCTGTGACGAGACTCTTCCTGCCCCTGTCACGTGTAGAGATATTTTCACTGGCCTCCCGGAGCCTGCCGACTCCGAAGACCTGGCGCAAAAATCATATTCTTGCGCAAAATACTTGAGCAATGGCAGCCAAGGACAAACCGAAATCAATTTTGATGGTTTGGCCCCAACGATTCGTTCCGAGCATCATGGGAATATTGAATTTAGGAGGTTATCGGCAGAACATGGCGGAAAAATATCCGAAGAACTGTCCAACGGATTAGCCGAAAGACGTTTGACGCCGCGTGAATGCGCACTTATTCAGACTTTTCCACCAGATTACCCATTCGTCTTTCACAAAGCCAACTCAAAGCGATATGCAGTAAGTCCATCGGGAGCCTATAAAATCATAGGCAATGCCGTCCCACCCATGTTGGCATACAACATCGCAAGGAGAATACAAGAAGTATGGCCTTTATATTTTGATTAGCATGGATAAAACGGATCATATCATAGCAATAAGGAAAAGGGATATCACCCTGGCCCATGAGGCGTTTGTAGAGTTGATGAGCAACACGGAGAGTATCCTGAACCGTGAGGCTTGCGAGAATCCTCAAGAGTACAAGAAATTGACTTCCTCATCACTGGAGGTGTGTTCTGTAGAGAAAATCAAAATGGCATGTGCCAACTCTCCATTCGACGCCAAAGAGGTGAAATTGATTTCCGGGCAAAAATTTCCAGACATAGTGGCAGACAAGTACTATGGCATAGAAGTCAAATCCACCAAGGAAGACCGTTGGACCTCCACGGGGAGTAGCATAGTCGAGACAACCCGTGTAGACCATGTCGATGATATCTACATGTTGTTTGGCAAGTTGGGCGGCGAGATCCCCCAATTTAGATGCCGTCCATACCAAGACGTTCTTTATGACATAGCCGTCACCCATTCACCGAGGTACCTTATCGACATGGAACTGGAAGAGAAGAAAACGATCTTCTCGAAAATGGGAACTACCTACGATGATTTCAGGTCATCGGCGGATTCTATATCCTTGGCAAGACGGTACTATAGGGAACGGGCAAAACAGCAAAACCGTCAAGAAATGCCTTGGTGGATAACTTCTGACAACCTTGACCAAGCGCATTCCTTCAACATTCGGCTTTGGAACTCACTCGAATTGGACGAGAGGAGAAGGTTGCAAGCAATGTGTATGATCCTTTTTCCAGAAGCACTCAATCCGGCAAGAAGCATGACAAAGTACAACAATACAACACTATGGCTATGTTCTTATAACCAGGTGGTCAATCCTAACATTCGTGACTTGTACTCTGCTGGTGGTAAGATTTCTCATGTTGACGGCAAAAAATTAAAGAACTCTGTAGCCCAGGTTTTCAATATCATTGTAGACTATTCTGACGAAATTAAAGCATTGCTTCGTCACCCCTCTAATGAGCTTTTGTTGATGATAAAAGACTTCAATCCGATTCTACTCAAGGATAGCGACATGTATGAAGCGTGGCTAAGAATCTGTTGCAAATTCGCCGAAGGGCACCAAGTTCCTTTGAGAGAATGGATAGATAAAAAACCGCATTTTACATTTTCAAAATGATAGACATGAGCTCCCTCAAAGAGCGTAATACTATGCCATTGATACACAGTTGGAGTCAATTTTGTCGCCTATAGGCGACAAAATTGCACCCTTTCATCGTATAAGCGGTAAGTTGGTGGCTCGTTTTTTGCCAATGTCCCTTACTCCGATTGCTCAATTTGTCGTCTATGTGTCCACGTCGTGCCACTCTCTTTTCCAAATAAACCTAAAAATAGAGATGTCAGGACAGAATGTTTCATATTTTGTCCTAACATCATTTTGGCGAGCAATCGAATGCATTTCGCTTTGCAGCATTTTCTGCCCTATTAAAACCATAAAAAGCCACGCATTTCTGTTGCTTTTCTAAAAATTGTTTTATCTTTGGGTTTTTCAGCCAAGGCGCCCGCACCTCAGTGTCAAGTCGCTCTTGTATTTGCCCTATCCTTTTGGCGCTTGCAGGCGGCGGAATCTTAGCGCTGCAAGTGTAGGCCTGTAACTCGTTTAAAATAACTCCAAACAACTATCTAAGCAGCCATGAAGAAAAAAATGACTACTACTGGCGACGTGAAAATCGCCTTGGAAGAAGACTTGCTCACGCTCGACGCGAACACAGGTGAGAAATTTTACCGTCCATTCACCCCCGAAGACTTTCGGCGCTTTGAGACGGAGACCATTCACGTGCGCGAGGTAGCGCAACGGGCCATCGACGAGACCCAATGGGACACAGGAGAGCCAGGGACTTTTTTCAAAGTTCTCCACCACACCAATTGCATCTTGAGGATGCGGCTAGTGAATTACCGCAATCAGGTCAAGGATTTTCGCACCAGGGCCTACGTCACCCTCTACAATATCTACGACGCGCAGATGGAGCAACTGTGGCATCAACTAAGCCCCACGCTTACGGAGCTTCTGACCTTTGGGGAGAAGATTCTGAAAAGCCTCACGGACTTGGTCGAGTCCTGCCCTGCCTCCGTCTTTAAGAAGATTGTGAGAGCAAGCGACCCACAGGAAGAGCTCAGCATGATGCCCGCCGACTACGAGGGCCTCAAAAGCCTGGCCGTGGAGCGGATGACGGAGAGCATACGTTTTGTGATCAGCATTGCCGAGGAGATAGAGATGTGGATCACGGATTTGTGTCGCACACGGAAGGTTCGTAGCGCGCCCGAGGAGGCCATCATCTACCGCTACCTCCAAAAGGAATATGAGGAAACCCAACAAAAGGGCCACCTCGCACGGGTGGAGAAGCGCCACTGGCATTATTTGGACGACCGAAAGGCGGAGGCCGACATGAGCATGCTGCAACGCCTGCTGGACCGCACGGAGGAAGAATACGAGCGCTACCCTATCTGCAAGCTATGGGCCGACTGGGGCTATCCGCAAGAGGAGGAAACAGAGGCTTTTGCCCACGAACTGAGCTGCCGCGCGTTTGGGAAAGAAGACTTTGAGAGGCTTTTCATGTACCAGGCCGAGCACCGCATGCTGACCGAGAAAATCTGCAAGCGAAACGCCTACGAGAACCACAGCGATTCGTTCTTTGCTCCCTGGCTGGATCCCAGCAAGGTGGAGGAGTTTCTAAAACCCTGGATAATGGTAAATGTCAAAAAACAAGAGCAATGGTATATAGTATGGTGTTTGATGAAATATTCGTTCGACATGATACGGGAAAATCAGGATAAAAACGATTTCGCAGAACGCATGGAAAGCATGTTCAAGGACGTAGAAGTAAAGTGTGTGGTAAATTCGTTTAGGCGACAGGAGAACAAATTGAACCATAACAAGCACTTTTCCAAGTGGTTTAAAGAAACTGATCCGGATTATCCTATAGCGGAAAGTCTTTTTCGAAAATTGAAATTGAAAGATCGCTACCGTAGATAGCAGCGTTTCGGGAGTTTTACCAAGATTTTACCAAGCGGTGGTAAAATCTTGGTAATTTTCGCTATTTTACACCATAAAAAGTAAAAGCAATTTACTATTTTTCCTGCTATTTTCATCATCCACCTTGCTTTTACCAAAAAAAGGCCATTTTTTACCAAAAACAGGGGGTTTTTCGGGAAATGTTGGTAAAAAGATTGTGCGGCTCCTCGCCCCTTTCTACCTTTGCACCGTCAGTTCGAGGCATGCGAGGCCGGCGATGGCAAGCTAACAAATTAATAACAAAAGGTCACGAGAAGGCGCGACGTAAAACGAGAGTTATGAGTATGTATTTCAGTTTCACAGTTTGGAGGTTTTTGTTTAGCCTCAGTATGAGTTGCAGCAAAAAGGAAAAGTAAGGAGAGCGTTATGGAAGCAAAAATCATGAGAGTGGTGCAGCAGGGCGAGGCCTTCGCTGTGCAGAGTCAGAAGAGCGAGACGGGACAGGTGAAGAAGTGCAACATCCTGCTGCAGGAGCTCGGCGGGAAGTACGCCGACCAGTATGCCTGCACGATGCTGGGCAACGCGGCCACCTGCCGCTTCTCCCAGGACGAACTGGTGGCCGTCAGCCTCCGCTTCACGGTCAACGAGTATGAGGGCCGCCACTATCAGGACATCCTCGTGGCGGACATCCATCGGTTGAATCGGTGATTTTTTTTAACATGAATCATCGTTCATCGAAACATAAATCGGCGATTTTATTTTAACATTAATCATCGTTAATCGGAACATTAATCGGTCATTAATAGGATTGGCCCAAGGGCCAATTTTGAGAACAGGGAAGTAAAAATAGTAAAAATCTGAGTTGAGTACGAGGAGGATATTCCATGGTAAAGCGCGCAACAATCCACGTCTCTTCTCGCAAAAACTCAGCAACAATGAACAAGAACAATCAAGTCAACAATCAGGTTGACAATCAGAACCATGGCGACCATTGCCAGCACGTACAGATCGGCGGACAGGCTTACTATGACGACCGCAAGTATTTTCTTTTTTCGCCCGACGCGCCTGTGCCGCAGGCCGTGGAGAGCTTCCGCAAGACGGGCGTGGGCCAGCAGATGAGCGACGGGACGTTCGACTTCGTCGTGCGGCCCAAGGTGAAGACCCGCAGCGTGCTCATTCGCAAGCTCGCCCACGGGCGCATCAGCAGGACCCAGGACGACGCCGTGCAACTGACGTTGAAGTTTTTCCGCACGGAGAACGTGGTCATAGCCCAGGCCATCATGGACGAGGCGCAGGACGCTATCGACGCCCTGCTCAATGAGCAACTGACGAAGTAAAAGAAAGGAGGAAGTAGATTATGAGCGTACATGTAATTTTTTATCAGCAGGGCCACAAGATGATGGAGGCCGTGGCGACGGAGGAGGCTTACCGCCGCTATCGCGACAGCCAGGCGCAGCTGCGCTGGGTGGAAACGATTCGCCATCCGAAGCCCGAGACCGACGTCTCGGCAGCGAAGCGCAAGCTGGTGCAGTTCAACTACTCCTGCTTGCCCACGAAGGACGGTTGCCTCAAAGGCGCCAAGCGGCTGAGCAAGTCGGTCGGTATGGACATCGACCACCTGAGCGCCGACGAGGTGAATCTGGTCGCTGCCACGGCGATCGAGAAGAAGGACGAACTGGGCCTGCTCATGCTGGAGCGCAGCGCCCGCGGAGGCGGCCTCCACGTCATCTTCCGCCGTCATCCCGAGATGGACCAGGAGGCCAATCTGCGCTGGGCCTCCGACTTGCTGGGCGTGGAGTATGATGCTGGGGCGAAGGACATAACCCGCGTCTTCTTTGCCACCACCAGCGAGGACCTGCTCTACCTCCATGAGGACCTCTTTGACAATACAGAGTGCGGGGCGGCTACGGGTTCTGCTACGGCCACGAAACCTGCCACAACGTCCAGTACAAAGACCACTTCGATGACGACCACAGAAGCGGCTGCAACGGCTTCTGAGGCAAAGCAGAGGACCGAGCGGACAGATGGTGGCCAAACGATTTCCATGGCCTCAGAGACGGCTTCTGCGGCCTCTGAGACGGCCTCTGAAACGACTGAGCAGGACGCCGTGGAGACGAAGACGGAGGAAGGCAAGACGAGCGAGGGAGAAACAGGAAAAGAGAAGCTTCTGCGCTACAAGGGCATTCCCTACGACCGCATCATCGAGAAATGGTGGACCTTCTACAACGACGGCGAGCACCCCATACGGTCCAACCGCAACACGCTGACCTTCGAGCTGGCCGTCAACCTCCGCCACATCTGCGGTTTCGACCGATCCGTGCTCGACCGCGTCATCCCCTGCTACGACGGATTTGCCGAGACCGAGAAGCTCTCCTGCATCGACTCGGCCCTGGGCGAGAGAAAGACGCAGATGCCAAAACGGCTGAAGGACGTGATCGAGGCCGTGCGCCAGGACATGATCGTCGAGGGCAGCGAGGTGGACTCCATCGACGAGGCTATGGAGCAGGACGACCTCTTCTATTATAACGCGCTGCCCAAAATGCCGCAAGGCGTGAGGGAGAGCATCAGCGCCGTGGGCCCGCACCTCGCCATGCCCGTCATCTTCGCCATCGCGCCGGCTATCGGCATGCTCGCCACGGGCGTGCGCGTCGATATCCACGGCAAACCCTCGCAGCTCAACCTCATCAGCTACATCGCCGGCGACTTCGCCTCGGGCAAGGGAAGCATCGACCCCGTGGTAGCGGCCTGGCTCTCGGAGGTAAAGGCGGTCGACAAGGGCTATCTGCTGCAAGAGGAGGAGTGGCGCGCGCAAAAGCGGGCAGCCAAAAACAAGAAGGAGCAGCCGGAAGAACCGAAATATCCCGTGCGCTGCCTGACCCTCAACAACACCGTGGCCAATCTCGCCGACCGACTGGCCAACACACGGGGCAAACACGCCTTTTCCTTCACGCCCGAGGCCGACACCGTGGCACAGAAGTGGCGCACGGCCATGTGTGACTTCTCCGTGATGCTGCGACAGGCCTACGACGGCACGCCCTACGACCGCGAGGCCAAGTCGGCGGACGCCGTCAACGTACACATCGACAAACTGCTGTGGAACGTCGTGATGTGTGGCACGCCCGACGCCCTCTACCGCGTCGTGACCAACTATACGGACGGTTTTCTGAGCCGAATGGCCCTGGCCCGCACACCCGACAACACCTTCACGCCGCTCTCGGAAAGCCTCTACCGTCTGACGCCGGAGCAGGAGACGAAGATCCAGCAAGTGGCCCACCTGCTGCCGCTGATGATCGGCGACGTGGAGCTGCCCAAACTGGAGGAGAAGGGCCGCCAATGGCTGGAGCAGATACGACTGGAGGGCATCAAGAACGACGACAAGACACTGGCGCGCCAGCGCTTCCGCACCTGCCCCACGGCGATGCGCATGACGACCTGCCTGATGCTCTGCCGCGTGGCCGAGCAGCTCATCCAGAACTACGGAATGCAGGGGGCGGAAACGCGGCTGAAGGCCGAACCCACGCTATGGCAGAAACTGCTTAGGCGCCAGCAGACGCCGCAGATGCTCGAAGCCTTCAACGTGGTCGCCGACTACATGATCGACAATACGATCTTCTTCTTCCGCAACCGCATCGAGTCGGCATTTCATTCGCCCGACTACGTGCCGTCGGGGAAGCCTCGCTCCCGCCGAACCAAAAACGATACCATCTACGAGCAGTTGGCCGACAGGTTTACCACAGAGGAGGCCTATGATACCTCCATTAGCGTGAGGGGCTTCGAAGTAACGAAAGGAAGGGTGTGTACCATGCTCAGCCGATGGGAGCAGCAGGGTATGGTCGAGCGACTCGACAGAGGGGTGTATAAGAAATCGTACAGGCAAGAGGTGTTGTAATCCATACCAACAACCTTACGAACTTACGAACTTACAAACTTACGAACTTACATTAAGAGTTCGCGCATCCCCACTTCGGGCTCTCCTGTCATAAATCAGTCTTCAAAAAACTGTCGTCAAACAATTTTCAAGAACAAAAAATGATCAAGAACATGTCAATAATCTTATCAGAACACTTCCGCCTCACGGAGTTTACCACCTCCCTCGTCGCCGTCACGCGGCGCATAGACAACACGCCGCCGCTCTCGGCGGTCGGCAACCTCCAGCAGCTCTGCCTCCACGTCCTGGAGCCGCTGCGGGCCCATCTCGGCCATGCCGTCCGCATCAACAGCGGCTACCGGTCGCCACGGCTCAACGCCGCCGTCGGGGGCGTGAAAACCTCGGACCACACGCGCGGCTGCGCCGCCGACATTTTTGTCCCCGACGTCAAGACAGGCCGCGAGTGGTTCGCCTGGATGATGGACAACCTCCCGTTTGACCAGCTCATCTGGGAGACCGCCTCCGGGGGCAAGGCCTGCTGGATACACGTCGGCTATCGCGCGGGCCACAACCGCCAGCAGGTGATCGGCCACCTCGTGAAGCGATAGAAGTCAGCGCATAGAAAAAAATAAAAATCCGACCTCGCCACCCCTTGGTGGCAGGTCGGATTTTTATTATAATCCCAATAGATCGTCTTTTTACTTGCTCAGACGCTCCTCAAGGTGCTTGCGGATGGTCTGGATGAAGTCGAGCGAGTTGACAGCCTTGGCCTCGACGCCCTCCATGAGGTTGACGAGGTCCTTGGTGACGATACCGCTGTTCATCGTGTCGAAGCAAGCGCCCTCCAGCTGGTCGCCGAAGTTGACGAGAGCCTGGATGCCGTCCTTCTCACCACGCTTGCGGAGCGCACCGCTCCAAGCGAAGATCGTAGCGATCGGGTTGGTGGAAGTCTCCTCGCCGGCGAGGTACTTGTAGTAGTGGCGGGTGACGGTGCCGTGGGCAGCCTCGTACTCGTAGTTGCCATCGGGGCTGACGAGGACAGAGGTCATCATGGCGAGAGAACCGAAGGCGGTGGAGACCATGTCACTCATGACGTCGCCATCGTAGTTCTTGCAAGCCCAGATGAAGCCGCCCTTGCTGCGTACTACACGGGCAACAGCGTCGTCGATGAGGGTGTAGAAATACTCCAGGCCAGCCTGCTCGAACTTCTCCTTGTAGCACTCCTCATAGACCTCGTTGAAGATGATGCGGAACTGAGCGTCGTACTTCTTGGAGATCGTGTCCTTGGTAGCGAACCAGAGATCCTGGTGGACGTCGAGCGCGTAGGTGAAGCAAGCGTGAGCGAAGGAACGGATAGACTTGTCGACGTTGTGCATGCCCTGGATGACGCCCGGACCGTCGAACTCGTGGATAACAACCTCTTCCTTCTTGCCGCTCTTGCCCTCGAAGACGAGCTTGGCAACGCCAGCCTCTTCGCAGCGCACCTCTACGCCTTTATAGACGTCGCCATAGGCGTGACGGGCGATGGTGATGGGCTTCTCCCAAGAGCGAACCTGCGGCTTGATGCTCGGCAGCTGGATCGGAGCGCGGAACACCGTACCGTCGAGGATGGAACGAATCGTGCCGTTGGGGCTCTTCCACATCTGGTGGAGCTTGTACTCGTCCATACGCTGGTGGTTCGGAGTGATCGTGGCGCACTTCACGGCCACGCCATACTTCTTGTTGGCATTGGCAGCGTCGATCGTCACCTGGTCGTTGGTCTGGTCGCGGTAGGGAAGACCGAGGTCATAGTACTCGCTCTTGAGGTCAACGAACGGAAGGATCAGCTCGTCCTTGATCATCTTCCACAGAATTCGGGTCATCTCATCACCGTCCATCTCAACGATAGGGGTGGTCATCTGAATTTTTTCCATTGCTTTGTAGGAATTTACTTTTTTATTAGTAATTGATTGATTCTTTGATGATATCTTCGTGCTGGCACGTGGCGGGAGGGCCGTCAGGGGCCCGCCCCGCCCGTGGCCAGACAAACATATTTTTTGCTGTTTACTTGTTGTGCTCCTTGTAATAGTTGATCAGGCAACCATCGGCCAGGATGGTGCGCTCGTCCTCGGTGAGGTTCTGGAAGAGCAGGTGGATGGGCTTCACGCCGTTCTTGGTGATGACCTGAGCGTCGATCTCCTCCTTGCCGGCGAGGATGGCCTGGCGGATGCCGGGCACGAAGACCATGTCGCCCACCTCATACTGGAACTCGGTGTCCTTGCTGATGGTGAAGGGCACGATACCCCAGTTGATGCAGTTGCTGCGATAGCGCTTCGTGGCATACTCGTAGCAGATGTTGGCGTCGCCACCGAGCACCTTCTGGCAAGAGGCAGCCTGCTCGCGGGCAGAACCGTCGCCGGGCTTGTTGGCGAAGACGCAAGAACCGAAGGAAGTGTTGTCCACAGAGGCGCCGACCTGCTTGAGGGCGGCGAGGATGTGGTCAGAGGCCTTGCCGGCGCGACGGTCGCGGTCCAGCTGCTGGATCTCCTTGCTGCGGCCGACATACTCGGGCACGCGGCGAGAGAGGGCAAACTCGGAGAGGCGCAGCGGGTTGGAACGGTAGCTGGAAGTCTCGCCAGAGGGGATCAGCTCGTCGGTCGTGGTGACGGGGTCGTGGATGACGGCAGCCAGCTCGACCAGCATGTTCTCCTGCATCGGATACATCTCGGGCCAGTCCTTGATGTTGGGACCGTAGCGGAGCGGCTGCTCGGCATCGGCCTTGCCATAGCCTCTATAGACGCGATGCTCGTAGATCTTGTCGTCGAAGCTGTAGGGCTTGTAGTCGGCCTCGTAGTCGATGTCGGTGGCGGCGGTGATGACACCACCATTGGCTGCGGAGGCAGCGATGCTGCGGGCATCCATCAGGGCGACCATGGAGATCTGGCCCTGGCCCGGCTTGGAACCCTCGCGGTTGGGGAAGTTGCGCGTGGTGTGGCGGATGCTCAGACCGTTGTTGGAAGGCACGTCGCCGGCACCGAAGCACGGACCGCAGAAGGCGGGCTTGATGACGACACCGGCCTCGATGAGGTCGCTGGTCACGCCGGCACGGTTGGCAGCGATATAGACGGGAGAAGACTGCGGATAGGCCGAGCAAGAGAAGTAGTCGTTGCCGGCAGACTGGCCGCGCAGGATGGCGGCAGCCTCGCAGAGGTTCTCATAAGTACCACCGGAGCAGCCGGCGATGATGCCCTGGTCGGCATAGACCTTGCCGTCGCGGATCTTGCTCACCAGGTCGGGCTGCACCTTGTCGCCGAAGCGGCGCTTCGTGTCTTCCTCCACACGGCGCAGCACGGTCTCGGGATCGGCCTGCAGCTCGTGGATGGAGACAGCGTTGGAGGGATGGTAAGGCAGGGCGATCATAGACTCCTGCTTGGAGAGGTCGATGCGCACCATGCTATCGTAGTAGGCCACCTTGCCCGGGCGCAGCTCCTTGTAGTCCTCAGGACGACGGTGGAGCTCATAGTGCTCGCGAACCTTCTCGTCCGTCACCCAGATAGAGCTCAGACAGGTGGTCTCAGTAGTCATCACGTCGATGCCGTTGCGGAAATCGACAGAGAGGTTGGCGACACCGGGGCCGGCAAACTCCAGCACCTTGTTCTTGACAAAGCCACTCTCGAAGACGGCCTTGACAAGTGAGATGGCGACGTCGTGGGGACCGATACCGTGGCGCGGCGTGCCCTCAAGCCAAACGAGGACCACCTCGGGGGCGTTGATGTCCCAGGTGTTGCGGAGGAGCTGCTTGACGAGCTCACCGCCACCCTCGCCGACACCCATGTTGCCCAAAGAGCCGTAGCGGGTGTGGGAATCGGAACCGAGAATCATATTGCCGCACTTCACCATCTCCTCGCGGGCAAACTGGTGAATGACAGCTTGGTTGGCGGGTACGTAGATACCGCCGTATTTCTTTGCTGCAGAAAGACCAAAGACGTGGTCGTCCTCATTGATGGTACCACCGACGGCGCACAAAGAGTTGTGGCAGTTGGTCATGGCGTACGGCAGGGGGAACTTCGTCAGGCCGCTGGCGCGAGCCGTCTGAATGATACCTACATACGTAATGTCGTGCGACATCATCGCATCAAAGCGGATGTGCATCTCCTTGCCCTTGCCACCATTGACATCATGGGCACGCAGAATGCCGTAGGTGATGGTGTTCTCGCGAGCCTCGTCGGCCGAGGGCATACCCGTTGTATCCTCAACCACCTTCTGGCCGTCGAGCAGATACACTCCATGTTTGATCAGTTCAACCATAATAGATAATGACTTTTTGTTATTTAATAGAATTATTATTTTCTGTTTTTGAAATGAATGGCGCCCGCCCCTATCGGAGGATGGCGTTGATGAGAATCGTCAGCGAGAGCATGTCGGCACAGCCACCCGGCGAGATGTTGTGGCGGATGAACTCGGCGTCGGCCTCGCGAAGCGAATTGACGGAGAACCGCTGGAGCAACTGGCCGCTCGACTGGCGTACGATCTCGGCTGTCTCGGCATCCGTGCGGTAATAGATGTTGGTGTCCTGCAGCATCGACATGATCTTGAGCAGCGTGCGGTGGGCGCGGTGCGGGTCCTCGCGCAGCTTGCGGTAGTAGGGGCCCCAGGTCTCGAAGAGGTCGGGATAGCCCTCGACGGCGTTCTCTCTCGCGCCCTTGACGCGGGCCTTGGCGACGACCTCGGCGCCGTGGGTGTCGGCGGAGGGAGGGAAGCCCGCCGCTATCTCCTGGATCATCTGCTGCAGACGCTCCTTGCGCACCTCCTGGCCCTCGTGGGCGTAGAGCCACATGGCGGCGGCGACGGTGATGCCAAGGGCAAACAGGGCGCCGCGGTGGGTGTTGACCCCGTGGGTGGTGCGCAGCATGGCGGCCTCGGCCTCGATGCCGATGCGCTGCACGTCGGCCGTGGTGAGCTTGTCCGCGGACAGGCCGAGCTGGGCCAGACGGACGAAATACGGGCGCAGCGACTTGATACTGCGCTCCATGAGGATATAGTCCATGTCGGTATGGGCCCCGGAGTTGTCCTTATCGACCAGTCCGGGCTTCGGCGTGGTGTCGAGCTCCTGCTGGAGCGCATCGACGGCAAACTTGGCCATGATGTAGGGCTGGGTCGTGGGGGGCACGAGCTGCATGGCGGCATGGAGCTTGTTGTTCTCGATGAAGGCCCGGGTGCGCGAGGCACTGATGGGCTTCTCCTCCAGCTCCTTGCGCTCGATCTGTACGACCTCGATGCCGCTCTTCGGCAGCAGCTCGGTCATCATCTCGTTGTAGCGGCGCGTCAGCGGGTCGAAGGGCTCGGTGCCGACGAAGCGCACCGTGGCGCCCAGGGCGGGGGCCAGGTAGCGGGCAAAGATCTGGAGATCCAGTTCGATCTGATTCTCCGAAGCCTTGTCGAGCTGCTTGAGGAAATAGGTGGGAAATGTGGCCTGCGAAATGGCATAGGCGCTGCCTTCGCAGACGGTCACATTGGCGAGGTCGGCGGTGCCGAGACGGATCATCTCGCGCCGCTCCTCGTAGTTGAAGTTGCGATTATTCTCCTTGAGGGGAATAACGTATAGGTTGTCCACTTGCTTGGAAGCCTCCTCGATGAGGTAGCGATGGCCGCGGGTGAAGGGATTGCAGTTCATCACGATCACGCCCGACTTGCCGGGGCGTGCCAGCCGCTCCAGGCTCAGCAGATAGTCCCGCAACGGCATCTGTCCGTTCTCCATGAAGACCACGCTGTCGGTCTCGGCCAGGGTCTCGAAGGCCAGGCTCTCGAAAACGGCTTTGTTGCTGGGTTTGGTGAAGACTTTCACCGTGGGGTAGCCCCGACGCTGCACGATGACCATCAGATGGGACACCAGGCGGTTGGCCAGGTGCTCGTCCTCCATGCCCTCCTTGACGGCGATGCAACGGATGGCGTCGCCCAAGAGGCCTCCGACGGCCAGCATCTCGTCGCCACCACAGGGGTAGATGGCCTCGTAGTAATCGACCTTGTCGAGTCGCAAGGTGCGCTTTCCGAGAAACTCCTCCACCTTGCGGCGAGCTGGTCCATAACCGATGGGCACTTCTCTTATCTCGTAGTCGGCATACATAAGCGTCAGTTTTCAGCGTTAAACTCTCTCACCATCTCGTCGATGCGCTGGAGGATCTCCTCCTGCGTGTGGGTATGATTGCGCATGCACCAGCGGGCCTCCTGATCGCAGAGCAGGCAGCGGCGCGGCGCGAAACCGACGTCGGTGCGCGAGAGGGGGGTGGCGTCGGACTGGATGACATCGAGGTCAAAAAGCCGACCCAGGGGATGGAAATCCTCGATGCCGCACATCTGCCGCTTCACGCTGCGCGCCTCGGCACGCACGATCCAATAGGCCTCGTAGCCCGTCGGCGCGTCGTTGGTGTAGCGGAGCACCACTTTCGGACCCAGGAAGGCCTGGACGGCAGCCTCGGCAGCACGGGCGATGACGCGCGTGTGGGCATTGCGCTTGACGCGGCCCGGCATGACAACGGTCAGCACGACAAGCGTCTGGCCGGGAAACTCCTGCAAAAGGCGCCTCTCCCTGTCCCATCGCTGGTCGCGGCTCTTCAATAGCTGTTCGAGCGTGATTTCCATCAACGTATGGTTGTTTTTTTTAAATCAATAAGGGAGGAGAGGGATTGGCCATGCACCTGGGCAGGCCAATCGCCATCTTCTCCTATTTTGTATGAAGGATTAGTCCTTGATGTTCTTGATGACATCCATCACCTCGCCGTTGCGGTTCATCACCACACCGACCACCTTGTCGCCGAAGGGCAGCGGGGCGGGCGTGCCGATGACACGGAGGGCACGGTCGCGGAGGCTCTCCAGGGTGACGAGCTTGATGCCGGCAGCCTGCATGCGCTCGGCGAGATCCGGACGGCGCGGGTTGACGGCCACGCCATACTCCGTCACGACGACATCGACGGTGGATCCCGGCGTGATGAGGTTGGTCACCTCATTGACGACACACGGGATGCGGCCGCGAAGCAACGGGCAAACGACGATGCTCAGGGCAGAGTCGGCAGCGGTGTCGGGGTGGCCACCGATGGCGCCACGGATGATACCGTCGCTACCCACGAGCACGTTGACGTTGAAGTTGACGTCCACCTCCAGGGCGGAGAGGATCACAATGTCGAGGAACTTCGTGGCGGCGCCGGGCTCGTCGGCAGAAGCATACTCGTTGGCAGAGACCTCCTTGTGCTTCGGATCGACCTTGATGGACTCGGCAGCAACCTTGTCGAACGACTGCACGTCGATGAGGTGGTCGATGAGTCCCTCCTCGTGGAGCTTCACCATGTGGGCGGTGATGCCGCCGAGGGCGAAGGAAGCCTTGACGTTCTGGTCGATCATCGTCTGGCGCAGATACTTGACGACGGCCAGCGAGGCACCACCAGAACCAGTCTGGATGGAGAAGCCCTCCTTGAAGTAGCCGCTGTTGACGATCACCTTGCAGGCCTCCTTGGCGAGCAGGATGTCGCGCGGGTTTTTGGTGTCGCGGATGGCACCCGAAGCGATCTTGGAAGAATCGCCGACGGAATCAACGACGACCACCCAGTCCACATCGTGCTCAGAGATGGAGGTCGGCGTGTTGGGATAGCTCACGAGGTCGTCGGTGAGGATCACCACGTTGTCGGCATAGCGGGCGTCGGGAAGGGCGTAGCCCAGGGAGCCACAGATGCTCTTGGCATTCTCGGAACGGGAGAAACCGCAGGAGTTGCCCATCGGGTCGCAGGAAGAAGCGCCGAGGAAGGCCACGTCGATATGGATGTCGCCATTGGCGATGGCAGAGCCACGGCCACCATGGGAACGGAACACCACCGGCTCCTTGAGGATGCCGTGGCTGATGGCCTTGGCCAGCTCGCCACGCATACCGGAGGTGGAGATGCGGGTCACGACGCCATTCTTGATGTGCTCGATGAGGGGCTTGTGGACGTCGTTCAGGCTGGAAGCAGCCACGTGGAGGTCCTTGATGCCCATCTCGGCGATCTTATCCATCACCATGTTGAGCACCTTGTCGCCACCACGGAAGTGGTGGTGGAAGGAAACCGTCATGCCGTCCTTCAGGCCGGAACGGCGGATAGCCTCCTCCAGAGAAACCACCTTCTGGCTCTCAGCCTGATACTCCTTGCGGGGCGTGGTGATCTTACGCTCCTCGCTGTGATAAATATTCTTCTTCAGGTGCTCGGCCATCTCGCCGATCAAAGCCTGTCTTTCCTCTAAATTGCTCATGCCAAATCCTCCTTCTTTATAACTCCTGCCGCAACGGCCAAATCAATCGTTCTCTGTGCGCGAAGGACGACGGGGCGGTCGACCATCTTACCGTTCAATGCAATCACACCCGAACCGCGCTTCTCGGCCTCCTTGATGGCGCCGACGACGGCCATGGCCTTGTCGATGGCCTTCTGAGACGGGGTGAACACCTCGTTGACGATATCGATCTGGCGCGGGTTGATGATAGACTTGCCGTCGAAGCCCATCTTGTGGATCTGCTCCACCTCCTTGCGGAAGGTCTCCATGTCGTTGAGGTTGGAATAGACCGTATCGAGGGCGTCGATGCCAGCAGCACGGGCAGCCACGACGATGGTCTGACGGGCGAGCAGCAGCTCGATGCCCTCCGGCGTGCGCTGCGTCTTGAGGTTGGCGCAATAGTCCTCGGCGCCAAGGGCGATACCCATCATGCGCTTGGAGGCGGTGGCGATGGCGTAGGCGTTGACCACGCCCAGCGCGCTCTCGATGGCAGCCATGATCTTCGTGCGGCCAAGGCAGCCAATCTCCTTCTCCACGCGCTCGATCTCGGCCTCCATCTCACGCACCTCATCGGCGGTCTCCGTCTTCGGCATACGAACCACATCGACGCCAGCCTTGACGACGGCCTCAATGTCCTTCTTGCCATACGGCGTGGAGAGCGGGTTGACACGCACCACCATCTCAGTCGTGCCGTAGTCGATGGTCTTCAGCGCGTTGTAAACGAGCAAACGTGCGGTATCTTTCTCTGCCATCGTCACAGAGTCCTCCAAGTCGAGCATAATCGAGTCGGGACCGTAGATGAAGGCGTCCTGCATCATACCGGGGTTGTTGCCCGGCACGAACATCATAGTTCTTCTTAATCTCTGCATACTTCTTCTGTCGGTTACTTTGTTCTGTTTAGACTTCCGTTAGTATAGATTCCAAGGATCCGTGGACGAGGACTAATCCTCCCAGACATCCTTGCCCGTGGCTCTGACTGCGGCAGCGGTGACGCGCGCACGAATGGTGCAGTCGAGGGCACCCTTGTCGGTAGCCTTCACATGGGCCTTCTTCACGCCCAAATTCTCCAATGTCTCTTTGATGACCTTGCGAATCTGGCCGCCGAACTGGTACTCTACCGTCGAGTCGAGGTCGATCTGAAGGCTCTCTTCCTCCGAGGGGGTAATCTGAACCAGGATGTCACCTGACTCCAAAGTCCCCGCGAATGCATTCTTTACTTCCATATCGTCGTTATTTGGTTTAAACGTATTCTATTTTATTAAGGAAATACGGCTGCACAAAAAAACGCGGAGGCGTGGGGAAATGAATGACCGAGAACAACCGCCCATCCCTGTAGTGGATTTCTGCTGTTACCTTTCATCAATTACCTTACGCTCCCGCGAGTAGTGCATTGCTGGCAGATTGCGTACAATCGCCCGTGATTCCTAATCACGGTGCAAATTAACAACGTTTTTTTGAAACTACCAAATCTTTTGCAACTTTTTTGAATACAAAACGCAAAATAATCTTAATAAGGGGATTTCGGGCTCAAGAAACGCGCCAGAAGGCATGTTTTTCAGCCATTTAGCCATGGCGCGCTGAAGGAGCGCAGAGGCCAGGACAAGTCGGAGGGGGACGGCGTCTGCGAGGCCTTTGTCACTTCCGCTTGCTCAGGGGCACGTCGTACTCGAAGACCTTGCCGTTTTTCACATAGTAGCGGTCGTTGAACTGCTCGCGGGTGCGCTTCCAGCGGTCGTGGCTCCAGAGCCAATAGGCTGGGTGCTCGCAGATCGTGTGCTCCAGCATCAGGAAATAGCGGTCGGTCAGCTGGTTTTCCTCAAACTGGCTGGGGTCGAGGGTGATGAGCTTGAACTCGGCCTCGTAGTAGCCACGGCGCGGACGGCTGACCTCGAGGTAGAAGACGGCCTGGTCCAGTTTGCGCGCGATGCGCTCCGTGCCCGAGAGCACGGGGGTGTCGTGGTGGAGGAAGTCGCACCAATGGTGGATGTTGAACCAGAAGGGCTTCTGGTCGGAGATGTAGCCGACGACGGTCGGGATGCCTTTCTGGCGATAGGCGATGATGCGCCGGATGGACTCGGCCATGGGGATGCTCACCGCGCCGAAGCGCTGGCGGATGGTGAGGAACATCTTGTCCATGCACGCGTTTTCCAACGGGTGATAAATCTGTCCGCATTGCGCCTTGGGAGAAATCCAAAAGGGCAGCGAAGTGACCCATTCCCAGTTGCAGTAGTGGCCCAAATAGATGGCGCACGACTGGCCGCTGCTGACACACTCGTCCACGAGTTCCGTTTCCTTGAATACCATTCTGCGCTTGATTTCCTCCTCGCTGATGGAGAACAGCTTGATGCTTTCCACCAGATAGTCGCAAAACCAGTGGTAAAACCCTTTTTCTATCCGACGGAGCTCCTGCTCTTTTTTCTCTGGGAAAGACTCCGTCAGGTTCTTCCACACGACGCGGCGGCGATAGTGTACGACGTGGAATATCAGGAAATAGATGCCGTCGCCAAAGAGATAGAGCAACCGAAGCGGAAGCAGCGAAAAGGCGTACAGCAGCCCATAGACCGTATAATAAAGTATCTTCTGCATAGATTGTACAATCAATTAGTGGAATCCGGGACTTTCTCTCCTCCCGTATCGTCTGCGACGCGCACCGTGCCGTTCATCAGCGTGAGGTCGCCGCGGTCATATTGATAGGCGGAAGAGGCCAAAGAGTTTTCCTCCTTGTACTCTGTGCTTTCCACATCCAGCACTCCGCACACCAGCTCATAGAGCAAATCGTTCGTCCAATACTTGTCCTTGTTCTCCGAAAGAGCCTTGGCGCGCTCGGGACGGAGCGCCACATACTCATCGCTCATCCACACCATCAAAGGAATATGGGTGTCGCGGAATCCGCCGAAGTTGGGCTGACGGTGGCGGTCGGGTATGTCTCCGTGGTCACTGCAATAGACCATGGCCTGTAGATTCAGCCGTTCGCGCATCGTTTCGTAAACCTGTTTGAGCACGCTATCGGTATAATACAAGGTGTTCTTGTAGTTCGTTATCTGATCATGGTTGCCCACCGCTCCCCATTTGCGGTACGCCTCGGGGAATCGGTTCTCATAATTGAAATGGCTGCCTTTCAGATGCAGGACCACAAGATTGTTGCAAGCAGGGCTCACCTCGTCCAAGAAATCTATCAAAGCCTCATCGTAGTATTTCTTGCCAAGCTGCTGATTCGTCCATTTGGCCACATCCGAGGTCTCGGCTACCAAGCTGACGGGCGTGTCGGCAGCTCCCAAGTGTCCCTGATTGCTGTACCAGTGCACCTTGTAGCCTAAACTTTTGGCAATATCGACGATAGAAACGGAGGTGTAAAACTGTCCGCCATCGTATTGATTGAAGGCGGTGAGGGCTTTTTCCAGCGTAGGAACAGTCTGAATATCACAGCTGTAGGCGTTGGGAAACAATATGCAATGGAGGCCGTCCCCGCCTAACTGCCGCATCCAGGGGGTCGTGTCTTCGTCCATTGGACTAAAGGCACTCATGAATTCACGGGACGCCGACTCTCCTATCACCAACAGGATAGTATGCGGAGCGGGCAATGGATGGACGGCCGTGGCTTTCAGGTGTTCCATCCGCTGCTGCTGGTTTTGGGTGTAAAGGCTGTTGCCGCGCATGTACTCGCTTACTTCGAGGTAGAGCCTCACCAGCCCCGTGCGCGAGAAAAGGCTGTGCCGGGGCTTGAAAAGATAGTGGAGTACGGCCGCCAACATGACGACTATGACCCCGCCGTTCCACGTCGCCACACTGCCGACGGCAAATGGCTGGCCTCCAAAGACAAACAGCAGAATGACACCCAACAGTACGATTGTGCCGACAAGAACTTTCCATAAGGGGAACGAACGGAAAAACTCAAGTATCTCATTGTAATTGGTTTGCCGCATCAGCAACATGCCATTCATGTCGATTACATGATGATAGACGAGGTAATAGCCAAACAAGAACAATGGCGCGGCAATGGACAGCAAGAGCAACGGCGGCATCAATGCCGACGGTAACAGGACTGAAAGACCGCTCAAAACACCAAGCTGATAGAGCGCAAAGGCCGGGTCTATCTGGTGATCGTAGTCGGGTGAGTTCTTGCGATAGGTCAGATGGTAAGTCAGCGGGTATGCCAACGCCCACAATTCGGCTACTACCAACAACTTGACAACTGCGGGTTGCAGCACGTCCGTGTCCGTAATGGCCAGCGGAAGCACCGCCACGACAGACGCGGGCAGGTATCTCAGCCACTGTTGAAGCCGGGCATTGGGCGCGATACCGCGATTGCAGCCGAGGTAGATGGCGTAATTGCCAAGCCATAGCGCAACCATCAGCAGGACATTACTCCAGATATGCTCCATACAGCTGCTTGATTTGCGTGTAGAAGTACTCGTAATCCATGTGGTCGAAGAAGTCTTCCTTGGCTTTCCGCCCCATCTCGCCGCGTTTTTCCGGGTCGTTTATCATCTGCGCCATGGCCTCCGCAAGTTTTTTACTGTCGCAGGGAGGGACTAATACGCCATTGATTCCGCTCACAATATACTCCCGCTGGCCACCATTGTCTGTCGCCACGACGGGGCGGCCTTGCGACATATACTCCTGCGGAGAGAGCGGGCAGCCCTCTTGGACTGTGGAAGCCAAGATGCCAAAGTCCGATGTGGCCACATAGGGCAATACGGGATGGCGGAATCCCGCTAACCTGACGACGTCCTGTAATTGCTTTTTGCTTATCAAATCCTGCAAATGCCGGGTATATTCCTGACTGCCCCTGCCTATCAATACCAACTTGAACGGGCGGACGTTTTGGTCCTTTTTCAGTTTTTCCACGGCGTCCATCAAGGCGTCTATGCCCTTCTCTGGGTCAAGACGCCCATGATACATTGCCATCGCCTCGTCCGTTCCGATGTTCAATTCCTCCCTCAAAGCGGCGGGCTTCACCACCTCCGGGACGACAATACTAGTGCGCACGACGCTCAGTTTGCGCTCATCTATGGACGGGCGCGTACTCAAGAAGGTGTTTAACGAAAGGTTTGAGTCAAAGCAGATGGCATCAAGCTGGCCGTACAGCCAACGATAGACGAGTGAGTTCTTACCTTTTCGGGTGAGATGGCGGCACATAACCACCCTCACCTGTTTGTTTCCGGACAGCAAACGGGCATAGCACGCCGTGAAAGCGTCCTTGAAATTATGCGCATGAATGACGCATTTGCCCGCGTGTCTTACAACTTTCGCCATCGCAAAGGCACTCTGAAAGTCGGTGACTCCATTCAAACGCGCGGGAAAGACCTGATCGGCTATGGTCTTGTATTTGGCGACAATGTCGGCAATAGGCTTGCAGAACACGTTCACTGTTATATAGTCCGCCTTCTGCCGCTGAGCCAGGTCAAAGACATACTGCTCTCCTCCGCCCCACTCTTTGTTAGAAACAATATGGAATATCGTGCTCATGATTTTTCTCTTAGTTGTTTTTCGATTATCTTGGACACCAATATCTGCTGATAAATCGACCACTGAACGGCCTTCAACAGTCCTCGCTTACCATTCTTAAATCCACCTTTCAAGAAGAAACTGACGACAAATCGCCACAGCGGACGGGTGAACAAGGCACAGATTCCGAAGCCGCGGTTGGCCTTTCTCACCGCTTCGCCATCGGTATATTGGTTCATTTTCCCCACCCACTGTACGGTTGTCTCGTCCGCCAGGTGCATCATCTTGTACTTTTTCGGCGCTCTTTCCACGCGTCCATTAACCTGCGGGACGGAGTGGATATAGGGAGGCCAGACCGTTTCGTCACGCATGAGGAAGCGCAGCTGAAAGTCGCTCGCCCAACCTTTATTGTATTTGCCCATCACCTTGTTGTGGCGGGAGATGAAAAGGCCCTTGACTCCGTCGTCCACCTTCACTCTCTCGTAGAGATATTGGCGCAATTCGGGCGTGATGATTTCATCGGCGTCCACCACAAGCACCCATGGATGGGAGGCAGACCCGATGGCAAACTGCCGTGCGGGTTCACAAATGCGAATGTTTCCTTTGGGGAACGTCACGACTTTGCAGCCGTATCGTTTGGCAATCTCTACGGTATGGTCGGTCGATTCCATGTCGCAGACCACTATTTCGTCGAAGTCCTTGACGGCTTCGAGACATTCCGCCAAGTGTTCCTCGGCGTTGTAGGTGTTTATTACGACCGATATCATGCTCCGTGTATTACCTTATTATATGCGTCTATGACCGTCTTTGCCACAAATGTGGCCTCCTCGTCGCTTAATTGCGGGTAGCATGGCAGCGAAATCTCGTGTGCAAAGTTCTGGTATGCCTGCGGATAGTCACCAATCTTATAACCATTCTCGCGGAAAAGGGTCAGCATTGGCAGCGGGGTGAAGTGGACGTTGACCGCCACCTCCTGTTTGCTTATCTCCGCTATCATCTCGTCTCGCTGCTCTTCCGTTACGCCCTTGATTCTCAGCGCATACACATGATAGGACGTTTCCCGTCCCTCCGCGCTCACTGGTGGCGTGATGGCCCACGGCTGCTTTTCCAAAAGGCCGTTGTAAATGCCGAACACGCGGCGCCGCTCCGCCAGGAGTTTCGGGTATTGCCTGATTTGAGCCAAGCCGATAGCTGCGTTCACGTCCGCCATATTGGCCTTCATGCCCATGCCGACAATATCATATCGCCAGCCACCCGTTTTGCTTTTGGTGAAAGCGTCTTTGGTCTGGCAGTTGAGCGACATAAGCCTAAGCTCCGCATACAGCTTCTCATTGTCGAAAGGCGTGGGCATATTCAGGCAGATGGCTCCACCCTCGGCCGTCGTTATGTTCTTCACCGCGTGCAAGGAGAAGATGGCCACGTCGGTCTGTGTGCCCGACGGCATCCCGTTATAGCAAGAGCCGATGGAGTGGGCCGAGTCGTTGATGACGATGATGCGCCCCAACCGCTCCATCACCTCCGATGTTGGTGTGAACAGGGCCTTGAGCTCGGGGTCTTGCACCATCTTCATGATGGCCTCGTAGTCGCACGGCCATCCCGCAATATCGACGGGGATAATGGCCTTCGTGCGCGGAGTGATGGCCTTGCGGATAGCCTCGACGTTGATATTCAAGTCCTCTCCCACATCGACCATTACGGGTTTTGCGCCCGCCCACATCACTGCCAAGGCCGTGGCACAATAGGTATAGGCGGGAATTATCACCTCGTCGCCCGGCTTTACTCCCAGCCAGCGCAACATCAAGATAGCTCCTGTCGTCCAAGAGTTTACGCACAGGACGTGCTGCGCGCCGGAAAGCGCGACGATTTCCTGTTCAAGAGCCTTCACTTTAGGACCAGTTGTTATCCAACCCGACTTCAGCGAGTCGGTCACTTCGTTGATAACGCTTTCGTCTATATATGGTGGGGAGAAACTTACTTTCATCTTTTCCTTACATTTTATACTTTTGCAAAAGTACGAAATATCACTGAAAGCAGCAAACGATTTAAGAAAAATCGTATCCAACCCCCTTTGGGAGGCTGTGGGGACTTTCAGGGAAGGCCTTCGTTAGCTTTTTAGATTCCATGAAAAAACCATGGAAAAATCCACCGTAAGCCATGAAAAAAATCTTTTCCGAAAAGGGTCTCCCAAAGGGTTCCCCCCTTGGGACATTCCGCTCTTTGCTATTTGCCCTTCACCATCCGGCGCGAACCGTACATCAGCACGGCGAAGAAGAGTGCACCAGTGGGCAGTCCGACAAGGGCGTCGATGAGGTAATGGGCTTGGATATAGACCGTTGCACAGCACAGAAGGACATAGAACGGCGCAAGGACGAGGAGCATTTTGTAGTTGCGGGCGTGCCAAAAGAGCAGCATACACACCGTGCTGATACCCACATGGGAACTGGGGAAGGCCGCAACGGGACGCTCGCCGGCCTCCTTTGCGTCCTCGACAAGCTGATAGAACAGGCCGGAGGGGTCGCCCGGCGACGGGAGACAGGCCGTGTGGGTATTGAAATAGTCGTGGAGATTGGGGAAGACGCCCGCCACAACGTTCTCCATGCCGATGGCATGATAGTAGAACGTGGGGCCCACGACGGGCACGAAGATGAAGATCAGGTAGAAAAGGAAGAAGGAGATCATCACCACCGACGAGGCGCGCTCAAACTCCCGGGGACGGCAGAAGAAGTAGTAGAACACGGTGAGGGCTATCATGGGGTAATAGCTGAAATAGCCCATATCGAAAGCCTCGCTGAACCAGGGTGAGGGTAGCCACTCGTGGAAGAGCAAGGCGGGCTGGCAACCGAACAGCGTCTGCTCCAGCGTGGCGAAGACGTGGTCGAGGTTGGGGAGCACGCGGTTGATCTCATAGATGTCGGGATACCATACGCCGAGCAGGCTCATCTGGCCCGCAATGCGGAAGAGGCGCGTCAGACGGCTGGGCCACAGACGATAGACCAGCCAGAGGGCGGCCGTCATGGCAAGCACGCGGATGCGGCCCATCACCAGCAGATTGGCTTCGGGCAACTTCGTGTATAAGAACAATATCAGCAAAAGCGTGAGGGCAAGGTAGGCCATCACCACCCACTCGACGACCAGCAGGCCGCGGACGGGCTTCTTCTCCAGCGACACCAAGTCGCGGACAAAACCTTTGATTTCTTTTTCCATTCTTTCTTGTTCGTTTCGTGCCAAACGGTCCCCTACCCTGCCACCACGGCAAAAGGGCGGACCTTCGGCGATCGACCTACTACGTCGCATCATAGGCTATCGACCTACTACGTCATAACATAAGCTATCGACATACTACGCGTAATATAGGCTATCGACATACTACGTCGTAATATAAACGAGGAAAGTGGAGAATTATTTCAAGTGGCGCATACTAAAAAATCCCCTTCCGAGGACTGATGCCTCGAAAGGGGAAGGGAAATAGAAGGAAGTCATGGGCGCGCATAGTAGTCGCCCAGACTACAAATGAAGTCGATTACTTGACAACCACCTTGCGGCCATTGACGATGTAGAGGCCCTTCGGCAGCGTGTTGAGATCGAGGTTGCGACCCACCAGCTCGCCATTGAGCGTATAGACATCGCCCTGGCGGGCAGCGTCGTTGATCTCGACACCATCAACTCCGGCTGCGGCAGCATCGAGCAGGATGATGTCGGGAGCCTGCAAATCGTCGGCGCTCATCGTCACCGTCTTGTTGGCGGCGTTGAGACCCACCATCGTGACATAGATGCCATAGAGGCCGTTGCCAGCAGGAATATCGACAGAGAAGTGGCCGTCGGCATCGCTTTCGAGCAGGAAGTTGCCCGTGGCGCCAGCAAGACCCAGCACATTGATGGTGGCACCCATCAGCGGCTCGGGATCGGCCTCGCCACGCTTGGCATAGATCGTGCCAGAGAGCGTGTTCAGACGGAGGAGCGTAGCCTCGCGGACGATCGACTGCTGGTCGAAGGTGACGGCGGTCGTGTCGCTCTGATACTTCTCCTTGACGAAGATGAGCTGGTACTCGCCCTCGGCGTCGCGGACGTCGAGCGCGTAGTTGCCATTGTCGTTGGTCTCGGTCATGAGCACCATGTCGCCCTGGACGAGCTTCACGGTCACATCGTCGAGAACGTCGGTGGTGGCACCATTGAAGCCCTTCACGCTACCCGTGAGACGGAACGGACGAGCCATCTGGTGGTCGAGGACGACATCGCCTTTGAGGAAGTCAACGGCGACGGTATCGGTCTTGTAGGTGTCGAGCTTGAAGATGGCGTTGTACTTCAGCAGCGGCTGAGCAACCTTCATCTGGTAGTAGCCCTCCTCATTGGTCATGCTGTTATAGACGACGTCGCCACTCTGGAGCTGGACGAAGACATTGGCGAGGGCCACACCCTTGCCATTGGTGACATGGCCAGAGAGCTCGTTCGTGCTCTGTACCTCAAGATACATCACCGGCGACTCGTTCTGGTCCCAAGAGGCATTGGCCAACTTGTCGAGGTTGTCATCGCCACGGTAGAAGGAGTTTCTCACCTTCTTGTCGGTGACGAAGGCCATCTTCGTGTACTCGCTGGCCTCAACATGGAAGGCGAGACGCAGGTTCTTGCCCGTATAGCGGAAGCCCTCGGGGATCTCAACGACGATCACCTCGGCAGGATTCTTCTTCGTACCATCCTTCTTGACCTCGAGCGTACCGTTATAGACGCGGGTCATAGCGGTCGTGTCGGCAGCGACGAAACCAAGCTCGTAGTCGTCGTCGGTGTTCTCGATATAGACGCGCAGGTTGGCCTCATACTCCTTGGTGGTGAAGCCACTCTGGTAGCCGCGGAAGGCGATGCGCTGGATCGTAGAACCAGCGGGGATGCCGAGCTGATCGGCCGTGTAGATGGTCTGGCTCTCAGAGTTCTTGTCGTAGAGACGGACAGGCACGGCATAGTCGGCAAGGTTGGTCGAATCGAGCACCTGCACGCTGCCACCCGTTGACTCCGGAGCAACGACATACTGGAAGAGCGCGGACTGAGTGGTCGTGCCATGGGCAACGATCTTGGCACGGAGGACCATCTCGCCCTCGGCGTGCGGCGTGTAGCGGAAGTTGAGCGTCGCCTTCTCGCCTGCCTTCAGAGCGGGCGTGGCATAGGAAACTTTCTCATAGCCCTCGCCGTCCACCAGGCTGGCCGTCCAGGCACCAGCCTCCAGGTCGGTAGGCTCGATGTTCATCACATCGACCAAGATGTTGGAGCGGTTGTTGACCGTGAAGGTCTCCGGCATCGTGACGTTGTCGATATAGACTCCGTGGCCCTCCTTCAGGGAAGCGTTGACAGCATCGACGAAGCTGCTGACCTCCTGCTTGTAGGGCTCGTAGCCGATAGCCTCGGCACGGAAGGTGTAGGCGCGGTCGGTCTTGAAGACGTTGAGCTGATAGCTGCCATCCTCGGCCGTGGTAGCGGCGTACTGCACGTTGTCGGCAGTGAGCGTGACGTTGGCATGGGCGATAGGCGTACCGTCGGCCTCAGCAGTCACCACACCCGTGAGCGGCGTGGAAGCCGTGCTCTCCGTGACGAAGGTGATGACAGGAGCACCATCCTCGGAGAGAGTGAAGTCCTTGTCGGCGAGGTCGGAATCAGACTTGCGATGAACAGACTGTCCCTGAAGGTAAGACTTGTCGGTCTCGAAGCGCACGTTGGAATAGCCTGACGGCACGTCGGCGTGCATGAAGATGCTGAGGTTGCGGCCGTCATAGACGAAGGAGTTCTTGAACGTGATGTTCATCATCTCCGCGGTCTCGGTCTTGTTGCCAGCGATCGGGAAGGTGCAGACATCGTCGAAGACCTGCTGCATCGTGTCGGTATTGTGGACAGCGAAGGGCGAGGTAAACACGGCATCGTCGGTGTTGCACATCCACACCTTCAGGTTGGTGGGAAGTTCCTTGCTTTCGTTCCATCCACGGATGATGATACCCTTGATGCGGGTGCCAGGCTCCAGGCCCAACTGAGCGGCCTTGTAGATGGCGTCGCTCTCGCTGTGCTTATAATAAGGAGCAACGGGGGTGCTGTTGTTGGTGACGGGGAAGGTGGGCTTGCCGACCTGGACGAGGCTGTTGCTCGTCTCGGCAAGTACCTGCACTGCCACGGTGTCGGAGGTGAACAGAATCTGACCACCCACCTCGAAGGCTGCATAGTAGTTGGCCGTGCCACCCTCGTGCGGCGTGAACGTCAGGTCGAACAGGCGGCTCTCGCCAGCGAGGAACTCAGCCTCGGCAGCCGTAGCCACCTTCTTGCCGTCGCGGTAGAGGCTGACGGCATAGGCACCCTTGGCCATATCGGCCGGGTGGTTGTTGACGATTCTCACGCTGGCCTGGCTCTCGCTATTGACGGTAGCCACGGTGGGGAGGTTGAGAAGCTGGAACATCACGTCGTGGGAAATCTTCGCATAACCCATGCCGTAGATGTTGTCGAGGCGCGCACCAGCCGACTCAAAGGCGAGGTAGAGATTGCCTGCGGGCAGGTTCTCGACCGTGTAGGAACGGAACTCGCCACTGTAGCGAGAGTCGGAAATGAGGTTGAAGGGACTGAACGTGTTGTTGTCGGTACCCGTACCCTCGATGGTGTGGGCAAGCGTCCAGTTCTTTCTGTCGGTAGAATAGTAAACGCGGAGGAAGGTAGCGTCGTCACGGCGGGCAGCATCGAAATGGAGCACGTCGCCACTCTTCACCTTCAGCATCGGCGTGATCAGACGCGTAGGCTCTACGTCATACTGCGCCTGGGCGCAATAGATGTTGTTGGGGAGGTTGGCCTGCAGGGGGAAATCGCTGATGAACCAACTTTCGCCGACGATGTAGCCGGCCGGCATCTTGCCATTCTCGAAGTTGGCATACATCTCGTTCGCTGCCACAGAGGTAGCCGAGAGCGCGATCTCCACGGTGCCACTGTTGGTCTCCAGCGTCAACGTGCCCTGGTTCTCCGTACCCACCTGTCCGAAGGTGATGGGGAAGGTCAGCGCGGCGTGGGGAGCGACCTGCTGGGCCTTGAAGGCGGTGGAGAATCCACCCGTCATCGAGACATTGGTGATATCGAGCGGCGTAGCACCGTCGTTGCGCAGGAGATAGGAGTAGGTGACCTCGCCCTGGACAATGCCCAGGTCGATGGCGTCGCCTACGGGCTTGCCACTACGGTCGAGCATCGTTGCCACGGGCTCGTAGGGATAGGCCTGGCGCTCGCCACAAGGCGTGAGCTCGCCCGTGAGGTTGTCGCGGACGGCGTAAGAGTAGTTCTTGGGATAAGAAGCGTAAGGCAGGGTGACAGTCAGCGTGGCGGTGGTCTCAGCGCCGAGGGCGAGATCCTCCGTCATAGCCGTCGTGCCCACCACACGGTTGTTGAGCGTGGTGTTGACCAGGGAGAGCGAGTAGTTCTCATCGCCCACCTTGAGGTCGCGCTGTCCGTTGTTGCGGAGCTGGACGGAGTAGTTGAGCGTGAAGTTGCCATCGCTTGCCGCATCCACATACTCGGGATTGCCATCGCTCACCTTGAGCACCTTCATGCGAGGCAGCGGAGTCACCTCAGCCGTCGTGGCCGTCACATTGTCGATCAGGACGCTGTTGCCACGGATACCGATGTAAGTGCCCTCGGCCATCTCCGGCACGGTGATGGTGCAGAAGCGGTCCTCGGAGAGCTCGGGAACCGGCATGTCGATGAGACCATCGGTCGTGAACTTACCGTCCTCGAAGTTGACATAATAGAACTTGATATCGCTACCATAGTTCAACGCCTTCACATCGACGGTGATCGTACCTCCGACAGGAGGAAGCACCAAGATGTCGTTGAGCGTCTGGGTCTGGGTGAGACTGTCCGTCACCGTCTGCGAACCGATGTGCAGGCAGCCCGAATCGTCCACGCCACCCGTAGCCTGATAGGCGTACTGGACGTAGTAGGTGTTGGAGCGAACCACCATCGCATCGACGATATGGCCCCAGCCCAAGGGCGCAAACTCCGGGTCGGAGGTGTCGATCGGCGAGTTGAAGTCGTACTTGTACGGACTTTGTGTCTGCGCCTGTACGTTGTATCCGGCAAAGAGCACGGTGAGCAGGAGCAGCAGATGTCTGATTCTGTACATAGTTATTATTGTTTTAATGATTGGTTAAAGGGACAAGCAGACCCGCTCTGGGAGCGTTGGTTGGTCTGCTTGTCCTCTTGCTATGAATCCGATTACTTGACTACCACGTGGAAGACATGCTCGGCGACGCGCACGAGATAGGTGCCGCGCTGCACATGGAAGGTCTTCTTATCGACGTTGTCGGCCTTGGCCACCTGACGTCCGTCGGTAGTGAGAATGGTGACGTCGCTGCCATTGGCGTTGCTGACGGTCACGGTGCCGCGACCTGTCATCACATTGAGTCGGCCCTGGGTCAGCTCCTCTACGCCGAGCGTGATGCCGGCCTCGTTGCTGAAGGTTGACTCGCCCTCGTCATAGACGATGGTGATGGTGTAGATGTCGCCATCGTTGCCTGCGTCGCTGAAAGAAGTGGCGTTGGCGTTGGCCGTGCCGATCTTCTCGCCGTTGCGATAGACATTGTAGTTGAGGATGGTCAACTGACCCTCGTGATAGGTGATGTCGTCGACGAAGAGAGCCAACTTGTTCTCGCTGACGCAACGGATAGCGAAGTACTTCGTGCCCTCGGGCAGGCTGGCCTCGTAGTTGTACCAAGCGTCACCCTCAGCCTCGTGGGTGCTGATGAGCTTGAAGTCCTCGACGTTGTCGCCGGTGGTGGAGTAGAGGATCTCGAAGGCCTCCGGTGCGTAGGTCAGGGAAGCAGCCTTGGCCCAGAAGTCGATCTTCTGTGCACGACCGTCGAGCTCCGGAGAGATCAGCCAGTCGTCGCTCTTGCCACCATCGTCGGCAGACTCATTGTAGGTACCCCAAGAAGAGATATACTGCGTGCCCGAGTGAGCTACGAAGCGCGGGAGAGAGCTGAGACCCATCTCGACGGGATCGAAGATGATGTAGGCCATCGGATCTCCGCAATGCGGGAAGAGGAAGCCACTGATACCGATCGTCGGCAGCTTGTCCTCATCGACTGTCTTCCAGTCGCCGATCTTCTCGCCATTGCTCCAAGCCAGGTAGCTCTCGAAGTCCTCCACGACGGTGCGGGAAGTATTCGTCGGCTTCGTCCAGGCCAGGTTGATGTTGTTGCCCTCGCGCTTAGCCGACAGGTCGGTGACGGTGGGCAGCTCCGGCTCCTTGACGTTGATGTTGACTTTCGCCGTTGTGTTGTCGCTGGGATCATCATCCTCGCTGGCGGGCTGTACGGTAGCATAGACCTCACACTGGCCTGCATCCTCCACCTTCGGAGTGAAGTTGAGGTAGTAGGTCTCTGAGCGGAACGGATCCAGCGGACCACCCTTCTGGCTGGCCACCTTGCGACCGTTGAGGTAGAGGTCGATCGTGAAGTTGTCCTCCACGTTCTCGCCGATGTTGCGGACGGTGACGCCGGCCTCCATTACGTTGCCGACCGTACCCGTGAGCGTAGGCTTCGTGCTGACGGCACAGAGGTTGTGGCCAAGCACGTCGTAGATCTCCACGGCGTCGAAGCTGAGGCGCTGGAGCTCCTTGTCGTTGCACTCACCGAGGAACTTCAGTACGATGAAGTCGTAGGCGGCATAGTCGCCAAGGTCCACAACCTCCTCGATCCACTGGCGGTCGCCCGTGAGCTTGCTGTAGTCGATATCCTTGAGTTCGACGGTCTTGTTGTCCGGCGTCATGACCTTCAGACGCAGGTGGTAGTCCAGGCCCGGTACGCCACTGTGCCAGAAGCGCAGCACAGGATTGGCAGCACCCTTGAGAGAGATCTTGCCCGAGTTGAAGGAAGCCACTGTTCCCTTTTCCTTCGGCGTCCAGTCGGCAGAACCGATGATATCGTCGGCAGAGTTGTAGCTCTTCGGCCAGAAGCAGTCGTCGGTATCCACCCACCAGAGGCTGTTGTCGAGGTTGCCCTTGCGGAAGGACTCTCTGAACGGCAGCGTGTAGGGAGCACCCGAGATGACCAGGTTGGACGCCTCATACTCGCCCTCGCCTACGTCGGAGACACCGCTCACGGCGAAGTAGTGAAGATCCTGCACGCCGTACATAGGCACCTGCGGCTGGTAAGAGAGACCCTGCACACCCTCCTTGAGGATCACGAAGTCGAGGGCCTCCAGGTCGAGCGTATAGATATTGTACGTGAGCTCATCGGGCTCCACATAGCCACCGTTGACACCCTGGGTGCTCGGAGCCTTCCAGTCAACCGTGATGGCATCGAGGCCAGACGTGGCGCGGACATCCGTCGGCATGCCAGGAATGTCGAATCCGATATAGGCGCGGTGCTCGGCAGGCTCGCCGGCCTCGTCGCCCGAATAGGCGGTGATAATATAGGTATTGAATCCATCCAGGGCACCATTGTCGGTGAAGGTCAGCTGCTGACCCGGCTTGACGTCGGTGAACGTGTGGATGAGGTCCTCAGTCTCCGCACGGCGGCGAACCTCGATCTTGGAGATAGAAGACAGCGTCTGTCCGTTGATGGCCTTGGTCGGGGCACGGAAGGTGAGGGTAGCCTCGCCCACTCCGTAGTCGCCCGGAACGATGGTCAGGTCGGTCACGGTGTCAGGAGAGGTGAGCAGCGGGCCCTCGGTGACGAGGATGCTGTCCACGTAGGTGCGATAGCCGTCCACAGGGCTCTGGTCGTGGAGTCCGAAGTGATAGACTCCGTCGGCCTTGACCGTCACGGTCGTCTTGAGGTTGACCCACTCGTTCTCGGGAAGGTTCGTTCTCGGGACGATCTCGGTATAGGTAGAGGGATCGAGGCCCTCACCGAAGGAAGCACCAATCTGCTGGAGATAGCTGGTCATACCGCGGCGGGCACTGAAGGAGAAGTTGTACTTGCGGCCCGGGGTGAGGTGGATCTCCGGCGTGATGAGCCAGTCGTCGCTGGCCTGCATTGAGCTGAACGTACAGTAGGCTACGCCATTGGTAGCGTTATACTCCCATGAGCTGCCATCGTTGTTGGCATCGACGATGGTGAAGAGGTTGAAGTCCTCCTCCGTATTGAAGTACTCCTCATAGGGCACCTCGCAGGCGTCGCCGATGAGAATCTTGTTGGAGGTGGCCTGTGTGCCATAGAGACCCTCATAGACCGGGGTCACGACATAGAAGAAGGATGTGAGCTTTCCCTTCTCGAGGGTTTCCTCAAACTTCACCTTGGTGTAGTTCTTAGCCACCGTCACGCGACCCGGGTAGCGGACGATGTCGTAAGTGACCTGCGGACCATTGACATAGCCGCCGTGTGTACCCTGCGTCGGCGCACGCCAAGTCAGCGTGGACTTCATCGTCTCGGGGTCGATCTTCAGTTTCAGAGAGGAGACAGCCTTGGGGTTGTCCGGTCCCACCCATACGCTGGTCTTTGCCAGCGGGCTTCGTCCTGCTGCATTGGTGGTGGCAGCATAGATGACGTTGTCGCCCTTGGAGGCCGTGATGTCGATGCTCACCTTCTCGCCCGGTTGGCAAGACTTGGTCACGGGCTCGCCATTCTCGATACGCACGGAAGCGGTCAGCGTGCCGGTCAGCGCATCGCCACCAAACGTCGTGGTCGGAGCGGTGAACGTAGCCACACCACTGGTGCTGCCCTTGGAGAAGGTGACTGAGAGGTCGTTGATCTTGGCCGGCGCATTCACGTCGGTCAGGGCCTCCGCCACGGTGAGACAGACGATCTCCTCGCCGTCGGGGAAGTCGGCCACCTTCGTAGCCTTTGCCGTCAGGGTGTCCACCTCGTAGAGACCCGAGGGCGAGTTCTCAAACGAAGCAGCCCAATAGAGCTTGTCCGTATTGCGGTCGAACGCGGCACTCTGCAGGTAGAGCGGATAGAGACCCGTAGGACCGATCTCGGTCACGGCACCCGTGGTACGGCTGATCTTGCAGAGCTTACCCGTGCTGCTGATACCGTACATGCTACCCTTGGAGTTGATGGCAAAGCCGAGGAAATAGACATCCAGGTTGCCGATGGTCTGCGTCGTCAGGGTCGCATAGTCGATGGCGTTGAGCGCATAGCCCGAATAGTCGCTGTTGTAAGCGATACCATACACCTTATTAGTAATAGGATCGATATCGGTGTCGAAGCAATAGAGGTCCGGGCGGTTGCTGACATCCTCAGTGCGCGTCATCTCCCAGGTGTCCATGTCGTACTCATAGTACTGACCCATGATCTCGCCGAGGAAGCTGAAATAGCTCACAAAGCGGAACATGCCATCCTTGAACACACCACCACCGTTGGCGTCGAGGGCAGCGGCGTTGTAGAGGTTCTGGATCGTGATGGGGTTGGTGCCGCGGAACTGTCCCACATAGAAGGGAGTGGCGTCGCTGGGCAGGGTGTCCCACGACTTAGCATAGATGACGTTGCCCCAGAACTCCACGCCGTCCGCACTGGCGAGGCGTACGCGCTGGTTGGGGTTGGGCATCACGAGCGAGCGCGGTGTCTTGCGCAGTTTTCCACCTTCGCGGTGCCACGGCTTGGCTCCCACGATGGGGCCGCGCTTGGCGGGCGTACCGGCCGGGTCGCCAACACCAGGTCGCAAGACGCGCTGCGCCTTGGAATCCTGCGCCCACATCGGAAGTATGGGCACGAACAGCAGCATCCATAGCGGAACTGCCAAGAGAAGGGTTCGTTTTTTCATAAGCTGATATTTATAAAACTGTTAGTTGATTTCTCGCCTTTCAAGAGGTCGTTTAGACCGTTTTGAGTTGGATTCAGTGCAAAAATAGCCAAAATTCCACCGAGTATGCTCGGAAACTAAGTTAAATCTCGTTAAATACGGGCAAAATAGAGCCTGCTACCGAAATTTAGAACAACCTCGGGTGACAAATGGTAACTTTTAGGAGAATCAAACTTTGAGAAGGGTAACAAAATCCGTCAAAACTAAGCGTGATTTGAGGAAAAGAAAGCAAAAATTACGAACTATTATTTTGTCATATCAAAATTATCTCCTAAATTTGCGCCGTCATCAATGGTTTTCCAGTCACGACAACAACATATTCTATTAACAATAAAAAACGATTCTTATGAAGAAGATTTTACTAACTCTCCTCGCCCTTCTGACGGTAGCTCCGCTGCTGGCTCAGTCGGACACGCTGGCGTTGGGCTATTGCAAGGGCGCAGTGGCCAGTGAAGGTATGGCCACCCAGAAAGGCAACACTTGGGTATCGGCCGCGATCCAGCTTCCTGGCGAAACCATGGAAGCCTACCAGGGCAACAGCGTGGCGCAAGTCCGGGTGGCTCTGTGCTCCCGCTCCAACATCGACACGCTGCGCGTCTGGGTGAGAAAGACGCTGAAGGGTGAGAACCTGGCCGAGGGCTACATCACCATGAAGACGGACACGCGCATCAAGAAGGGCTGGAACGTCGTGGAGCTCAACGCGCCCTACGCCATCACGGGCGAGCGCCTCTACATCGGCTTCGACCTGAAGCAGCGCGGCAGCACTCCTGCCCTCTCCGTCGTGAAGCCGGGTCAGACGGGTTCCTTCCACTACAAGAGCACCTCTGATGCCTTCTGGGGCGACCGCCACGGACAGGGTGCCATCAGCGTGGAGGCCGTCATCGTGGGCAATAACCTGCCGAAGTATGACCTGGCCCTCACGGGCGCCAAGGCCATGCTCAACGCCACGACGGGATCCGTGACCATGAGCGGTACGGTGTTCAACAAGGCCACACGCCCCGTAAACAAGTTCACCATCACCACCACCGTGGCTGGCCAGAAGTTTGCCACGACCTTCGACAAGACCATCACCTCGGGTCAGTATATCGACCTGAAGTGGACCATCAACCCGACCCTGGGAAGCGTCGATGGCGAGTCGGCCGTCAACGTCAACATCACCGACCTCGGTGACGAGACCGATATCGACTCGACCAACAACGCGCTCGACATCGCCATGGGCTTCAAGCGCAAGGTGCTGCTGGAGGAGTTTACCACCGAGTCGTGCCCCAACTGCCCGCGCGTGGCTGGCTACCTCCACACCGCCCTGGAGAATCCCGATTATGAGGGCGAGGTCTTTGCCGCCGCCCACCACGTGATGTACTACACCGACTGGCTCACCACGAAGCGCAGCGTGGTCAATGGCGAGTATATCAAGACCGACCTCTACGACTACGCTTCCCTCTACAACGACCGCGGCACCTACGCTCCGGCCATGATGTTCGGCCGCAACGCCTGGTTCGACGCCATGTCCACGGCTGGCAACAAGTGCTGCACCTACATGCCCGGTTCCGCCATGGAGATCGAGAGCCTCATCCAGCAGATCCAGAGCGATCCCGCCAACATCATCATCACCAATCTCTCCGCACGCTACGGCGACAACGACACCACCATCGTGGTCCGCGTGGAGGGTATGCGCAACAGCAGCGCCAAGGATGGTTCGCGCATCACGGTCATGCTGACCGAGGACAACATCGCTGCCCACGGCCAGATGGGTGCCGAGGGATCGTTCACCCACCAGCACGTGACCCGTGCCATCAACTCCATCTGGGGCGAGCCCATCGAGTGGGACGGCAACAAGTTTAGCTACGAGGTCTCCCTGGGTCTGAACACGGTCTATTTCACCAAGAACGACAAGGTGCAGGCCGGCAACTTCGAGGAGGCATGGCGCATGTGGAACAGAGACAACCTCAATATCGTCGCCTTCGTCAACTACTATTCCACGAACGTGGAGGGCTGCGCCGTCGAGAATGTCGAGGGTGTTAAGTTCAACGACGCCATCAACGGCATCGAGGATCTGCCCCAGACGAAGGAGAGCCAGACCGTGCGCTCCGAGGTTTACACCATCGACGGCAAGCGCATCGAGGCCGACCAGATGGGCCGCGGTCTCTACATCATCCGCGACATCCAGGCCGACGGCAGCGTCCACACGCGCAAGGTCATGAGAAAGTAAAACACATACTGCTTCGGGAAGCAGCAAGCGTTACTGCTTCAGGAAGCACAAATGTACCCCTTCCGCCAGCAGGAGACCGACCGTCTCTCTGCTGGCGGTTTTCTTTTGCCCAGAGTCGAAGGAGGCCCGCCGCGCAAAAGTCCCGCCCTATCCTTTCGCAAAAGTCCTTCCCTATCCTTTGCGAGAAGTCTTGTCCCTCTCTTGCGAGAAAAATCCGTCCCTCGCTTGTAAAAAGGCCAAAAAGTATCATTCTTTTCGCAAAACAATGACTTTTAACACTCAATCAGCGGATAAGCAGCGAAAAATTATTAATTTTGCGTCCATAATGCGGAAGGACCATGACCAAGAAGATCATCTACATCATATACACGCTTATCCTTTGGTGCACCACTCTGGGGTTTGCCCAAGGCGCCAAGGGCAATGGCGGCGACCAAACCACTGCCACACGCTTGCTGCAGGCCGGCGACAAGTTCTACGACCAGCGGCTCTATACGGCCTCAATGAAGAGCTATCTCGACGGCCTCCGCATCGCCGAGCACCAGGGCTATAGCGAACTGACCGCCCGCTTCTACAACGGCATGGGCAATCTCTACAGCACGCAGGGCGACTACCAGATGGGCCTCTACTTCTACCGCAAGGCACTAAGCAGCAGTCGCAAGACGGGTCAAAAGACGCTGCAGAACGCCGTGCTCAACAACCTGGTCGGGGCCTCGTGCTTCGTCGGCCAGGCCGACAGCGGCATGGTGTTTCTCCAGCAGATGGAGGCCAACGTGGAGCACAACAGTGGCTATCGCTACAACATCCTGATGGGGCGCGGCCTCGTGGCCAAGAGCCAGGACCAGCCCGCGGCAGCAGCCAGCTACTACATCCAGGCGCGGCAGTATGCCATCCGCACGGGCATGGACTCCTCATTTGTGGACAACACCAACTCCTGTCTCGCCCAGCTCTATATGGACACCCATCGCCTCGACTCCGCCATCCTGCTGCTCAAGAAAAACGAGGAGTGGGCCCGCCGCACCAATCACGATGAGTTTCTGGCCGAGACGATGCATCTCCTCGCACAAGCCTACGACGCGCAGGGCGACGCCACGCGGGCCTCGACCTGCCGCATGGAGTATGCCAACCTGATGGAGAAGCTCCACTACAGCGACGAGCTCAACGCCATGAAGAACACACAGTATATCTACGACGCCAACAAAAACGCCAGCACCATCAATCTGCTCACGCAGCAGCAGATCTTCGACAGCCAGCAGATACGCACCCAGGCCCGCTGGCTCCTCGCGCTCGCCATCGCCCTGGCCTTGATCATCGTGCTCTTCATCATCGTCTCGGCACAGAAGCGGCAACTCCACCACGCCTACAACCGCCTCTACGACCGCAGCCAGCTCTTCCTCGCCTCCCCCATCCAGGCCAAGGAGGCGCCACAGGCCGCCAACAAGGGGGACCACCTGGAGGACAACAAGGGAGGCAACCTGGAGAGCAACCAAGGAGACAAGCAGAGGGACGATCAGAGAGACAACCAAAGGGACGTGCAAAGGGAGGACCAGGAGGAAAAAACTCAGGAGGCTGCTCCCCGATCGCTGATCCTCACGACCGAGCAACGCGCCGCCCTGCTCGCCGACATCGGACGCGTGATGGGTAAGGTGGAGGAGTTTTGCAGTACCGACTTCTCCATCGACCGCCTCGCCCAGCTCGTGGGATCCAATCCCCGCTACGTCTCGGAAGCCATCAACGAGGGCTATGGCAAGAACTTCCGCTCCTTCCTCAACGACTACCGCATCAAGGAGGCCATGCAGCGGCTCGCCGACAACGATCGCTATGGCCACTATACCATCAAGGCGATCTCCGAGAGCGTCGGCTACAAGTCGCAAGCCAACTTCATCAACATCTTCACGCGGCTCACGGGCATGAAGCCTTCCATCTATCAAAAGATTTCGAGGGAGCGAATATCCATAGAAAAATCATGCTAAAAAGCGCATTTTCTATTGCTTTTTCGTGAAAAAGTGACGGTTCCATCGGAGAAAGGTTGGCGACCCTCTTTTTTGTCGCTACCTTTGCGCCCATAATACAAATATCAAAAAATATTGATTATGGACGCTAATTATTCTACCCACAAGGCCACGCCAAGGTGGCTTCGTTCTGTCGCCTCGCTTGCCGTGGCGGCATTGTTCTCATCGGCGGCCTGCGCGCAGGACATCCCCGCCAAGCCCGTCAATCTCCGTGCCGTGCAACAGGACGGCTACGTGACGCTGACCTGGGACCGACTGGCGAAGGATCAGGCCGACACGCTGCTGACCGAAGGCTTCGAGGGCAAGACCTTCCCCGAAGGCTGGAAGGTACAGACGACCAACACCTACGATCCGACCTACACCTGGTTTCGCTTCCCGACTCCCGAGATGGAAGAGACGGGCAACGAGGAGGACCTGAACCTGTGGAGACACACGGGCAAGGGCAGTGCGGTGGTCACCTGGGACCAGGTGGGCGAGCACGAGGACGGCACGCCTGCCGACCAGGACGAGTGGCTCATCCTGCCCGCCACCAAGGGAGCACAGTATCTCAACTTCTATACCGCCATCGACCCGAAGGTGCTCGAGTATGGCGAGTTTGAGGACTTCAAGGACCATTATTATGTCAAGGTGAGCCACGACGGCGGCAAGACCTGGAAGGCGCTCTGGGACGCTCGCTACGACAGCAACGGATCGGACGACTGGCAGCTCGTCTCGCTCTATCTCGGCGATGCCTCCGAGGGCGACGCCATCGTGGCCTTCCAGGCCCTGAGCGACCTGGACGACGAGGCCACGGGTCTCTATTTCACGTGGGCCATCGACGACGTGAGCCTCTATACGGAGGCCACGGGCGCAGCCGCTCCGTCGCAGCCGCGCGAGGGCAAGCCGCTGGCTTCGCTTCCCGCCTACCGTCCCTTCGCCATGACGGGCAAGAAGGTGGCCCGCCCCATGCGCTCCGCCTACAAGGTGACGGGCGCCACGTCCTACAACGTGCTGATCGACGGCCAGATGCTGGCCCAGCAGGTCAAGACGACCGCCTATACCGACACGACCGACAAGGCGTCGGGCGAATACACCTATGGCGTGCAGGCCGTCAACGGCGACGCCGTCTCGGAGCCCGTGGAGGTGAAGGTCAACTTCTCTGCTCCGCGCACCAATGCCCCGCGCAACGTGCAGGTAACTTCTGCCTACGATGAGGAGACGGGCAAGTACAAGGTCAACATGACTTGGGACGCTCCCGAGGGCGACCGCCAGCCGAGCCACTACGAGTGCTACGCCAACGGCGCGCTGTTTGCCGGATGGCTCGAACCCGATGAGCGCGCCACCGAGCAGACGGGCGTGAACCGCGGCGTGCAGTACTATGCCGTCAAGGCAGTCTATGAGAACCCCGACGGCGAGTCGGAGCTGGTGGGCACGCTGGTGGCCATCGGCACGCGCAACACCGTCTCTGACCTCCAGGCTTCCATCGACGAGGACAACGCCACGGCCCACCTCACCTGGCAGGCCCCGAAGGCTTCGGAATATACGGTGGAGAAGTATCTCGTCTTCCGTGGTGGCAAGCAGATTGCCGAGACCAAGGCCACGTCCTACGACGACACCAACATCCCCGAGGGCGACTACGAGTACAATGTCAAGACGGTCTATACCGACGGCATTGTCTCTCTCCCGATAGCCGTGGCTGTGAGCTATGGCGAGGAGATCGTCTATGGACTGCCCTTCAACGAGGACTTCAACAGCGGCCTGCTGCCCGCCGACTGGGCCGTGGAGCGCATCAACGAGTCGATGAAGATAGATTACGTTTGGCGCTTCGACAACTGGTTTGAGCTCCCCGTCGCCGGTGGTGGCTTCGAGGGCAACTTCGCTTCTATCTGCTCTTCTATCTCTCCGCTCGTCAATATGTTCTCCGCCCTGGAGACTCCCTGCCTCTACAGCAAGCTGCAGGCCGACGAGAAGGTCTTCATCGACTTTGACATCGATTACTGCACCGTCGATAAGGCTACGGGTCAGAAGTCGGAGGCCGGCCTGAAGTATTCCTACAACAAGAACGAGTGGGCCGACGTCTGCGACGCTTTCGACGGCTACCACGTGGAGGATCTGGCCGCGGGCGAGACCTGCAAACCGCAGCACCTCTCATTTGACGTCACCAGCTGCTTCGCCGAGAACTCTCCGCTTTACTTCGCTTGGTTCTACAATGCGAAGAAGGCTCAGCACATCGCCATCGACAACGTGAAGATCTACATCGTCAACGGTTCGGGCATCCAGAGCACGGAGACGACCGCGACCCAGGCCGACGCGCCCATCTATAGCCTCAGTGGCCAGCGCGTGGCGGGCGACCGCAGCAGCCTCCAGCCGGGTGTCTATGTCCAGAATGGCAAGAAGATCGTCGTGAAGTAAAACCACTGGCCCTCAGGGGCCTACTATAATGAATGCCGCCAACGAACGGACCCTCGGGTCTTTCGTTGGCGGCATTGTTTTTTTTTACGCTTGCAGCCCGGGCGGAGTCAGCCCATGATATCCTGCTGCGCGCGGTCCATCTCGGCAGTCGCCACGGCGAAGCGCTGCTCCGATCCGCAGGCCTTGACAAGCATGGCGGTGATGCTTTCGCCACAGTCGGAATAGTCAAGCTTCTCGTCGTGGAGCAGCACGTTCATCGCGTCGAGGAGCAAGCGGTAGAGGGAGGCCTGGCGGAAGCTGGCGCCCTGCCCTCCCGCGAGCCTCAGTCCGCTGGCGTAGGCGCGCACCATCGCGCGCACGGTCAGTTCGATCGCCTGGTCGGTATCGATGCCCTCGCCCTCCTGCTGCTTTGCGCAGGCCGCGAGGTGGTCGGCCACGGAGAGACAAGCGCCTTCGAGCAGCGCGGAGAAGTTGCGCTTATACTCCGCCACCAGCGCCTCGTAGCAGGCCTCCGATCCACAGGCCGCGAGCAGCATCGACCTCATATCCATGCGCTGCTGATGCGCCTTGCGCACCATGCGCTCCATCTCCTCGTAGCCGGAATGGATGACCGCCAGGGGGAAGAAGACCGTTTCGAAGAAAGCGGGGGCTATCTGTTCGTAGTAGTCGAGCATCGCCCGCTTCACGTTTTGCGGCTGTCGGCGTTCCTGGACAGATCCCTGCCCACAGTCGATCACGCCCGAGGAAAAAGCGTCGAAGAAGGAGCGCACCAGGGCAGCTTGAAGTTTGTGTTTGTCTGTTTTCATATCTATTTGGAAATCTGCGAGTTAGTTATTATGAGATTCAAGCGGCCCTCCACCCCGGGCACAGGGGATATACACAAAAAGAGAGTCAGTAAAAAACCAACTCTCTCTTTGTGCGCTCCAGGATGGGCTTGAACCAACGACCCCCTGATTAACAGTCAGGTGCTCTAACCAACTGAGCTACTGAAGCAGTAAGCAATCGTGTATTTCCGAATTGCGAGTGCAAAGGTACGATGAATATTTGAAACCACCAAACTTTTCGGGCAGAAAATTTCCTTTTTCCCGATTTTTTTCATTTTTATCTACCCAAGGCATCCAAATCTCCTTATTAAATTATACCTTTGCATCTAAAATCAGACATTCCCCTGACCAGCCACCTGCGCCAAGGCCCTCGCCGCCCTCGCTGGCATGGTCGTGGAATACGCATACAAAATCACGAATTCAACCCAAAAATAGAGAGAAATGACCAAAAAGATAATCGGCGTGTTGCTGGCCCTCTGTGCGCTAACGACGAGCTACGCCCAGGACAACGATCGTCACAACTTCGACGTGACGAAGAATCTGGAGGTGTTCAACACGGTCTATAAATACCTCGACATGATGTATGTCGATACGCTCAACGCCAACGAGGTGGTGCGCTACGGCCTGGGGGCCATGCTCAACTCCCTCGACCCCTACACGGTGTACTACCCCGCCGACGACACCAAGGAGCTCGACCTGATGCTGACGGGACGCTACGGCGGCATCGGAGCCATCATCCGCTACGACCTGGTGCGCAAGACGGTGGTCATCGACGAGCCGTATGAGGACACGCCGGCGGCCAAGGCGGGACTACGCAAGGGCGACGTCATCGTGAGCATCGACGACTCCACGATGACGGGGAAGCCCGCGGCCTACGTCTCCAGCCACCTGCGCGGCGACGCGGGATCGACGTTCGAGATCAAGATCATGCGCCCCTCGACGGGCAAGACCTTCCGCAAGATCATCACCCGCGAGCAGATCCAGCAGCCTGCCGTGGCCTACTACGGCGTGCAGCCGGGCGGCATCGGCTATCTCTGCCTCACCTCCTACACGGAGAACTGCGCCCGCGACGTGAGGTGCGCCGTGCTCGACATGAAGCACCAAGGCATGAAGAGCCTCGTCCTCGACCTGCGGGGCAACGGTGGCGGAAGCGTCCAGGAGGCCATCTCCATCGTCAACATGTTCGTGCCCAAGGGCGAGACCATCCTGACGATGAAGGGCAAGATCAAGCAGGCCAACCGCGAGTTTACGACCAAGGTGGAGCCGATCGACACCGTGATGCCCATCGTCGTCCTCGTCAACGACCAGACGGCCTCGGCCTCGGAGATCACCTGCGGCAGCCTCCAGGACCTCGACCGCGCCGTCGTCATGGGCACGCGCACCTTCGGCAAGGGACTGGTGCAATCGACCTTCGACCTGCCCTACAACGGCGTCATCAAGCTCACCACGAGCAAATACTACATCCCCAGCGGACGCTGCATCCAGGCCATCAACTACCGCCACGGGCGCGGAGGCTACACCGAGCACATCCCCGACTCGCTGACCCATACCTTCACCACGCGCCACGGACGCATCGTGCGCGACGGCGGCGGCATCAAGCCCGATATCGAGGTGCTGCCCGACTCGCTGCCCAACATCGCCTTCTACCTCGCCTCGACGGGACTCGACTCCACGGAGGCGATGCTCAACTGGGAAGTGAAATACCTCAAGGAGCACAAGACCATCGCACCTGCCGCCACCTTCGAGCTCTCCGACGCCGACTACGAGGACTTCAAGGCGTTTGTCATCCAGAGCGGCTTCAAATATGACCGCGAGAGCGAGAAGCAGCTCAAGAACCTGGTGAAGCTGGCGAAGTTCGAGGGCTACTACGACGACGCGCGCGCGGAGTTTGATGCGCTCGAACAGCGCCTCAACCACAACCTTGCCAAAGACCTCGACCACAACAAGGAGGTGATCAAGGCCATCCTCGCGGGCGACATCGTGGCGGCCTACTACTTCCAGCGGGGCAGCGTGGAGAACAAGCTGCTCCACGACAAGCAGTGGAAGGAGGCCGTCAAACTGCTCAACGACATGGATCGCTACCAGCGGACGCTTCAGCCTGCGCCCCAGCCTGCGCCCCAGAAGGAGACGGCCAAGACCGAGGGGCAGACCGCCAAGACGGAGGTGACGGCGGAGCCATAGCCTGGTGCTTCTTGTAGAATTCATACACATTTCGCATCATTATATGTATATGAAATATAAGACTTTACGTGGCCTTTGCCGCTGATGCGCTGTTGTGCGCTCCGAGATAGTCGAGCACATTCCATACAGAATCTGTTATGTTCGGATATTTATCGTGAACCTTATCATGAACTTTATCGTGAACTGTGTTCAAATCTTTCATTGTGGCAAGCCAAAAAACGCACGACTTGGCGGTGGAACGTGCCGAGTCGTGCGTCTATTAGGTTGAGACGGAGTAGGGGATTTGTCTGGACTGGCAGCCTACCGCTTTACGAGGTGGCCGATCACCTGCTGGCGGTTGCGGCCCGCGCCCCGGTAGCCGACGTGTATCCAGCAGGCCTTGCCCCCGGAGGCGGTCTCCCAAATGAGTTGGTCAAACGGGAGGTTGTCCATCATCCAGGCGAACCATTCGCGACCCGTCTTGGCGTCAGGAACAAAGATGTCGGCGGCGCAGCCGCGCGTGTGGTCCGAGGTTTTCACGCCCCCGACGGCGGCGTTGAGCCTTGGCGAGCGGTAGCCGCTGTTGATGCGGACGGCATGGCCGAGGTGGGCCCGCAGCGGCTCCAGGACGTGGAGGCAGAGCTGCTGGAGGTTGCTGACCGCCGAGAGGGGCGGCGTGTTGTCTATGCGCCGTGTGACGGCGACGAGGGAGGTGGTAAACTCCGTGAGATTGAAGTGTTCTGACAAGATTATTGACATGTTCTTGATCATTTTTTTGATGTTTGTTTTTGATGTTTTTGTTTGCTGACTGTTTTCCCAACTTTTTCCGACTGCGAAAGTCAGAAAGGGAGAAGTGGAAAAGTGAAAACGTAAGAATGTAAGGTGTAAGAATGTAAGGTTGTAAGGACAGGCTTACCCCATTTCCTAGCGATACGTTTTTTTATACACTCCTTTTTCGATTCTCTCGACCATACCCTGGCGTTCCCATCGACTGAGCATGGTAAACACCCTTCCTCTCTGGACGTCGAATCCTCTCACACTAACGGTGGCGCCATAGGCTTCCTCGGTGGTAAACTGACCGGCTAACTTTCGATAGATCGTGTCATTGCAACCCTTTTGGGTGCGCAGGGAGTCAGACGGGGCGTATGTGGCCGCGCGAAAAGCCTCCTCGATACGTTCTCGGAAGAAGTAGATGGCGTTGTCGATCATGTAGTCGGCCAAGACGTCGAAAGTGGCGAGCATCTGCGGCGTCTGCTGGCGCTGGAGCATCTTCTGCCATAGCGTTGGATCGGCTTTCAGTTGTGTCTCAGCGCCTTGCAGCCCGTGGCGCTGGATGAGCTGCTCGGCCACACGACAGAGCATCAGACAGGCCGTCATGCGCATTGCCGTGGGGCAGGTGCGGAAGCGCTGGCGCGCCTTGGTCTTGTCGTCGTTCTCCAGCGTCTCGATGCGGATTCGCTCCAGCCAGTCGCGGCCCCGCTTCTCCAGTTTCGTCAGTTCCACGTCGCCGCTCATCAAGGGCAGCAGGTGGGCCACCTGCTGGATCTTCGCCTTGTGTTGCTCCGTCAGATGGTAGGGGCTCTCCGCGAGCGCCGAGAAGGTGTTGTCGGGCGTGCGGGCCACGGCCACACGGCTCTGAAAACCGTCCGTGTAGTTGGTGATGACGCGGTAGAGGGCGTCGGGCGTGCCACACATCACGACGTTCCACAACAACTTCTCTATGTGGACGTTGACGGCGTCCGCCGATTTCGCCTCGCGGTCGTAGGGTGTGCCGTCGTAGGCCTGGCGCAGCATCACGGAGAAGTCGCACATCGCCGTGCGCCACTTCTGCGCCACGGTGTCGGCCTCGGGCGTGAAGGAAAAGGCGTGCTTGCCACCCGTGTTGGCCAGTCGGTCGGCGAGGTTGGCCACGGTGTTGTTGAGGGTCAGGTAACGCACGGGGTATTTCGGCTCTTCCGGCTGCTCCTTCTTGTTCTTGGCCGCCCGCTTCCGCGCACGCCATTCCTCCTCGGCTTCTAAGTAGCCTTTATCGGCTATTTTTATCTCCGAGAGCCAAGCGGAGACCACGGGGTCGATACTGCCCTTACCTGATGCAAAATCTCCTGCGATATAGCTGATGAGGTTGAGCTGCGAGGGGTTGCCGTGAATATCGACGCGCACGCCTGTGGCGAGCATGCCGATGGCGGGTGTGATGGCGAAGATAGCGGGCATGGCGAGGTATGGCCCCACGGCGTCGATGCTCTCCCTCACGCCCTGCGGCATTTTTGGCAGCGCGTCGTAGTAGTAGAGGTCGTCCTGAAGCAGGGCTTCCTCCTCCTCGGCCTCCTCCCGGACCTCGGCCCTCATGTCCTGGCGCACGGCCATCAGCACATCCTTCAACCGCTTTGGCATCTGCGTCTTCTTCTCGCCCAGGGCCGACCGGATGCAAGCCATTTTCTCCGCCTCGGGAAATCCGTCGTAGCAGGGGATGATGCGGTCCAGCAGCTGCGGGTCGGAGTCGCAGATGTTGCGGAGGTTGACGGCCAACTCGAAGGTCAGCGTGTTGC
>OJLA01000288.1_pt1 | contig 45881 bp, 39 predicted proteins | sample 1596611 | NCBI WGS metagenome assembly OJLA01 (sample SAMEA4350168, study PRJEB24818) | metagenome | biome: human; feature: gut; material: faeces | place: Denmark | collected 2013-09
CCTATATAGTTTTCTGGATATTTGCTTACTAGATTTATTAATTGTTCTTTTGCTTTTTTGTTGTTTCCAAGTTTTAAATATATTTTTGCTTTTACTACACTTAAAATTTGTATTAATGGTATTTGTTTTTTATCTAATATCATTATTGCTATTGGTATCAATATTGCCAATATGTATTTTATTATTGTCCAAAATGGTCCGAATTCTATTCTTTTCAATACTTCCACAAAGTTTAAGGATATTCCTATTGCTTCAATTATTAAAATTCCTATATAATTTGTGTCATTTTCTTTAAACATTTTAAAAAACATATATACGAATATTCCAAATGCTAATACTGTAAAAATTAATTGTTCTAAAATCATGCTTTTCTCCTTTTTTGTTGTTAAAAACTTTTACGTTTATTATGTCCGTTTTTTACTATAATATTTTATTTCATTTTTTGTCATTTGTCCAGTATTTTTGTATAATTTTCGAATTTCTGTTTATAATAATGTTAGGAGGTTTAAAAAACATGGAAAATCAAAATTTAAATATTTTAGATGAAGTTAATAAAGGTGCAACTATGGGAATGGATGCAATTTCATATGTTTCAAAAAAAGTTGAAGATAATGATTTTAAACAAGTTTTAGATACAGAATATAATAAATATAAAGATATTTCTAATAGAGTGAATAATTTATATGATAATTATAGTAGTAAAGAACCTCACGAAACAAATGCTATGAATAAAATGATGACTTGGTATGGTATTCAAATGAAAACTATGGTTGATGATACTACTTCTAAGCTTTCTGAATTACTTATGCAAGGTACTAATATGGGTATTATTGAAGGTCGTCGTTTGCTAAATCAAAATCAAAATATTGAACCTGATGTTAAAAATATTTTGAATGATTTTGTTGTTATGCAAGAAGATAGTGTTGAAACACTAAAAAAGTATTTGTAATTATAAAATCTACACTATTCTAAATTAGTGTAGATTTTGTAATCTCTTAATATTTTTCTAACATAATTATTAGTTTCTTTATAAGGAATATTCTCAACATCTGAGCCATCTGCTTTTATTATTCCCTTTTCTATCCAAGTATCAACTGTACCAATACCTGCATTATACGCAGTAATTGCTATTTCAACATTTCCATATTTTTGTATCAATATTGATAAATATTTCGTTCCTATATTTATATTTATTTCAGGTTCTAAAAGTTTATCTTTTACATCCTCGTTTGAAATATTTAAATCTGTCTTTTTACAAACATCTTGTGCTGTGCTTTCCATCAGTTGCATAAGCCCTATTGCACCTTTTCCAGATTCAGCATTTGCATTAAAATTACTTTCTGCTTTTATTAACGCATACACTAAATTTTCGTCAACATCATATTCTTGAGAATATTTCTGAACATATTCTTGATAATCTTTTTTGTATATTATTTTTTGTATTCTAATAGGAATGTTTAAAAATGCTATTAAAATACATAAAATTAGTATTATTGCTACAGTTATTATTTGCTTTTTCGTTATATTTACAATAAACATCTTTAATCACTCCTTTTCTTTTATTTTTCGACCATTGGGTGGTCCAACCAATTTAAGAACATCCCCAATAATCGAAAAGCAAATGCTTTATTTGCATTCGTACCAATTTTCTGCTTCAGAAACTTCCGCAATTAGTGGCACATTAAGTTTTATTGCACTTTCCATTTCTGTTTTAACAATTTCTTTTACTTTTTCTGCCTCTGCTAAAGGTGCTTCTATCATCATTTCATCATGAACTTGTAAAACTATTTTAGCCTCTAAATTTTCTTCTATCAATTTTTTATACACATTTATCATAGCAATTTTCATAATGTCTGCTGCTGTTCCTTGTATTGGTGTGTTCATTGCGGCTCTTTCTCCAAATTGTCTTACCATATAATTATTAGATTTTAGTTCTGGAATATATCTTCTTCTGTTAAATAATGTTTCTACATATCCAGTTTCTTTTGCTTTTTCTTTCATATCATCCATAAGGTTCTTTATTCCAGCATATTCTTGCAAATATTCTTCTATATATTGTTTTGCTATTTTTCTTGATATTCCTAATTGTTCTCCTAGTCCAAAATCACTTATCCCATAAACAATTCCGAAGTTTACTGCTTTTGCATTACTTCTTTGTTCTTTGGTTACTTCCTCCATTGGTGTTTTAAATACCTTTGAAGCTGCTTGCCTGTGAATGTCTTCTCCATCTTTAAATGCTTGAACCATATGTGTGTCTTCTGACATATGTGCTAAAACTCTTAATTCGATTTGTGAATAATCGGCATCAATGTAAACCTTTCCTGGTTCTGGTTTAAATATTTTTCTAACTTGTTTTCCTAACTCAAATCTTGTTGGTATGTTTTGCAAGTTTGGTTCTGTTGAACTTATTCTTCCTGTTGCTGTTATTGTTTGATGGAAGAATGAGTGTATTCTTTTTGTTTTTGGATTAATATATGGTTTTAATCCTTCAACATATGTTGAATTTAATTTCATTAATTGTCTATAATCTAATATTTCTGATATTATTGGGTCTTCCGATTTTAATTTTTCTAATACATCTACATCTGTTGAATATCCACTTTTTGTTTTCTTTACAACTGGCAATTTCATTTTTTCAAATAATATTTCACCTAATTGTTTTGTTGAATTTATATTGAATTCTTCTCCGGCCATTTCATATATCATTTTTGTTTTTATTTCTAGTTGTTCTTTTAATTGTTTTCCAAATTTATTAAGTTCTTCTAAATCTGCATACATACCATTCCATTGCATATTTGCAAGAACTGTTACTGTTGGCATATCTATATTATTAAATAAATCTACTGCTTTTATTTCTTCTAGTTTTTTCATTGTGATTTCTTGTAACTTATAAATTACATATGCATATAATGTACATTTTTTTTCTTCAACTTTTTGAGCATTTTCTTGTTCTTCTTTAATTCTTTCTTCTTCTGACTCTTCTTTATTTGAACTAGATAGTCCCGCACCCTGCATTGCATCAAATAAATTGATTTGTTCTACTTTTGTTGATTTTGAATCTCCTAAAATTTCATTAACATCTATTTCTAAATATTGTTCTGCTAAATCAATTAATTTTAGTTTGTTATTTGTTGGATTTAAAATGTATGCAGCAATACTTGCATCATAATTTATTCCTTTAAAGTCTATTTCCTCTTGTCTTAATAGTATATAAACTCTTCCCAAATCTATACCAATTTTTAGGATTTTCTCATTTTCAAAAATTTCTTTTAATTCTTGAATTTTTTCACCATTTTTAATATCTATATAATATGCTTCATTTTCAGAAGAATTAAAAATTGAAATTCCTGTTATTTTTTCCTTTATAATTTTATCTTCGTCATTAACTTTTTCAGTTTCTATATAAAAAATCATTTTACCTTGTTTTTCAATAATAGTTTTTATTTCTTCTATTGATTTTTCTATAGCTTTATATTGATTCTCTATATTATTTTCTTCACTAAAATTATCACCTTTTCCGGCTTCATTTTGTAAATTAAATCTATCTATATATCTTTTAAAATTCAACTCTTTAAATAGTTCTAAAACTTTTGGCTTGTCCCATTCTTCAAGTTTTAACTCTTCCAAAGTATCTTCAATAGGAACTTTAGTATTAATCTCTCCTAATGTTCTTGAAAGATATGCTAAATCTTTATTTTGCTCTAGTTTTTCTTTTTGTTTTCCCTTTACATCTGCTTCTCCAGACTCCAATTTTTTATACAAATTATCAATTGTTTCATATTTTTGAACCAAAGAAAGTGCCGTTTTTTCACCAATTCCTGGAACACCTGGAATGTTATCAGATGCATCACCCTGCAAACCTTTAACTTCTATTAATTGCTTTGGCTCAATTCCATAAACTTCTTTTACTTTTTCTCTATTGAATATTTCAGTTTCTGTTTTTCCACCTTTCGTTCTAGGAATATTTATTCTTACATTATCTGTTGCCAATTGGAATGTATCTCTATCTCCTGAAAGTATTACAACCTCAAGACCTTTTTGTTCTCCATATCTAGAAAGTGTACCAATTACATCATCACCTTCATAACCTTCTTTTTCAATTATATCAATATTCATCGCTCTTAGAACATCTTTTATAATTGGCATTTGCTCTGCAAGTTCTGTTGGCATTCCTTTTCTATTTGCTTTATATCCTTCATACATTTTATGTCTCGCCGTTGGTGCCTTTAAGTCAAATGTCACACCAATATAATCCGGCTTTTCCTCTTCTAGTAATTTAAATAAAATTGCCAGAAATCCATAAATAGCATTTGTGTATTTTCCATCCTTTGTTGTCAATGCTTTACTACCCATTATTCCATAAAATGCTCTATTCATTATACTATTTCCGTCTATCAATACTAGTTTTTTCAAAATTTTATCCTCCTGAATTTTTAGGGATTAGGGGACGGGTCTTAAAATCCCTAATTTTTTATTTATTAAATTTTTAGGGATTTTAAGACCCGTCCCCCAATCCCTAATTTTTAAAAATTAATAATGATGCAATCATCTAATTCTCTAATAGAACCATCTTTAGGATATCTTTCCATATTTTCTGCCTCTATTTTCCCTTTTTCATATTCTTCATCTGTAGGATTTTGGAAACTATATCCAAGTGAATTTAAGAATTTTATAAACTCACTTCCTTTATCATCAAATGCCTTTTTCCCCCACCAAAGAACAGATAAACTATTAGATTGTGCACCATAATCTCCCATTCCTTTATATGGTGTTCCCATAATAACCAATGGTTTTGATATATCACAATTTTTTTCCAAATTATACACCAAATCATAGGCAATATGCAAATCTTTTTGATATCTTTTATAATCATTATAAAATAATTTATTTAGTGATACTGTTTGTTGTAATACTAGAATTGTAATTGCTATACTTGCTAATATTTTTGTTATTTTATATTCATTTAAGAAATAATATACTGCCATCATAATAATAGCAACAAATAATCCCCAAGATGTACATGTTCTATATAAAACAGAACCAAGTTGTAATACACTTATGGCAAAATTTGATAAAAACATTGCTATAAATATTACTAAAATCATCCAATTTTTGTTTTTATCTGATTGCAAAATTCCTATTGCAAGTCCTATTATTGATGCAACGTCAAATATTAATACTGGATAATATTTGATATTTTTTATTGCATTTATAATGTTTAACACTATTAATTGCAAACTTTCTAATATCCCATAACTTCCCCAGTTTATTTGTTTTTCTGCTACATCTGAAGTTTTAACACCCGCTAAATATATTAGTTTTACAACAATTTGGTCTAAAACCACACTTATTGCAACAATTCCTAACGCACAAAAAATATATTTAAATATGTCTTTTATTTTTTTATTTTTATCTGTATATATCATTAAAATTGATGTCATGCAAATTGAAACTAGCATTACCTGTGCACAAGCCTCGTACATTGATATTGCAAATGTTAATATTAGCGCTGATAATACATATATACTTTTTTTATGAATATTGTTATAATTTTCATAAAATAACATTACTCCTAATGATGCTAAGAAAGTACCTAACATAACTGCAATATTGCAATTTTCAAATATAAATATTTCATTTATTATTGGAAATGATATAAACACTGATGCAAATACAAGATATGCCCCTATTGATAATTTTTCTTTTAAATTTTTTTTAAAAAATATACACCATAATACTGCTGTAAACATTATTACACTTGTTGCTATGAAGTCTAACCAAAATGGTATAAATTCTGTTATATTTAATATTTGATATAATATATATGCGCCCCATCTTCCTATTGCCAACATTTCATTTTCTAAATAATACCTATCAAACGCCGTATCATCCATACCCACTGCCGTATTAGTTATTACATATCCAAAACTTAGTACTGTTACCAAAATAACTGCTACAATAAATATTTTACTTTTGCAAAAATATTTAACTGTATTTTTGTAATCTTCCCTTAACTGTTTCATTTTAAATTTTTCCTTTCTATATTTTCCTTTAATACAAACAATAATATAAAGTATCACCATCAAATATCAATTGTTCTTTATCTAACTTGTCCCATTTTTTATTAGAAAAATATTTTTGATAATATGCCGATTTATTTTTTTGTTCTAGAAATTTTCGATTATTATAATAATTAAGTGCTCCTATTCTCGACCATTCTTTTACCAATGATTTATAGCATAATGCAGATCCACTGCTTAAATCACTATAAAATAATTTACTATTGTTGTTATACATAAATACAACATTTTTTACTTCTATATTATTTTGTTCTTCATATTCTTCTATCCATTTTCCTACTGTTTGACTTTCTTGTTTATCTAAATTATTCACTATTTTATGTTCTTCCATTACAATAATTGAACTTCCAATTGAAATAAATATATACAAAAACATTATTGAATATAATATTACTTCCTCAATTTTATTATTTTCTAAATTACAATATATGTATAAAAGCATTAATCCAATCATTGCACCTATCGAAAATGCCATTCTGCCTGTTCCAAATGCAGATAAAGTGAATAAACTTGGTCCATATACAGTTCCAATACATATTAAAATTATAGCCAATAAATTTAATGTTATATTACATTTATTTTTTCTCATAAATATTAATGAATAAGCCAAAATTACTATAAGAAATATATATAACATATTTTTAGGAAATAATCCGTATGTGCTCTGTAATGTTCCATTTAGATTTTCTATTATAACATTAATATTACTAAATATATTTTTTATACTTCCCATTCTAGATTGTGTTAAGCCAAAAATTTTTCCTGTTATTTTTATCTGAATCATATTAATTCCACAACCTAATGCTCCACATAAAACACTAAACAATACATTTTTTACCACTTGCATATTTATCTTTTTTTCTTTTAGTAAAGATAATACAAATGTTATTGTAAATAACCAGTTCATTGTGCCTTGATAAAATTGTATTGATAATATTGATATAATTATACTTTTTAATATATAATTTTTCTTTTTTTCTACTATTTGTTGTGACGCTATTATATTTAGAAATATACTTACTGACATTATGGCACATTCTGCAAATTGCAGATTTTCTAAATATGCAAAATTAAATATTATTATATATGCTATTGCTAATATTATATATTCTGTTTTTTCATTTTTTTCTTCAATATAATTTACTATTATATTTTTTAATTTTATTACACTTATATTTGAGACTATTAGTGCTATTGCCGTTAATATTATAACATAAACCATTATTGGCATATTTAGTTTTTGTGCTATTAGTGATATTAAACACATTATTGGTCTTCCATCATTTAACGAATATGTTATTGCATAAGTTTCATATCCTTTATTTATTATGTTGTATGTGTCTGTTGCATAATGTCCTTTTAATAATGGGAAATATATTGCTGAAGTTATAGTAAATATTATTACAAATATTATTATATTTACCTTATTTTGCTTTAAATAATTTTTCATTTTATTTTTCATAAGTACTCCTTTATTTTATATTCTATCTAAATTTTACTAATACACACAATAAAAAACGGTATCACCCTTAAACACAAATTGTTCTTTGTCTAACTTATCCCAATCTTTATCTTTAAAATAAGTATAATAAATATCTTTATCCATTTGGACCGTTTCTAACTTTCTTCCAGTATAATAATTTAAGGCATCTATATTACACCACCATACCATTAGTGCCCTACTTGTATATGATGTATCAAAAAACAAATTATAATTCCATGTTATATTTTTATCATAAGTAAACGCTATATTTTTTACCTCAATATTATTATTTTTTTCATATTCCAAAATATATTCATTTACCTGTAACGCTTCTTCTTTATCCATTTCATTTGCCATTTTATTGCAATACATTTGCAACATATAATTTAAAAAGTTCATGACTATATAGATTGACAAGACAAACAATAAAAAGTATTTAAAAAACTTACTTTCACTAAAAGCATTTGTACTACAATATAAATACATAAAAATTAATCCTATTAATGCTCCTATTGAAAATACCATTCTTCCTAATCCAAAGCTTGACAACGATACAATATTTATTGCTACAGAACTAAATATTGCAACTATAATAATTAATAGCAAATTAAAACTATTACTATATTCTTTTATCTTCACTAGGTCATATATAAATGTAGTTATATACAATATTAATAAAAAAATTAAAAATCCATACTTAGGGAAAAAATTACATGTATTAGTCAACAAATCTCCTATATGTAACATTATATAAGTTATGTTAGCTGGAATTCTTTGTATTCCCCCTAGTCTACTTTGTTCCAATCCAAAGATTTTTCCACATATTTTTATTTGAATCAAATTAATTCCTACTGATATTAAACAAAATAGTCCTGAGATTATAACTTTTTTTATTACCTCTTTATCTATTCCTTTATTTTTTATTATTAGTAGCAAAAATGTAAATGTTATAAAGAAATTTATTGTTCCCTGATAGCATAACTCTCCAATTATTAAATATGCTAAACTTTTTAAATATTTACTTTCTACTAATTTTTCACTTGATTTTATAAATAATAAAATTCCCAATGCCATAATTGGAATTTCAGCAAAATACATATTTTCCAAGTACATAAAATTAAAAATTATACAATATGAAATTCCCAATACCAAAACTGTTTCTTTAAGATTTTTTTCTGGTTTTATTTTTGTTATTATATTTTTTATTTTTATTACACATAAACATGATATTAATATTCCTATGTAAAATAATCCTTGTATAAATACTTTTATTGGTAAATTCCAGTATCCTGCTAGTAGTGTAATTACACTTGAAAATACTCTTCCATCATTTAAAAATTTTTCGATTCCGTATTTATAATAACCATACCCAATTATTGTATAATCATCTGAGGAATAGTGTTCTGTTAAATATGGAAAACACATTATAATTGTAATCAAAATCAATATTAAATATATTATTAAATTTCTTTTTTTCTCTTTCATAATTCCCCCAAAATATGATATAATTCAATATTTTCTGGAATTATATCATATGGATTTCTTTTTTTCTACAATAAAAAGAACATTTTTTCCTTATCTTTTTTTATCTTTTTTGAATATCTATCTTCTTCAGAAAAAATACAACCACAATACTTCTGCATATATAGCCCTAATTCTCTTGCCTTATTTTGTCCTTCTCTGAAGCCAACTCTAAAATCTCTATATAAAAATTCTATTCCAAACTCTTTGCTTAACTTTTCCATATATTCTTTTATAAAATCATGATTTTGATAAATACTATATAAAAGTGTTGTTGTAACTGCATCATATCCATTTGCTTTTGCATATTCAAAAGTTTTCCTCAATCTTACTGGATAACAATAATTTTTACATCTATTTTGTAAATCTCCAACTACATTTTTGCAAAATTCATCTAATCCATAATCTTCTTCAAATATTGCCTTTAATTTCAAACTTTCTGCATATTCTTTTAATGTATCTCTTCTTGCTTTATATTCCATATATGGATGTATATTGGGATTATACCAATATATTGTTGGCTCTATCCCTTCTTCTTTTAAAGCATCAATACAATAAACACTGCATGGTGCACAACATGTATGCATTAATAATTTCATTTTTATTTTTCCTTTCCAAAGGCATAAATCATTTATATTTATTTTTATTCCTTTTATTTATAAATTTCGAATATATTTATTTCCCCTATTTTTTCTAAATTTTCTCTTACATATTCTACTACTTCTTTAGGTGTTTGCCAATTAGTTTTTAAATTAGACTTTCTTACCAATATTATTTCATTATCATTTTTTTGCTTTATTTTTTCTATTTGTCCCTGCTCACCATCTTTGCCAATATTTCCTTTTAAGAACATATCATAGTCTTTGTTATATCTATCTATTGGAATCATATATATAGCCGCTTCTGCATCCAAAATATATACCCTATTACCATTTCGCTCCGCCTCTAAAATATAATTATCAATACTCTTAATTTTATCTCTTAATCCTTGTGACATTTCAATATATTTATAATGTTTTATTTCTGTATTTTTTTCATTTTTCGCATAATTGTATAAGTTTATTAATCCAATACTTAAAATAATCGCAAACATAACTAACCATATTAAACTTGTTCCCATCTTATAATTTTTAAGTTTTTTATCACCATTTATCTTGTCATATACTAATTTTCCAAATAAAAAAAACATATATAACATTCCAATAATTGCTATTAATCCACCTATTAAAAAATGAATCTTATCTGAAATTGGATACATTACAATTATAATTGCTAAACCATATACTAATATAGTTGTTAAATTATCAATAATTTCATTTTCTTTTTTCTGTATATTTGTTATTATCAATGCTATAGACATTACAAGAATAGATATAGGCATCCAAAGTGCTAAAATTCTTATTTCTATTTTATCATTACTAAATAAAGACATATAATTTATTTTATTTGAAAATGTTTTTATTCCTAATACAGCATAATTTATAAAATCCACCAATGAATGTGTAACAATAAGATATACTATAAAAATTAAAACAGGTATTAGTATTCCTATTATTCGAGTAATTGCTGTTTTTACATATTCTTTAAATTGCTCTTTGCTATCTACAAACATCAATTTATATCCTACAACTATAATTGCTAACGTTACACCTATACTTTGTTTTGTACAAATAGCAATTCCTGCAAGCAATCCGCACATAAAATCTCTTTTTTTGTCATATTTTTTTGCGTTTTCTATGTTTTTTAATTCCTGATATAATATAGTTAATGTAATGAATAACACTGCTACATTATAGTCAATACAATAAATGTCTCTACAAATAATTCCTATCAATGCTGTAAATATTAGAGACATGTTTTCTTCTTTCATTATTTTGTTAAATATTTTATATATTGTAAAAAGTATTCCTGTCCATAAAATTGCTGCCAATATTCTTGAGACAATAATTTCATTTGCTATAACTTTTAAAATTATTGCTGTAAGCATTGGTAATACAGGTGTTGTAATCATACTTATATCTTTGTATGGTATTAATCCTTGTGATATTGCTCTTGCAGTGTTATAATTCCATATTTCATCTAAATCACTTATTGGTTTTATAATTATTATTGAAAATATTACAATAAATATAAATAATATTTTTAATGTATCCTTTTTTTTCATACTAATCTCCCAGTATCATATATATAATTATTTGTTATTGTACTTTTAAGCAGAAAATTATTAACAATTTTGTTTATTTCTTCAAAAGACTCTTTTACATATCGATTTTCTAAAATTATTTTTGCTATAATTTTGCTTATAATAAAATCTATAACTGTACAAACCACAAAAATAGCAACTCCCATTCCAAGTGTATAAATATAAAAATAATTTGTATAGTACATTTTTTGTATATTTAATCCATTTACTATAATATTATCTTCCACATATTTGTTATCATGTATTAAATATACACCTAAAGTATGTTTTGCAACATTATTTATAATCTTACTTTTTATTTTTATATTAGCAAATATTGTAAATAAAGTAATTGCCGTTACCCATGTCGTAATTGAATTTTGTGCTAATTCCATTCTCTTTGCAACTATAAAAACATATAATATTATTAATATTAATATATTTAATTTTTGATTATCAAATTCTTCAACAATTTTGTGCAAAAAATGTCTACCACATAAATAGAAATATATAAATGATTGTATATCATTCAAGTGTACATTTGGCAAAATAAATAATATTGTCATCCAAACAAATATTATTCTCTTTATTGTTTTGGGTAATTTATTTTCGCATATTTTAATTATCGGTTCTATCATAAATAAAAGTAACCATACATTTATAAACCAATACTGCCCAAATTCCTTCAATGAGAAACTTTTTATATTTTCAAAATTAAATATACACATAAAAATTATTGAATATATTATAACTTTAATTATTATATTTATTGGTCTAACTATATTAAACTTTGATTTTTTCGAGTAATATCCCATTATTAAGATATATACCACGACAGCAATTTTACCACCACTTAACATTATTGATGTTATGAAATGCTTTTCTCCTATAATTTTATATACACCTGTATGATATACTAAATGATGCATTATAATCATCATCATTGCAACTATTCGTAATAATTCTATATTGGAATCACGTGTTTTCTTTACAATAATCATTTCTGTATCTTTTTTCATTTGTTAATCCCCTTTTATATATTTGTCTTATTTTACTTTTTATTTACACATGTTTCACATAATCAATATATTAATACATTTATATAAAACTTTGTTGTCCTAAATCACCATTATAATTATATCCTAAATGTTTATATGCTGGTGGCAAAACAACTCTTCCTCTTAAAGTTCTTGATATAAAACCTATTTGGATTAAGTAAGGTTCATATACATCTTCTATTGTATCAACTTCCTCACCAACAGTTACTGCCAAGGCCTCTATTCCAACAGGTCTACCCGCATATTGTACTATCATTGTATCTAACAATTTTCTATCAATTTCATCTAGTCCCAACTCATCAATTTCAAGTTTATTTAATGCATGTTTTGCAATTTTTAAATCTATATCTCCATCACCTAAAACTGCTGCATAATCTCTAACCCTTTTTAACAATCTATTTGCAATTCTTGGTGTTCCCCTTGACCTTCTTGCAATCTCTTCTGACGCTTGGTCATCAATTTCAACATCCAAAATCTTTGCAGACCTCTTTACAATTTTCTTTAAATTTTCTACTGAATATAATTCAAGCCTGTTTACAATTCCAAATCTATCTCTTAATGGTGTTGTTAAAGAACCCGCTTTTGTTGTTGCACCAATTAATGTAAATTTCGGTAAGTCTAGTCTTATTGACCTTGCACTTGGTCCTTTTCCAATCATAATATCAATTGTATAATCCTCAAGTGCAGGATACAATATTTCTTCTACATTTTTGCTTAATCTATGAATTTCGTCAATAAATAATACATCATTTTCCGCCAAATTTGTAAGCAAAGATGCCAAGTCTCCTGGTCTTTCAATTGCCGGTCCAGACGTAATTTTTATATTTGCTCCCATTTCATTTGCAATTATATTTGAAAGTGTAGTCTTTCCAAGTCCCGGAGGTCCATATAATAAAACATGGTCCAATGCTTCTCCTCTTTTTTTTGCTGCTTCTATATATACCTTCATATTTTCTTTTACTTTGTCTTGTCCTATATATTCATCCAAAGTTTGAGGCCTTAATGTGTTCTCTAGCCTTTCTTCTCCCACATCTTCTAACCCTGGATTTATTAATCTATCCTCATTCATTCTTTTATCCTTTCGGGATTTAGGGACGTTCCTTAAAACCCCTTTTTTTGGGGACATGTGGACACTCCTTAAATCTTTTTAAATATTTTCTATAAAATTTTCTATTATTTTTAGCATTTTGCTATTATTAGGTTGATATTTTACAGGTACAAATGTTTTTGATTTTATAATTGCATCATGCAAACCTTCAACATTTTCAATTCCTATTATATATCCCTTATCTGTAAAATCTTTTATTATTTGTATTTGATGGTTATTTACATGTTCTCCATATTCATGTTTACGTGGTACTGCAATTACTTTCTTTCCTTTTTCTATTGAAGATATAATTGACCCCACCCCACCATGTGTTATTATTAAACTTGCTTTATCTTGATATTCTGCCAACTCTTCTTTTGACATCAAGTCTATAATTTTCATGTTTTTTGATTCAAATTTTGTATATCCTGCTTGAACTATTACTTCCTCTTGTATTGTTTTATTTTTTATATTTTTTTCCACTTCTTCTAATAATCTATGGAAACTATTATTTTGCGTTCCTAATAATACTAATATCATATTTCCTCCATTTTAAGCATCCATTTTTCGTTATCCATTTGGTTTTCCGTTTGAGTTATCCATTTACAGTATTCAATGCATTGTAATTTTATATATTAGGAAAGTTGCCTAAATTTCCTAATATATAAAAATTAATAAATTGATCCTCCATACACTGCTTTAGGATATAATTTTAACATTTCTTCCCATTGCACAATAAATAAATCAGCAATTGGATAAATCAATCTACCTGTAGCAGTTTTTTTATTTTTATTTGCAAATGTTTCTATATAAATTATTTTACTTCCAAATATCTTTCCTAAATAACACATTGGCCCTGCTGTGTGTGTTCCAGTTGTTACTATCACGTTTGGTCTTAATTTAAAATAAAAATATACCGTTTTTAAACATAAATAAAAATACTTGAATATGTATGTGAATAATTTTGCTCTTGTTCCATATGGCAAAAAGTCTAATTTGTTTCCATATTGCTCTTTTAACTTTTCATTTGATTTATCTTTTTCTGTTATTATATGATAATCATATTTTTCAAATAATGGTGATAATTGTAATAATTCGCTTAAATGACCACCAGTACTTGATATGAATAATACTCTTTTTTTCATTCTGTTTTTGTCCTCTCGTTTAAATTCTTTTCTTTGTCTATTATACATTTTATTTGCTTTTCTGTCTATTGTTTTTTTTAATTTTATACAGTATAATATAGATATGAAAAAATTAGTTGTTAATAAAAAATATGATGGAAAAAAATTGAATAAATTTTTATTGGATAATGTTCCAAATTTGACTTATAGTCTTTTTTGTAATACATTGCGAAAAAAAGATATTAAAATTAATGGAAAACGTGTAAACAAAGATATTTCTGTTTTTGAAGGAGATGAAATTTTAGTTTATATAGCAGATTCTTTGTTAGACTCAAAATCTTCTATTAATTTAAATATCATTTTTGAAGATGATAATATTTTAGTTATAAATAAACCCGCAAATATTGAAGTTACTGGTGAAAATTCTTTAACTACTATAGTTCATAATAAATATGAGAGTTATGATTTTAAACCTATGCCATGCCATAGATTAGATAGAAATACTACAGGCTTGGTTTTATTTGCAAAAAATGAAACGTCTTTAAATATTCTTCTTGATAAATTTAAAAAACATGAGATTGAAAAACATTATCTTGCTTTAGTGTATGGAATTCCTTCTACAAATTTTAAAAGAGATGAAGCGTATTTGTTTAAAGATAATAAAAAGTCTATGGTATATATTTCTAATACTCCCCAAAAAGGGTATGTTAAAATTGATACTTCTTTTTCTGTTTTGGAAAGACGTAAAGACAATACTTCCCTTTTAGATGTTGAGATTGAAACTGGAAAGACTCATCAAATTAGGGCTCATTTGGCTTATTTAGGTTTTCCTATTGTTGGTGATGGTAAATATGGAAAAAATGATATTAATAAGTTGTTTAAGAAGTCTCAGCAAATGCTTTGTAGTTTTAAATTGAGGTTTGCTTTTTCTTCTGATAGTGGTTTGCTAAATTATTTGAATGGTAAAGAGTTTGTTTTGAAGGATGTTAAATTTTAATTTTTATAAAATATTATAATAGGAAAGTCGCGTTACTTTCCTATTATATAAAACTAGAAATAATTTTTTGTAGTATTCATCAATAATCTTCCAATCCATATTGTTCTGCAATTTTCATTTGTTCATCAATTATATCTACCCTTTCGGCCATTTTTTGCTCTAATTCTTGTTCTTTTAGTACTCTCATAACATTTACTCCACTCAATTTTCCTTCCATCTCAAGTGTTTCAATTACTTCATTAATATCAAGTTTTTCTCCAAATCCCCCCATAGCAGTTTCATCAATATTGTCAATAATATCATTAATTCTTGTTAATCCTTTTCGATATTGCTTTGGTAGAGACTTGACATATTTCCTAAATTGTAACAAATCATAAAAATTTTCTGTTGATTCTATATCTGTATCTATAATTGTATCAGGTTCAACTCCTGATAATATTTTTAAAAACAATTTACAATTCTTTTTAGGAGAATATCCCTCAAAATATGCATTTGGAAGCTCTTTATAAAACTTTTCTTTTAAAGATAATAACTCTTCTCTTCTTTCACATACTTCTTCGTCATCTTTATCCAAATTATAATATGTTTCTTCACTATCATAATAATCATCATACTCACCATCATAATAGTCATCATGATATCCATCATAATGGTCATCATAATAGTTATCATTATCATACTCATCATCATCATCATATTCAAATTCTTCATCTAATATTTCTTCTACCATATCCTCAAAAACATTTTCTCCAACTATATCGTCCATTTTATCATTTATATCATCGATTGTTTCATCAAAATCTTTTTGAGGAAAAGAATATCTAGAAATAAATTCTGCTTCTTCTTCAATAGTTGAATTTCCTTTTAAGATATTCTTTATATGAGGACATAACTCTATTGAAATGTCTTCATTTTGTTCTAACATACAACGAAGAAATAATCTTCCTGTATCATATCCTCTGGCTTCTAATGGATATCCTCTACTATTTTGAAAATCATTACAAAAATAAATATTACCTTTTTCAAAAAATCCTTTTCTGCCAGCCCTTCCTGCAATTTGGTCAAATAGATTTTTACTAATTGGTCCGTCATAATATTTGGCCAATTGAGCAAAAACTACATTTTCAACAGGAAAATTTACTCCCATTGCCAAAGCATCTGTACCTACAACAGTATCTATTAAACCTTTTTCAAAACATTCCTCAATAAGGAGCTTTTCTTTAGGTAGTAATCTACCATAATATCCTGCCATTCCATAATGTAAATAGTCTTTCAACTCATTGTTTTCAACTTTGTACTTTTCAAGGATTTGATCTATTTCTTTATTTTTCAAATCATCAATGCAATAATCTCTTTCATTTACTAATTGCTCTAAAATAGATTCAATATTTCTTTGCGAAAAAGTAACTACAAGTGCATTTTTTATATCATTCGAAGCTATCATTCCCTTATATTCTAATTCTGTTAATCTACTCTTTCCTTCATATGTATCAAATTTTCTTTTAGACACATTTCCAACATATTCAGCTAATTTTTCAATGTTTCCCATTGTTGCAGAGCACAATAATATATTTTTTGCTTTTGAATTGTGCAAAGCATCAATATAAGTTCTAGCTCTATCTGGATTTTCAAAAATATAATGAAATTCATCCATTATCAATGTAGCATCCTTTTGTTCAACATATTTATTGGTATATATTTCTTGAGTACAACAAATGAAATCACAATTTACAGGAACATTTTTTATATCTCCCGTTTCTAATCCAACCTTATATCCTTGTTCTTTTAATTCTCTATACCTTTGATTTGATAATGCTTTTATTGGTGCTGTTATATAAATAGGCTTTTCTTTTTTTTGCAAAGCCCATTGTAGAAAAACCTTAGTTTTTCCACTTCCTGTAGGAGCAGATAAAATCACATTTGATTGATTTTGTATCTCTTCTAGACATTCATTTTGCCATTCTATACCAATTGGTTCATCTTCAATATTTTTAATTCCATGTGCAAATTCCTCTGAATTATACCCCCAATCATTTATTATATTTTCGCATAACTCAGGATTATTATTTAGAATTTTTTTTGAAATTGCCAAAACATTATCAATATATTGTCCATCCATATTTTCTTCTGACTCTTCTAAAATTCTAATACATTCCTCTGGATATTTTTCTTGAATTTCAATAGGTATATTGGTCAATTCTACCTGTCCAGCCTTCAAGTCTTTTAATATCATTTCATAAACTTCAGGATGCCTTAATAAAATATCTTTAGGTACATCTTTATATACACAATAATTGCTATATAACGGATTTTTAACATCCGATTTAACTATCTCTATAATTTTTTCCTCATTAGCATACATAACATCTTTAGGGATATATCTAAATAAATCAACTTTACTTTTTGCCAAATCCATATATATATGAGGATTATCCTTTAATCTATCATAAGCTATTTTTTCAATATTGGTTGTACATTGCATTTTTCTACATTTCTCTAAAATATTATCATATACTTTATTTCTATAAAATCTTTTATCATCTTTTAATAGTTCCAACATTTCTGTATGTTTTTTACTAACCACCGCAGTAGTCAAATCCAAATTATATTTTTCTCTATCATTAACACTAATTTGGTTCCAACCATGTTCTTCATTATGAATTATGCTAACATCTAAAACGTACTTTTCTAATATTTGTTTTACTGCCTTTGCAATCCCAGAACATATTGCTTTATGTCCAACCAAAACTCCATATAATGATTTACTCTGCCTTAATATAGCCCTTTCATCATCAGCTAAATAACCATTTTCAATTAATTTATCATCTATATCACACGCTTGATAATCATATTCCATATCTTCCGTTAATTTTTCTAACACATTTTCAATAACATCATATATATCTTTTTCATCTTTTATTTCGCTAAAAAATTTATTCATTGCACCAAAAGTTTTCTTAGCTTCATCTAGTGTATAATGTGTTGACTCCTCAGTATTTTCATGTTGCATATATATTCCAGCAATAGGTAAATTAGAATTTTCCATTTTTTCTATAAAACCTATAAAATCCATTGAGAATATATTTTCTGGCACTTCTACCCATAAAAATTTGTCAAGTTTTTTCCCTTTTGTTTTATAATAATATATAGGCAGTTGTTTTTGTAATTTTTTGCATTCATCAAAACTAAAAACATATTCATGTTTTAACATATAAAGCATTTTTTCCTTCTCACTATCTGGATATAATGAGTTATATAAATCACTTAATTTTTCACTGATGTCAACTTTTTCGTCTTGATAGAACAAAGTATCAAAAATATCTACTACATCTGTTTTATTAAATTTATTTTCTAACATTCCTATCTCCTTTATATTATGTTAACGAAATAATATTTACTGTTTTTTGAATATTTTTTTTACGAAATTTAAAAATTTAGTAAAAAAAGATTCTTCTTTTATTGTAATAAGTGAATTTTCCTGATACTCATTACTCTTTTTATTTGCAAATTTTTGAACTTTTCTATTTTTAAATAAATTATCTGGATTATATTTTATTTGCTTTTCTCTTTCTTCATTATTTTTATCTTCTTTGTCTTTGGCATTAAGCCTATTTCTTTTATCTTGAGAAATAATAAATAATCTAAATATCATACCTAATATGTCTTTTGCAGCATCTGAAATGTTTTGTTTTTCAAATGGTAACGCAATATTATATACAAATGAACTATTCTCATCACTATTTTCTTCCATATACTCTATATATTTTTTAGGTATCTTCTTATAATCTTCCAATGGAATGTAATTCAATACTTCGATAACCTCAGCATATGCTTTATCATAATTTCCTGTAATTTCCATTAATAATCCTCCAATCCATATTGCTCTGCAATTTTCATTTGTTCATCAATTATATCTGCCCTTTCGGCCATTTTTTGCTCTAATTCTTGTTCTTTTAATACTCTCATAACATTTACTCCACTCAATTTTCCTTCCATCTCAAGTGTTTCAATTACTTCATTAATATCAAGTTTTTCTCCAAATCCCCCCATAGCCGTTTCATCAATATCGTCAATCATATCATTAATTTTTGTTAATCCTTTTCGATATTTCTTTGGTAGAGACTTGACATATTTCCTAAATTGTAACAAATCATAAAAATCTTCTTCTGGGTCTATGTCTGTATCTATAATTGTATCAGGTTCAACTCCTGATAATATTTTTAAAAACAATTTACAATTCTTTTCAGGAGAATATTCTTCAAAGTATATATTGGGAATCTCTTTATAAAACTTTTCTTTTAAAGATAACAACTCTTCTCTTCTTTCACATACTTCTTCGTCATATTTATTAAAAACATGATATGTTTTTTCTCTCTCATAATAATCATCATACTCTTCTTCATCATAACCAAATTCTTCGTCTAACATTTCTTCTACAATATTCTCAAAAGCATTTTTTCCCACTATCTCTTTCATTTCATAGTTTACATCATAAATTGTTTCGTCCAAATCCTTTTGAGGAAAAGAATATCTAGAAATAAATTCTGCTTCTTCTTCAATAGTTGAACTTCCTTTTAAAATGTTCTTTATATGTGGAAATAATTCTATTGAAACATCTTCATTTTGTTCTAACATACAATGAGCAAATAATTCTCCTGTATCATAACCTTTGGCTTCTAATGAACGTCCTCTAAGATTTGTAAAGTCATCACAATAATAAACATTACCTTTTTCAAAAAATCCTTTTCTTCCAGCCCTTCCTGCAATTTGTTCAAATAGATTTTTACTAATTGGCCCATCGTAAAATTTTGCTAATTGAGCAAAAACTACATTTTCAACAGGAAAATTTACTCCCATTGCCAAAGCATCTGTACCTACAACAGTATCTATTAAGCCTTTTTCAAAACATTCTTCAATAAGGAGTTTTTCTTTAGGTAATAATCTTCCATAATATCCTGCTACTCCATAATGTAAATATTCTTTCAACTCATTGTTTTCTACTTTGTACTTTTCAAAAATTTGTTCTATTTCTTTATCTTTTAACTCATCAACACAACCTCTTTGACCTATTAATTCTAATAAAATCATTTCAATATTTCTTTGTGAAAAAGCAACTACAAGTGCATTCTTTATATCATTCGAAGCTATCTTCCCCTTATATTCTAATTCTGTTAATCTGCTCTTTCCTTCATATGTATCAAAATCTCTTTTAGACACTGTTTCAACATATTCAGCTAATTTTTCAATGTTACCCATTGTTGCTGAACACAATAATATATTTTTTGCCTTTGAGTTATGTAAGGCATCAATATAAGTTCTAGCTCTATCTGGATTTTCAAAAATATAATGAAATTCATCCATTATCAATGTAGCATCCTCTTGTTCAACATATTTATTAGTATATATTTCTTGAGTACAACAAATGAAATCACAATTTACAGGAACATTTTTTATATCTCCCGTTTCTAATCCAACCTTATATCCTTGTTCTTTTAATTCTCTATACCTTTGATTTGATAATGCTTTTATTGGTGCTGTTATATAAATAGGCTTTTCTTTTTTTTGCAAAGCCCATTGTAGAAAAACCTTAGTTTTTCCACTTCCTGTAGGAGCAGATAAAATTACATTTGACTGATTTTGTATCTCTTCTAGACATTCATTTTGCCATTCTATACCAATTGGTGTCTCTTCTTTATTTAATAGTTGATTTTTTATTTCTGAACTGCAATTAAAAATGACTCTTTCATCTATTTCTAATATTCTTTTTACAAAATTAATATCCTCCAATAGTTCTTTAGGCAAAATATCATAAATATTTAATTCATCTTTAAATTCTTTAACTCCGGATGAATATACATCTAAAGTATAATCCCAATCCTCTATTATCTCTAAGCATAAATCAGGGTTATTACCTAGAATTTTTTTTGAGATTGACAAAACATTATCAACACCTTCTTCTTCATCCCTTATTAACGACTCTTTTAAAATTCTAATACAATCCTCTGGATACTTTTCCTGAATTTCAATAGGTATATAGAACAAACTTACCTGTCCTGTACTCAAGTTTTTTAATATCATTTCATAAATTTCAGGATGATTTAATAAAATTTCTTTGGGTACTTCTTTATATACACAATAATTGCAATATGAAGGCTTTTTAACATCTGATTTAACCATCTCTATAATTTCTTCCTCATTAGCATACATAACTTCTTTAGGGATATTTCTAAAAAAATCAATATTTCCTTTTGCACAATCTATATATATATGGGGATTATCTTTTAATATTTCTTCCGGAAACTTTTCAGGTTCTAATCTACCTGTTCTGGCAAATTTCACCCATATATCAGGGTTATCTTTTAATACTTCTTCTGGAAAATCCTTAGGCCAAAATCTACCTGTTTCTGCCAATCCTCCATAAATTTGTGGATTTTCTTTTAATATTTCTTCCGGAAAATCTTCTAACGTGAATTTGTCTGATTTTGCCGCCAATATACATAACTCTATATTTGCTTTTTTCGTTTCATTCGTTAGCATATTAAAACCTTCTATATTCTCATAAGCAAACTCAACACATTTATCTTGAAATTGTTCATTTAATTCTTGTGGTATTTTATCATAATGTATTTTATTGTTCTTTCTTAATAAATTATATACAAAGTCAGCATCTCTTTTTAATACTTCAACTGGAATATTTTCAATTTCCGAATTTTGTTTTTCCAAAATCTCAAAACAAAATTTAGGATGTTTTATTTTTACGATATCTGGAACATACTTCATTAAATAAGTCATCTCTCTTACTGCATCAATACAAATTTCAGGCTTTTCAATTTTTATATTATCTGGTACACTATCTAATAAAAATGGATATCTAGCAACTGCTTTTAAACATATTGAAGGATGTTTTTCAAGTGCTTCTTTTGGTATATATTTTAATAAATATAAATTTTGCTTCACTGCTTTTATCATTAATGAAGCATTTTTTATTAAAATTGTCTTTGGTATATTTTTCACTATCCTGCAATTGACGTTTATGGCTTTATCATAAATTTCAATCAAATCTTCTTCACTAAATTTTTCTAGTTCTTTCTCAATTCCATTTAGTGATTTATGTTTCTTTACATATTCTATTATTTCCTCTTTTGACATTTTTACTTCTCCTCAATAATTTTTAAATTTTTTGGAGCACTATTTTATTCACAAATTCGTACTTTGTAAAATTAAAATTTTCTCTTTTGCTTCTATAATAATATCATTAAAAAATATAAAAGTAAAGTAAATTTATATTAACAGAATTTTTTAAAATTTTTATTTGCATATTTGTTATATTTGTTGTATAATGAATATGTTGATGCGGGTATAGTTTAGTGGTAGAATCCCATGCTTCCGACCTGGTTGCGCGAGTTCGATTCTCGCTACCCGCTCCATTTGAAATCAACTTACGGACTAATTAAAGTTCGTAAGTTTTTATTTTGTCCGTAGTCAGGCTTGAAGGCTTGTTCTACAAAATATAAAAATAATGTTCTCTTTCTAGGAAGGAGGACATTTTTTATGCTTGAATTTAAAACTACCCAAGAACTGAAACCTAATCCTAAACTATTAGAATTAGAAAAAAATTATACCATTATGTCATTAACAAAATGGAAAATAATCAATATTCGGAAGAAGAATTAAATAACTATATGAATTTAATGAAAGAACATTTCTATGTAGATGGAATTATAAATTGTCCTTATATTGAAGGTAATAATATAGTTGATACTTTAATTCTAATACCAAAAACTGAACTAATACATGTTTAAAATTAAGAAAGGATTGATAATATGGAAATAAACTAACCCATCATCTTCTTTTAGTCAGTGATTCTTGCGAAAGTTTATACAAAATACTAATGGAAGATCATATTAAAAATGATGAAAAACTATCTGAAAAAAGTAAAGAATTAACTCCCGCATAAATTCTACTATGTGAATTCCCATACCCTTAAAAGTAAAATTAATACTCAAAAAAAGACAATGATTAGTTTTCATTGCCTTTTTACATTAATCACCAGATGCAAATTAAATCTGAAATTTTTTAATCTTTGATACAATTATTTATAATAAGTTATAGATTCTAAACTGCCATGAGTATTTATACTTTGAATATACGTATTATCATAATAAAAGTATTCTCCCAATTGGCTGCCATAAGTTTCTTCTAACATAAGTACAATAATAGCATAATTTCCTTCTGAAAAGTAGTCTATGAAAGCTCCTCTGGCAGAAGGGCATCTTTCTTTTGCATCTAATGCTATTTTTTTTATATCTTCGTTCTCTACAATTATTTTATTATAGCTTGAATCTCTTGTTGATATTTCAACACCATTAGTATATATAATATTATAATTTAATTTTTTAGCAGAAAATCCTTTTCTATTAAATAAATTTTTCTGTAAAGTTATTGTTACAGGTTTATTATTTATAATAGCAATATAGGTATCATCAGATTGTATAATTCCATTTTGATAGTTGTATTTTAATAAATAATTACAGTTATTTATTACATATAATTCATACACATAAGGAATTATAAAAACAATAACAGGAATTATACTTAAAATGATATATTTTTTGATACTTAAAATATTATAATCAGTATTATTTGATTTTTTTATTTTTCTATTTATACAACAAATACTTACTATATGAATGATGAATGATATTATAGAAATTGGAAATAAAAATATAAAGTCCCAACCTATATCTACTATTTCACTACCACATAAATAAAAACTAATGAAATTAAATATTATATATATAATTATGAGTTTTCTTAATTTCTTTAAATCACTATTCTTCATAAAAATTCTTGTTAAAAAAAATATTGACATTATTAACAATATAAAAACATTACAATATATTGCACTTTTTAACATAACTACTTTCCTCTCTTTCTATATAACATTTAAATAAGCTATCTATACCTTTATACAAATTATACCATATAATTTCAAAAAATTGTATACCTCCATTGAAACTTAATGGAAATTCATATATAATATTTTTAGAAAGAGAGCGTTGTAGTTCGTAAGCTGTTGCTTACCCGCTCCATGAAATAAAGAGGAGCACCATGTGCTCCTCTTTTACCTTCTATGCTTTTACCATTTCAAGTTTACTTTCAACCAATTCACAAATTAAATCTGCAGATTTTTCAACGCCAAAAGCATCACTATTAATACAAATATCATAATTAGAATGATTATCCCATTCCTTTTCAGTATAATATTTATAATGATTTGCTCTTAATTTATCAATACGCTTAATCTCTTTCTCTGCTTTAGACTTATCCATACCATAATATGTAGTTGCTCTGTTAATTTTATCTTCCATATCACTATAAACAAAAACATTTATGACATTTTCTCTACCAGACAAAATGAAATCAGCACATCTACCAACAATAACACAAGACTCCTTGTCAGCAACTTCTTTTATTAATTCAGATTCTTTAATGAACAACTCATCACTATTATTTAATCCTGAATAATATCCATTATTTAAACTTGCTAAAGCATCTCTTTTTTGTTCATTGTTTTCGATATATTCTTCAGATAAACCTGTTTCTTCTGCTACTTTTGAAATAAATTCATTATCATATAATTTTATTCCTAATTTATCAGCAACTAATTTTCCAATATATCTTCCTCCTGATGCATATTCTCTTGCTATTGTTATAACAACATGTTTTGAAAGTTTGCTTTCTGTGTTTGCCATAGTTTCTTTGTTTACTACTTTTACATTTCCTTGTTTTAATTTTCTTATTTCTCTTATCAAGAATATTGTTGCTAATATGAATGCTAATCCATCAGCAAATGGTCCTGCGAATAAAACTCCATGTATTCCAAACATCTTTCCTAAAACAATCATTGCTGGTATTAAGAAAGCAATTTGTCTTGATATTGAAAGTATTGCACTTATTATGCTCTTTCCAATTGCTTGGAAGAATATTCCTGATGGAATTTGAATTCCATTACAGATGCAAAGCATTAAGTATGTTCTAAATGCCAAACATGCAAATTCCATGTAATTTGCGTCTCCACTACCAAATATTGATATTAATTTGTCTGGTATCGTTTGGAATAATATAAATGCTATTGTACTTATTACAAGACTTGAACCTAATACAATTTTTAATGTTGTTTTTACTCTGTCAAATTTTCTAGCTCCATAGTTGTATCCAAATATTGGTTGTGCTCCTGCTGCAATTCCTATTATAATACTGTTTAATATTTGGCTTATTTTCATTACAATTCCTAGAACTGTAATTGGTATTTCTGCTCCAAATTTTGATTCTGCTCCATATTTTCCAAGTGTATTATTTTCAGTAGCCATTACAAATACTATACTCATTTGGTTTATAAAACTGCTTATTCCTAACATTGAAACTTTTTTTGCTACACTTGATTTTACTTTAAATGATTCTTTACTTAATTTGATTGATTTGAATTTTTTAACATATAATGCGTTTAGTATAAATACTAAGATTTGGCTTATTACAGTTGCAATTGCTGCTCCTTCAACTCCCATTTTAAATACAAATATAAATATTGGGTCTAATATTGTGTTTAATACTGCACCTACAAGCATTGTTGTCATTGAATATTTTGGACTTCCATCTGATCTTATTATTGAGTTTAATGTCGTTCCTATCATTGAGAATGGTAATCCTATTGCTATTACATAACCATATTTTAATGCATATTCTTTTAATGCTTCTGTACATCCAAACATTGTTAATAATTGTGGTAAAAATATTAATGTTATTGCACAAAATAATACTGATACTATTGTTGAAATTGCTAGTGTATTTCCTACACCTTTTGCTGCTTCGTCTTTTTTCTTTTCTCCTAGCTTTAAGCTTAAATATGCTGATGCTCCATCTCCAAACATTAGTGAAAATGCTAATCCTATCATTACTAATGGGAATACTACGTTTGTTGCTCCATTTCCTAGGTATCCTACTCCCCACCCTATAAAGATTTGGTCTACTATGTTATATAGTGAGTTTACTAATAGGGATATTATACATGGGATTGAAAATTTTCTTATTAATTTTCCTATTTTTTCTGTTCCTAGTATGTTTTCTTCTTTTTCCAATTTTCTCTCCTTCTTTCTTTTGATATTTTTGTCTTTGGGCGTAAAAATAGTAAGTCCATGTCTGGACTTACGTTTTACCTGCGCGACTTATCTATTATAACATATTTTTGTTTTTTATGTAAGTATTTTTTAAAATTTTTTTATTAATTTCTTCCAATTATATCCTTTATAATCTCCCCTGCAATAATCAAACCCGCAACAGAAGGCACAAAAGAAATACTTCCAGGAACTTGATTACGAATACTACACTTTCTTTTAGTACCCGGAGGGCAAATACAATTTGTCTTACAACTATTTTCAATATTTTCATATGGACGTATCGGCTCTTCTTTTGAATAAACAACTTTAAGTTTCTTTATTCCTCTATTTCTCAATTCTTTTCTCATAACCTTTGCCAAAGGACATACTGATGTTTTATAAATATCTGTTACTTCAAATTTTGTTGGGTCTAATTTATTACCTGTTCCCATACTTGAAATAATAGGAATATTTAATTTATTTGCTCTTACAACCAATTCAATTTTAGCAGTTACTGTGTCCACACTATCTACTATGTAATCAACTGTATCATCTAAAATTTCTTTGCTGTCTGGCATAAAAAATTCTTGATATACTTCCACATTTGCATTTGGATTTATTTCTAAAATTCTTTCCTTTGCAACTTCAACTTTTGGCTTTCCAATTGTTTTTCTAGTTGCAATTATTTGTCTATTCAAATTTGTTAAGCAAATCTTGTCATCATCTACTAATATAAAATTGCAAACTCCTGCCCTTACAAGTCCTTCTACTACAAATGAACCAACTCCACCAATTCCAAATACTGCAACTTTTGCATTTTGTAATTTTTCTATTCCTTCTTTTCCTATCAATAATTCTGTTCTTGAAAATTGATTTAACATTTTATTTTTCCTCCTCCAAGAACTATGTCTCCAACATAAAATACAGCAGATTGACCTGGTGTTATTGCTCTTTGTGGCTCGTCAAATGTCACTTTGATCTTTTCTCCGTCTTGCTCAATTTTTGCTTTTGCAACTTTTGATGAATATCTAGTTTTTACATCAACTTCCATTGTTTTCTCTATTTTATCAACTAATAATAAGTTGATATCTGTAACTGTAATTTCTTTTTTGTATAGTTCTTTTTCTTCTCCTACTATTACTTCATTTTTTTCTTTGTTAAATCCTAAAACAAATAATGGTACTTTATATGATATTCCAAGTCCTTTTCTTTGACCTATTGTATAATTATATAGACCTGTATGTTTTCCTAATATTTCACCTTTTGAATTTACAATGTTTCCTTTTTTTGGTTTTATATCAGAATTAGTTTCAAGGAATTTTTTATAATTTCCATCTGGCACAAAACAGATATCTTCACTATCTGGTTTATTTGCAACTTTTAAGTCGTTTTCTCTTGCTATTTCACGTATTTGCTCTTTGTCTGTGAAATCTGCTAATGGAAATAATACATGTTCTATTAATTCTTTTGGAATATTCCATAATACATAACTTTGGTCTTTTTTACCTGCTTGTGATTTTTTTAGTACCCATCTTCCATATTCTTCGCTATATTCTGTTTTTGCATAATGTCCTGTTGCTATGTAATTACATCCTAGTTCTTTTGCTTTTTTCCACATAATTCCGAATTTCATATATTTGTTACATTCTATACATGGATTTGGTGTTCTGCAATTTGCGTAACAGTCTATAAAATCATTTATTACATAGTCTTTGAATTGTTCTTTGCAATTATATGTAAAATGTGGAATTCCTATTGTTTTGCAAACATTTTTTGCGTCTATATATGTGTTTATGTTACAACAACTGCTTCCTGCAAATAGTTCTAGTGTTGTTCCAACTACCTCATATCCTTCTTTTTTTAGTAATAGTGCTGATACTGAGCTGTCAACTCCTCCACTCATTCCTAATAATACTTTTTTGTTTTCCATTTTTACCTCCAGTATTGTTACTATTAATTTGGAAACTTTTATTTATTTGTTTAATTTCTATTGACATTTTTTTTTATAAGTGTTAATATAATAATATAAAAGATAAGAGCGTAGCCCTTATCTAGTCGTTTGGTGAGATTTGTCTGAGGGACAGATCTCTATTTTTCTTTTAGCTGAATAATATCTAAATACATATTTGTGCTTTGAACACATATGTATCAATAATGCAGTTCCTATAAAGAAAGCCATTATTATTAATAAAAATTCTATTAATTTCATAGCCGTCAACCCCTTTCTTACGTTATTTACATTTAGCTATATTAGCATAAATGCATAGATTAGCAAGCATATTACATAGACTTACTAGTCTATGCACTTATGCTTGAAAAGGGTGACTTCCAAACTATCGCAATTGTATCATGTTACTTTTTAAAAGTCAATATTTACTATTAAATTCATTTGATTTTTAATGACAACAATTTATATTTCCAGTTCCTGTGCTATCATTTTTATTTAGCATATCTTCAATAGTATGCCAAGCCAAAAGAGCACATTTAACCCTTGCCGGCATATTAGACACATTTCTAAAAGCTATTGCATCTTCCAATTTTTTAAGTTCTTCCTCATCAGTTGTTTCTCTTTTTATCATTTCTATAAATATTTTTATAATCTCTTTTGCCTCTTCAACTGTTTTACCTTTTAGTGTATCTATCATTATTGATGTTGATGCTTGTGAAATTGCACATCCATGTCCTGAAAATGCCATATCTTCTATTTTATTTCCATTTAATTTTAATTGTAGTGTTATTTCATCTCCACAATTTGGGTTATGACCTACTTCACAGTAATCTGCATTTTCTAGTTTCTTTTTGTTGTATGAATTCATACTGTGTTCCATTATTAATTCATTGTAAACATCTGTTAACTCTTCCATTGAAATTTACCTTTCTTTTTTTATTAATTTATTGACAATTTTATAAATTAGTGTTAATATAATAATATAAAAGATAAGAGCATAGCCCTTATCTATTGGTTGGGTGAGGTTTATCTGTAGGATAAATCTCTATTTTTCTTTTTTTGGAACAATATTTTAATGCATATCTCTTTTTTGAGCAAATATGTACTAGAAACGATAGTCCTAAAAAGAACGCTAATATTATTAATAAAATCTTTATTAACTCCATAGCTATTAACCTCCTTCTTTCGAGATTTACATTTAAGTCATTAAAGACATAAATGCATAGATTAGCAAGCATATAACATAGACTTACTAGTCTATGCACTTATGCCTGAAGAAGGTTAACTTCCCAACCGAGAAGATTATAATATATATTTACTTAATAGTCAATATTTATTTCAATTATTTTATATAATTTTTAAACATATTATAAGCCTTATCAAGTGCCTTAACCAATTTATCTACATCATCTTTTGTATTGTAGATGTAGAAACTTGCTCTACATGTAGAATCAATCCCCAAGAATCTCATAAGTGGTTGAGCACAATGATTTCCAGAGCGCACACATACACCTTCTGAATCTAAAATACTTGCAACATCATGTGGATGTACTCCTTTAATGTTGAATGAAATTACGCTTGAATGATTTTCTTTATTTGGTGTTGTGTATAATGTTAGATAATCTAGTTTTGATAATTCTTGTCTTGCATATGATATTACTTCATGTTCAATTTCTTGTATTTTATCATATCCTAAATTTTCAATGTAATCAATCGCTGCTCCTAAACCAATTACGCCTTCAACATTTTGTGTACCAGCCTCAAATTTATTTGGAAGTGGTGCAAATGTTGTATCTTGTTCATAAACATATTCTATCATATCTCCACCCATTAAAAATGGAGTCATTTTATTAAGTATTTCTCTTTTTCCATATAATACACCTATTCCAAGTGGTGCAAGCATTTTATGTCCTGAAAATACTAGAAAATCTGCATCTAAATCTTGAACATCAATTTTCATATGTGGTATGCTTTGCGATGCATCAACTATTACTACTGCACCTTTTTTGTGCGCATATTTTATTATTTTTTTCACATTGTTTATTGTTCCTAAAACATTTGAAACATGTGTAATTCCAACAATTTTTGTTTTGTCTGTAATTTTATTTTCTATCTCTTCGTCTGTAATTTCATAGTTTTCATTGATGTACATATAATTCAACTTGCTACCTGTTTGTTTTGTCATTTTTTGCCAAGGAACCAAATTTGAATGATGTTCCATTATTGAAATTACTACTTCATCATCTTTTTTTAAGTTGTCCAAACCATATGAATATGCAATTAGGTTTAAGCTTTCTGTTGCATTTTTTGAGAATATTATTTCTTCTCTGTGTTTTGCATTTATGAATTTTGCTATTTTTGTTCTTGTATTTTCATATTGTTCAGTTGCTTCTACACTTAATGAATATGCCCCCCTGTGTGGGTTTGCGTTATATTTTTGGTAGAATTCTTCTACTGCTTTTATTACTTGTATCGGTTTTTGTGTTGTTGCTCCACTGTCTAGATATGTAATGTTTTCATTTTCTAGTAGTGGAAAATCTTTTTTTATTTGTTCTGTATTCATAAATTATCTCCCATCATCTTCTATTTCGGATATTTGTTGATTTTCGTTACATTCTTGTGTATATACAATTTTCTTTTCTTCTGAAAAAGCTTTTTCTATTTCATCATAATTTGGTTCAATAGGATTTATTTTAATGTTTTGGTATTTTATCATATTTTTCCATATTCCCATAAATTCATCCATAAACTCTCTTGAATTCTTCATTAAATCTTTCTCCTTAAAATTACAATTATATTATTAATCTAACCTCTTATCAATTTCTTGTAAAATTTCTTCTCTCAATTCTTCATTTTCAATTTTCTCTAAAATTTGATTAAATCTAGCTCTAACCATCAATTTCATAGCCTCTTTAAGTTCAAAGCCTCTACTCATAATATAGAATAATTCTTTTTCACCAATTTTTCCTGCTGAACTAGAATGGTTACCTTCAACCTCTTCTTCAGAACAAAGTAACATCGGCAAAGCAATTGACTTTGCTGTATCTGATAATAACATACAAGCCTCATTTTCATTTCCAGTAGCCTTTTTACATCCTTTTTTAAAATCAATTGTTCCTTTAAAATGTTTTTTAGATATATCTTTTAAAGCTCCTTGAACTTCTATATCAATATTAGATTTTTTACCTCTTAATTCACCTATATAATTTAAGTCAAAAACTTGATTTTCTTTTCCTAAATAGATTGTGTTTAATTGGTTATCACAATTATCACCTTGTAAATTAGAATAATAATTTGTAATGCTATGATTTCCACCAAAATCAACAATTGTATAATTAATTTTTGCATTTTCCCCAAAATCATTTTCAATTGCTAAAAAGTTATTTGATTTTATATTCATTAAATTAACCAATACAATGTTTAATTCTGCATTTTTTTCAGCTTTTGCTTTTATTATTCCATTATGATAACTTTCATTTTCCTGGTTTGAAGTATATTTTATTATTACTGTTGATTTTGAGTTTTCATTTGCAGTAATTTCTATATTATCTATTAATATAGTATTTTCATTATCAAAATTAAAATCTATTTCCGCTTCTGATTTCTCTTCTTTTATATCAGAACATTCACATAATTTTGGCATAACCTCTTCATTTTGATTACTATTTATGTTTAATTTAATTTTTTGATTAGCTCCGTGTTTTTACTTGATTTGTAAGTTCTTCACTTAAACCATAAACTAAATCTATATTTGTATTATCTGCATTTTGTTCTATATCTATTCTAGATGTGTCACCAATTATTGTTACATTTTCAAATGATGGTATAACTTCTGGAACTTCAATATTTTCTAGTTTTATATTGTTTATTCTAAAGTTTTTTGCTGTTCTAACTGGTGTTTCATTTAATTTTAAATTATCCATCAACATTTCCTTTCTTATTTTTCGGGATATGGGGACGGGTCTTCAATCCCTCTTTTTTTTATAATTTTTTCGGGATTGGGGGACGGGTCTTCAATCCCTCTTTTTTTATAATTTTTTCGGGATTGAAGACCCGTCCCCATATCCCGAAATTTTATCCTATTGCTCCTTCTAATTCTAAGTTAATAAGATTATTCATTTCAACTGCATACTCTACTGGCAATTCTTTAGCTATTGGATGAGCAAAACCTCTTACTATCATAGCCTTTGCATCTTCTTCTGATAACCCTCTGCTCATTAAATAGAAGATTGTTTTATCACTTATTTTACCTATTTTGGCTTCGTGTGAAAATTCAACTTCATCTGTTTTTATGTCATTTGTTGGTATTGTGTCTGAAACTGATATATCGTCTAACATAAGTGATTCACATGATACTGATGATTTTGAATTTTTTGCATTTTCATTTATTCTTACTAAACTTCTATATGTGCATTTTCCGCCGTTTTTTGATATTGATTTTGCGTTTACTACACTTGATGTATTTGGTGCGTTATGAATTACTTTAAATCCATTGTCTAGGTTTTGTCCTCCACCTGCAAATGATATTCCGGTAAACTCTGTTTTTGCACCTTCTCCATTTAATATGCTCATTGGATATAGCATTGATATTTTTGACCCAAATGAACCTGATACCCAGTCCATTTTTGCATTTTTTCCTACTATTGCTTTTTTTGTATTTAAGTTAAGCATATTTTTTGACCAGTTTTCTATTGTTGAATATCTTAAATAAGCATTGTCTGCTACATATAGTTCAACACATCCTGCATGTAGATTTACTTTATTGTATTTTGGTGCTGAACATCCTTCTATAAAGTGTAAACTTGCTCCTTCTTCTACTATTATCAATGTGTGTTCAAATTGCCCTGATTCTGGTGAATTTAGTCTAAAGTATGATTGCAATGGAACATCGACTTTTACTCCTTTTGGCACATATACAAATGAACCGCCTGACCATACTGCTCCATGTAATGCAACAAATTTATGGTCATTTACTGGTACACATTTCATAAAGTGTGATTTTACTAATTCTGGATATTCTCTTACTGCTGTTTCCATATCTGTATAAATTACACCTTGTTTTATCAATTCTTCTTTCATACTATGGTAAACAACTTCTGAATCATATTGTGCTCCAACACCTGCAAGTGATGTCTTTTCCGCTTCTGGTATTCCCAATTTGTCAAATGTATCTTTAATGTCTTCTGGAACATCGTCCCATGAGCTGTTTAATTTTGACTTTGGCCTTACATATGTTGCTATTTCGTCCATATTTAATTCTGATAAATCTGGTCCCCATGTTGGCATTTCTAAGTTGTTATATACTTCTAGTGCTTTTAACCTGAATTCTTTCATCCAGTCTGGGTCGTTTTTTTGTTTTGATATTTCTTCTATTATTTCTGGTGTTAAACCTTTTTTTATTTTGAAGTCATATTCATCTTTGTTTTTTATATCATAGATATTTCTATTTATTTCATCTAAATTTGTTTTCATTTTATTCCTTTCTTGATTTTAAAATTTGACTTTTTATGTTAAGTATGTTATAATATATAAAAAAATTAGGAGGATACTACTATGAACAATAGCAAACATATCGTTGCGAAATCAATTGTACGGATATTTTATGTAGCACTTATCTTTGCTTCAAAATCATCCTTTTCTGTGTCGCAACTAATACTTTTATCATCAGCTTGCATATTATTTGCACCAGTAACTGATTTTATAATTGATAAAATATCTGATGATATTTAAAATGCGACATGTATCCTTATACCAGCCATTTTATTTGTGGCTGGTATTTCATTTTTATTTATACTGTGCATACCCTTTTTCTTCAATTTCAGAAGCCAACTCTTGTGTTCCTGTTTTAACAATTTTTCCATTAACCAAAACATGAACATAATCAACTTTCAAGCTATGCAAAATTTTTGTATTATGAGTAATAATTAAAACTGCATTATTCTCATTTTTAAACATCTCAATACCTTTTGAAACAGTTTTAATTGCATCAACATCAAGTCCTGAATCTGTTTCATCAAGAATTGCAAGTTTTGGATTTAAAACAAGCATTTGAAGAATTTCATTTTTCTTTTTTTCTCCACCTGAAAATCCAACATTTAAGCTTCTTTCCATATTTTTAGGATTCATATTTAATTCTTCCATATATTTTTTCAACTCATCTTTAAATTGAAAAATTTTAACAGGCTCGCCTGTAATTTTATTTTTTGCGTATTTCAAAAAGTTTGTAACTGAAACCCCAGGAATTTCCTCAGGTAATTGGAATGACATAAAAATTCCTTTTCTTGCAATTTCGTCTGTTCTTGATTCTGTTATATCTTCACCATCAAATGTTATTGTTCCATTTGTTTTTGTATATTCTGGATTATTTAATATCGCATTTGCTGTTGTTGTTTTTCCAGAACCATTTGGTCCCATTATTACATGAATTTCTCCTTTTTTTATATCTAAGTCTATTCCTTTTAATATTTCTTTTTCTCCTGCGTTTACATGTAAATCTTTTATTTCTAATAAATTACTCATTGTTTTAAATCCTTTCTTTTTATTTCACGAGATTGGGGGCCAGGTCTTCAATCCCGTTATTTTTTTATTGTTCTTCTTGCACAACATCTGCATTTTTCTTTATTGATATCATAATCACAGTCTAAATTTGTTAGTCCGAGTTCTTTATGCACATATTTTGCCAATTTGTTTATTGTTTTATCCGATATTGCTAATTTTATTTTTTCCGCTTCACTTTCTGCTTCTTCTTTGTCTAAATTAAGTACATCTTTTAAAAATACATAAACTATGTCATATGCTTCCAAAATTTTCTTTGCTAAGTCTTCACCTTTTTCTGTTAGTTCTATGGTTCCATATGATTCATAATTTACCAGTCCACTATCTTTTAAATTGTAAATTGCTTTGTTTACACTTGGTTTTGTACAGTTCATTTTTTTTGCAATGTCTGTTACTCTTATGTTTCCATTTTGCTGTTTTAATATGTACATTGTTTTCAAGTATTCTTCTGATGATTTTGATATCATTTTTATCCTCTCTTTTTTCATTTTTTTATTAATATTTTATTGTTTACATTATTTGAAAATTTATCTTTATATTTTAAATATGTTAACTACGGTTAACATTATACTCTCATATGTAATGTTTGTCAAGGCTAACAGTCAAAAAAATGACACATTTTGCTAATTTTTAGCATGTGTCATTTTTATTTATATATTTCAATAAAAAACTATAAGATATTATATTCCTTTAATGTTTGTACAACACTTTCAAAATTATCTGGTATTACTTTTTTTCCTTGTATTCCTAATTCATTTGCTGTTTTTATATTTTTAATATTATCATCTATAAATAAACATTCTTGTGGTATTAATTTATATCTTTCTAATAAAGTATTATAAATGCCTACATATGGTTTTACTTGGTGTTCAATATATGAAAATACATAACCATCTACAAGATTAAATAGTTTGTTATCTTTTATGTGATTATAAGTATGTGAATTTATATTTGATAATAAATATATTTTATAATCTTTTTCTTTTAATTCTTTTATTATATCTATTACATTATCATTTATAAAACTATAATCATTATATCTATACCAAAATTTTTCAATTAATTCATCATTTATATGATTAGTTCTATCTTCAACAATTTCAATTGCTTGCTCTCTTGAAATAAAACCTGTATCTATTAATGAATATTGTAACCACTCTGGTGAATTAATTATATTGTTTATTATAAATTGTTTTTCATTTTCTTTTTTTGTAAAATTAGGTATTACTTCTTTTATATCAAATTGTAAAATTACATTTCCTATATCAAATATAATATTTTTAATCATTTTTTTCTCCTAAACTTTGTTCTATAATATAATTTTTTTCTATAATAATCTATTTATTATTTAATTTATATGGAGGTGATAATTTACTAATTCCAAAACATCCACCTGCAAATAGTAATTCACCTGTTTTAGGATTAACTTCTAGAGAATTTGTTTCAAAACCACCTTGTCTTCCTTGTTTTACAATAGAATTTGTTGTATTGCTTGTTACAACTTGGAAAGATTTTCCGCCGTCAACAGAACGATATAATGCACAATCATTTAAAAATGTATTTCCAGCACCTCCGCAATAAATAATATTAGGATCTATTGGATCTACTGCAACCTTAGAAATGCTGTATCCACCTTTTAAGTTTACAGGTGCTCTTTTATATTCTTCAACATATCTATTTAAAACGCATTCTACACTACCATCTTTTGTTGATGCTTTATATAAATATCCACTTTCACAGGCAGCATATGCTACTTCGTTTTTCCAGTCATATGCTACATCCATTACATGTACTGATGCATATTTAGGATTTGGTATAAATTCCGTATTATTTACTTTTTGCCAAGTCTTTCCATCATCATAAGATGTTACAATATATTTTCCAGTTTCATCCATTCCATATAATTCTTTTTGACCTTTTGGGTTATGTGTATAAACATTTATACATCCATCCATTTTAATCCAAGTATGTCCACCATCTTCACTTCTTAAGTCACATGCAAATAATACTTTTGGATTTGTTGGTGACTGGTAAGAAGATTCTATTCCTGCATTTATATTTTCTTTTGTAAAATACATTCCTGTATCTATAATTGTTTTTCCACCGTCAAATGTGATTTTCAATTTTCTTGGGTTATGCCATGAGTCTGATACTCCAACAAAATATGTATTTTCATCTACAGCATATCCTCCATAACAGAATCCACCCCATCTGTAGCCTGACATACTAATATATTTCCATGTTTTGCCTCCATCGGTTGTTACACATCCATCATAATCCTGTGAGCCAAAATATATAATATCTGGGTTATACACATTATAATGAACATTTCCACCACTTAATATTCCTGTAATTCCGTTACTATCCCATTTGAATGTTTTTCCACTGTCTGTACTTGAACTTGCATAATCTCCTTGTGTGTGTATCCATACTTTGTTTTCATTAATTGGACTCCACATTGGAATACTCATTCTATTATTGTAAGGCATAAAACTTAATTCATCTGATAATGTTGATTTTTTCCATGTCTTTCCGCCATCTGTACTGTAATATGGATAATTTTGATATGTTCCTTGTCTGTCTATTATTATCATCTTATTTGAATTTAATGGACTTACTTTAACGTTCATTGGCTGTATTGTTGGATATGAAGTTGATTCTATTTTATCAAAAGTTTTTCCATCTTTTGAAATATATACCCCATTATTATTGCAGTAATAAACATTTATTTTATTGTCTTTTTGTGCTGTTAAATCTAGTCCTGTAATGGTACCTTCGACTATTTTTTCAAAGTTTTCACCTTTATCAGAGCTGTAATATATTCCATCATTTCTTGAAACATAAACATCACCTGTATATGGATTTATTTTTATTGTTCCATCACTTAAATCATTGTTTATAAGATTCCATGTGTATCCACCATCTGTTGTCTTGTATAGACCTTTTTCATTTTCTGCTAGATAATTTTCTTCTGTTTCATATGCTGTTGACCAATATGCAACCATACATCTATTTTGTTCTTGATTATATGAAGACTCATCATATGCAATTGCTTCTCTTATATCTCTATGTCCTTTTACTAACATCATTTTAGTAAATTTCCATGATTTTCCGCCATCTTCTGAAATATATAATCCATTTGTATTAAATGGTGAACCATTTATTCCAACTGCTACAACATATGATGGATTTTTAGGATCTATTGAAAACGCTCCTGCTCCTCTTGACTGTAGTCCTGCATTTGACTGTTCCCAGTTTTTGCCCCCATCTTCTGAACGATATATTCCACCTACGTCTGTTCCATATAATACTAGTTTTCCGTCTTTACTTATAGTCATTCCTATTGGCCATTGGCAACCTTCTCCACCTGTTGTTACTCCTTGCTTTTGTAATAATTCTTTTGAAACCATTGGGGCTGCTGACCATGATGTTATATTTGTTACATTGTTTTTATCATAAGGACATTCTTTGTGTTGTTGTATCAATAATGATAAATCTATTATGCTTAATTTACTATCACTGTTCATGTCTGCTTGCTCTAATGATGTTACATTTTTTGATTTTATTAAATATTCTTGCATTATTTCTATATCTTCATCATCTATAACAGAACTTTGGTTTACATCTCCTAAAAATATTTCTGATGCTGCAAATACTGTACTTTGACTTATTAGTATTCCACAAATTATAAGCATCATCATTGTTTTTCCACATTTTTTACTCTTATGGTAAAATACTATTGATAAAATTGCAAAAACAAATATTGAAATTAACAAAGCCCATCCTTTTCCTGTTTTAGGTAGAATATTTGGTAATATTTCTTTATGCTTTTTTTCTAGTTCTAAATCATTGTTATTTGTATTGTTTTTATTTTCTGAATTTGATGGTGTTTCAATTTTATTTTCTTCATCATTTTTTTCTGCTGACTTTTCTTTTATTAATATTTTCTGTGTTAATTTTTCATTTTTAAATTCTATATTTCCATCTGATGCTACTATTCCATCTATAGTTATTTCAGTATTTTCAATGTTTGCATTGTCTTTTGCTTTTAATTTTATTTTCAAAATTTCTTTGTTTGTTTTGTCTTGCTTGTTAATTACATTGAATTCCTTATTATCTTTATTGTATTTTAGGCTTTCCCAACCTTCTTTAGTTTCAAAATTACTTTCATCTATTTTTTCCCAAATATTTTCGTCATAATTTATTTTTGCTTGGAATGCATTGATTTGTTCCTCACTATTTATTTTTAATGTTATTAATGTTTCTTCACCCTGTTTTATTTCCGCTTCTTCTGTTTCAATACTGCAACTTAGTGATTTTTCTGTTGCTTGTATTTTGTTACTTATCATTAAAATGCTTGCACTTATTAATATTATTGTTATTAAAAAAAATACCCTTTTTTTCATTGTTTTTTCTCCTAAAATTATATATATTTATATTTTATCATAAGAGCAAATCGAAACGCAATAAAATTTGCATAATTTTAATATTTTCTATCCTAATGCAACATCTAATATCATCATAATTGTAAAACCAATTGCAACACCAATAGTTCCAATATTTGAATGTTCACCAGCTTGTGACTCTGGAATAAGTTCTTCTACAACAACGTAAATCATGGCACCAGCTGCAAAAGAAAGCAAATATGGCAAAATTGGAACAACTGCATTTGTAAGAAGTATTGTAATTAGCGCACCAATTGGTTCAACAATTCCTGACAAAGTACCATATAAAAATGCTCTTGACTTTGATACTCCTTCACTTTTTAATGGCATTGAAATAATTGCCCCTTCTGGAAAGTTTTGTATAGCAATTCCAACTGCTAGTGCAAAAGCCCCTGCCATTGTAATTCCAGTATTTTGCGCTAACGCTCCAGCAAATGTAACTCCAACTGCCATTCCCTCTGGTATGTTATGCAATGTTACAGCAAATACCATCATTGTTGTCTTTTTTAGTTTTGATTTCATTCCTTCTGGCTTTTCACTTTCTAAGTGCATATGTGGGACTACACTATCTAATACTAAAAGAAACACAATTCCTAATAAAAATCCTATTGCCGCTGGAATCCAAGCAACTTTTCCTTGTGTTTCTGTCATTTCTATTGATGGTATTAATAATGACCATACTGATGCTGCTATCATTACTCCTGATGCAAATCCTAATAAAATTTTTTCTACTTTTTTATTCATTTCTTTTTTCATTAAGAATACCATTGCGGCTCCAAGTGTTGTGCCTAAAAATGGTATTGCAAGTCCAATAACTAAATCCATATTTTTCCTCCTTGATTTTTGAATTTTTTTATGCTATTATACTTGTTAGAATTAATTCATCTTATATAATTATATCAAAAAATTTTGAGAAAGGTAGGTAGTATTTGATGAGTAGTAAACAAACCAAAAGACCTACTGAGTTGTTTGCAGAACGGCTTCGTATGTCAAATTCAGATTTAAAGGTAATCTTAGCAATGGATCAGCTAAGACGTAAAAAGCAGGAAGAAAGATTATCCGATGAAGAAATCGTTTCTTCTAGCAAACAGATTTATTATTTTTAATTCAGACAGAGCCTACAATGTAGACTCTGTTTTCATAAATGCTCTTCAAGATATTCTTTTGAAATTTTTATAGTAGTAGGTCTTCCATGTGGGCACGTATATGGATTATTCAAGCTCAACAAACTTTGTATTAAATTTTCAACCTCTTGTTTACTTAAATCCATATTAGCCTTAACAGCAGCCTTACAAGCAACTGTCGCAATAAATCTTTCTTCAACATCTTTTATTGAAGTTCTCTCATTTGTTAACATCTCATCCAAAATATCCATAAAAATATTTTGAGTTTTCGCTTTATACTCTAAATCAGGTATTCCATTTATTTTGACTGAATTTTCTCCAAATAATTCTATATCGAATCCTGTATTTATAAGCATCTCCATATTGTTTTTAACAAATTCCATTTCTCTATGTGTTAAATTTATAACTTCTGGCAACAACATCATTTGGCTGTTTTGACTAACTTTTTGTTTATAGTTTTCTTTTATTTTTTCATATAAAACTCTTTCGTGTGCTGCATGTTGGTCTATTAAAAATAGTTCATTTTCAACTTCTATTACTATAAATGTTCGGAATAATATTCCTAAATATTTGTATTTTACAATTCTTGATTCTTCCCTTTTTCTTAATTCATTTTTTAAATTTGTATCTACCTTTTCAGTAATATTTTGTCCTTGATTTTCATATGTCAAGTTTATGTTTTTTTCTTCCTGATTTGAAAATTTATTCTTGAAACTATATTCTGTCTTTTCAGAGAATTCATTTGTTAAAAAATCTAACTCATTTTGAATATATTCTTCGTTGTGTTCCTCATTTTCATTATTTCCCAAAAACTCAAATTTAAGCATTGTACTTTTTATTGCATGGTACAAAACCTTATAAATTTTATCCTCATCCTTGAACCTAACTTCCATTTTAGTTGGATGAACATTCACATCATAAAAATCTGCAGGCATATCTAAATTTAAAATATAAAAACCATATTTACCAATACCCACTCCACCTTTAAAAGCCTGGTCTGCACTATTGATTAATACATTATTTTTTATATTTCTTTTATTCAAAAATAATATCTGCTCTTTTCTATTATCTCTGGAAATCATTGTATTTCCTATCACACCTGTAACTTTGATATTGTCACTTTCGTAATTTACTTCGAGCAAATTTTCTTTTATTTCTTTGCCATACATTAAATATATGATATCTAAAATATTGCCATTTCCATTAGTAAAAAATACGCTCTTTCCGTCATTCAATAGTCTAAAAGATATATTAGGGTTTGCAAGTGCTACCTTTTGAACCCAGTCTTTTATATATCTATATTCAGTAGTATCTTGCTTTAAAAATTTATATCTGACAGGCGTATTAAAAAATAGATTTTCTACTGAGATGGTTGTTCCAACTTGCATCCCACATTCTTCCGCTTTTATAATGTTTCCTGCTTTTGCAACTAATTTTGTTCCTGTAAACTCGTCTTTTGTTTTAGACTGCATTGTCAAAATTGATATTGCACTAATACTTGCTAACGCCTCTCCTCTGAACCCCATTGTATATGTTTTTTCCAAATCTTCAACTTTTCGTATCTTACTTGTAGCATGTCTTTCCAAAGATATTGCCATATCTTCTCGACCAATGCCTTTTCCGTTATCCGTAATTTTTATAAATGTTTTTCCGCCATTTTTAACTTCTATTATTATTTTATTTGCACCTGCATCAATAGAATTTTCTACTAACTCTTTTACTACATTTGCAGGTCTTTCTATAACTTCACCTGCTGCTATTTTGTTTATTGTTAAATCATCTAATAAAACTATGTTTCCCAAATTTTATTCCATCTCTTTCTTAAATAACAAAATACTCACATTTTTCAACACTATTCATTTCCCTTCAAACTAGTTACCATATCAATTCTCTTAACTTTTCTTGATAAGACTTTGTTTACAATTATAGAAACCACAAGACTTCCAACAACTGCATACAAATAAGAAACTGGTTTTATATAAGCATTAAAATCATAATTCTCTCCAAGTGCTGATTTAAATATATAGTCTAACATCCAAAATCCAAGTGGCAAGCCAATAACAATTCCAGCTACAGTCAACCATAAATTTTGTTTAACAAATATATTTTTAATTTGTTTGTCTTTAAATCCCAATACTTTTAATGTTGCAAATTGATATTGTTTTTCTGTGAATGATAATATTCCTAAATTATAAATTATTACAAATCCTAATATGGCTGATACAACAATTAATAGAACTACCATTGTTTCCGTTGTTTCTAACATACTTTCCATTCCTTGTTTTAGTGTTGCTATACTTTGGATAGTATCTACTCCATCAATTGTTTTGGTATTAATTAAATTTTCATCTGTATAGACTGTATCTGCCTTGTATGTTAGTCCTAATGATTCATAATATTTTCTGGTCATATTTAATTGTTGATTTTGTGGGTCACGGTTTAATCCAGCAATTTTGCAAGTGTACCAATTATCATCTCCAAATATGTGCCATGTAATTTCATCTCCGACTTTTAATCCATATTTTTCAGATAGTTTTTCTGTAATGTAAATTCCATCATCTTTTAAATCCATATATTCTTTATTGTGGTTTGTGTATTTTAATTTGTTTGGTGCGTCATTTACAGTTAAGGTATTTGTTTCTTTTTTGTCAACATTTTTTATTTCTATTCCAAATGATTCACTTGTTTCATTTCCATATTTTTCTGTAATATTAGTAAATTGGTCATCTGTATAGTTATTTGAAAGTGAAAGTTTATATTCAAAATTACTTATTTTATCAAATTCCCAACTTAAATATGATTTCATTGTATCCATCATTCCAAATGCGCATAGCATAAGCATTGTACATCCTGTTATTCCTACAATTGCCATCAAACTTCTACCTTTATTTCTCCCCACATCTCTTAAATTCCATCTTGTAGAAATTGATGCTTTTTTGAATATTCCCTTTGTTGTTAAATCAAATTTTGTGCTTTTAACCTTTGGAACTTCTAGTCTTAATGCTTCAACTGCTGATTCTTTTAATATGCTTCTACAAGATAAATATGTTACAAGTGTTATTAATGCAACTACTGCAATTGCTAGTATATATACAACTGGAATTAGTACTGTGTTATATACAGGGACTTCAAAGTAACTCATTTCCATATTTAAGAAAAACGTTCCTAATCCATATTTACCAACCAAAAGTCCTACTACACTTGCAACTAAACTGATTATAAATCCATACCCCACATAATGATTTATTATTTTTCTATTTTTAAATCCAAGTGCTTTTAGTGTTCCAATTTGTGTTCTTTGTTTTTTTACAAATCTGTTCATCGTTGTTGTTACTGATAATACTGCTATAAACAAAAATAAAAATGTAAATACCCCTGAATATGTTGTTCCTTCTTCTATTTCTGAATTATATCCTTTGTGTGAAACGCTTGATTCTCTGTCTGTTACTGCTATTGCTGATTTTATATTGTTCTCTAAGTTTGCTTTTGTTTCTTGCGTTTTGTCTGTTTTATTCACATCAACTATTATTTGATTAAAAATTTGTGGCATTCCTTGTGGTAATTCATTTATTGATAAATACATATATCCATAATTTTTGTGTGTTGGGAATATTTCTGTATCATCTTTTACAAAATATACATGGTCTGGTGTGTTTACTAAACCTAATATTTTTTCAGTCATTTTCATATTTTGATATGTAAATGTTATTTCATCTCCAACTTTTAGGTCTAAATTTTTAGCCAAATAACTATCAAACCATACACCTTTTTTATCTTTGCTAAATTCTTCACCATCTACAACATACATTTTTGAGATGTTGTTAGATTCTATAAAATTTGTATCTAATGTTACATCATTTTTGTTTTCAAGTTCTGTTTTTATTGTTAATATTCTTTCTGCATCTTTTACATTTTCCGTATTTTTTACTTTTTCTAAATCATCATTGCTAAAGTTTTCACCTGATAACCATATATCTTGAAAATTGTTGTCTTTATAATATTTGTCTGCACTTTCTTCCATTCCATCCATATATGCATGTATTCCTGCAAATACAAATACTCCTAAAAATACCATTATGAAAATGTTAAAAAATTGCATTTTGTTTTGTTTTATATCTCGTAATCTTTTTTTACTTAACTTTTTCATTTTTTATTATATTCCTCCTTTTGAGACATTTGGTACAGTCCAAATTTGTCTCATTACCATTTTACCTCGTCAATATTTTTAGGATTCTCATTTGCTGTTACGCTTTCAATTTTTCCATTTTTTACTCTTATTACAGTATCTGCTATCTCAGCAAATAAACTGTTGTGAGTTACTATAATTACTGTATTTGCGCCATTATTTCCATCACATTGTTTTTTTAATAATTTTAAGACCTCAACACCTGTCTTAGAATCCAGTGCCCCTGTTGGTTCATCACATAACAATAGTTTTGGATTTTTTGCTATTGCTCTTGCAATTGAAACTCTTTGTTGCTCTCCACCAGATAATTGATTTGGAAATTTATTCATATGTTGTTCAAGTCCAACCGCCTTTATTGCTTCTTTACTATCATTTCCACTTTTAACTATATCTTTTACTAACTCTACATTTTCCAATACTGTTAATGTTGGCAATATGTTATAAAATTGAAAAATAAATCCGATGTTTTCTGCTCTGTACTCACTTAGTTGACTTTCTGTATATTTTGAAATTTCCTCTCCATCAATTTTAATACTTCCGTCTGTTGGTGTATCCATCCCTCCTATTAAATTTAATAATGTTGATTTTCCTGCTCCTGATGGTCCAAGTATTACTACAAACTCTCCTTTGTTTATGTCTAAATCGATGTTGTCTAGTGCTTTGAATTCATTTTCTCCTGTTTTGTAAGTTTTGCTTACATTTTTTAGTTCTACTATTTTTTTCATAACTCCTCCTTATGTGAAATTTATTTCATATTTTTAAAATTATTATATATTTATATTATTAGGTTGTCAATAGAAATATGAAATTTATTTCACATTGATTTGACATTTAACTTTTTTACTATTATAATAATATCCAGTTATATAATACAGATTTTAAATATATATTAAAATCTGTATTACATAACAATTTATATTAGGTTTATAGATACC
>OJLA01000289.1_pt1 | contig 45787 bp, 40 predicted proteins | sample 1596611 | NCBI WGS metagenome assembly OJLA01 (sample SAMEA4350168, study PRJEB24818) | metagenome | biome: human; feature: gut; material: faeces | place: Denmark | collected 2013-09
GGCAACCGGTGCTGACTGCAACATATAGGTTCAACAAAATAATAGCGACTGCAACTATTAGGTTTATAGTGACAGTCGCTATTGTTGTATATAAAGTTCAATACCTGTAGTTTAACGAATGCTTACAATAAATCGGCTTTGAATGTATAATATATGCACCAGTGGAACCCATACATGTTGGTTACTCATAAAAGCCAACTAATGGAACTGGTGCATATATTTTTTACATTAAAAACTTGATATTTTAACTTGTCTTGGCTTATATAATACCTTGTTTTTTAAGAGCTTCATATCCTAATTCAACGCGATCCTCAAGATCCTTACCTGAAACCTTATCCTGCTGAATATCAGTGATTATAATATTACTTGAATCCTCTATGTCCTCTATTATAAATTCAGAATCTGTGTAGTAAACACATTTATTGCAGAATGTTAACTCTAACTTATTGCCATCATTACTATACGCATATTCTCCAAGTCGTGTTATAAGCTCTGGATTCTCTTGTCTGATTTTATCACGAAGAGCGATTAAGAAGATATTAAAGTTTCTGCCACTAATACTCTTTTCAGTAAGCATCATAAGAATACGATATGATGACTTTTCACGTGTCTGGTAATCATACCAATAATACATCCCATACTTTTCAGGACGCATGGATTTATATTTTGTAATATAATATCTCCAATCATATTCTTGGCATGATGATAAATATTCATTCACAATGTTAAAAAGAATATTGTCTGAAAATTCGTCAGCTTTTTTCAATAATTGATAAAGAATATCATGAATCTTATTAATATTATCTTTATTTGTATGGAAAAGTGTTTTCCATGTTGTATCGATTCTTTCAGAGCCTATTTGGTAACGCCATCCAATTTTTAGTGAATAGTCTTCAATCGAGAGTAAGGCCATATTTACAAGCCCTTTATTACAATCAAATAAAGAATAGAACCTATTTGTATAATCTATGTGATCCAAACCAAGAACACTTATACCACCATTGAGTAGTGGGTGATCTTCAAGATAATAAAGTAATTTCGCTTTATTTGGGTTATGATTTAGCCATTCTAATTTTTCAGCTTCTTCTTGTATCTGAAGCGAGTTGAACGTATTACGATTTTCCTCATTAACAACACGTTCTTCAAGAATCACTTCTCGAGTTTGCTTGAGCAAAGCAGGCATACGATCCTCACGTAATTCGAATTCTGAAGCTTTAATCAAATTATTTATAATACGAACTCTCTTTGCAAACTGTTCTTTTGTTATTGATGTCTTATTCTTCCAATAAAGGATAAATGCATAAAGAAGAATCATTCTTCCAATAGAAAAACTTCTTACTCGTAAATTCTTTCTTTCACCAAAACTTGTACAGCAGTGCCCGAAAATATCTATTTCTTCATCAATGTGTGATTTTCCTTCAACATGTAACTCTTTAGTTAGGAATGAGTTGAATTCATCCTCTATTACAAGTCCTTTTAAGCAGTCAAATGATTCTTCAATAAATAACAGATTTGATTTTGCATCATTATTCTTGTCATAAAACAGTTCTTTAGTGGCATCAAAGATGTTACTAGGACAACATTCATAAGGATATTTCTCATAGAAGATAATATTGCATAGGAACATATAATACCTTACAAACTCATCATCTATAATATTATTATCCCCTCTATATGGCCAAAACACATCTGTCCAATCAATATCAATTTTTCGGCTTATACGTTCAGCACTGGCTTCATCAATCTTCTTAATGTAGTTTTCCCATTCTGCCTTAAAATGTTCAAACTCTGTTAGGGGTTTACCACGGGAGTTCATTTTGATATACAGTTCATCTGTAAGTCCCATATCCTTGATTGAAAGGAAGTAGAAAGAGATACATCCATCTTCTAATAGCTTCCACATACCACTTGTGGCTTTGAACATAGTATGTATATCATCAAGCATATTTAACATGGAACTAATGGTAGGATCTGTTTTCCAATCTAATGGCATCCAACTTTGATCAGTAATATCTTCAGACAATGTTGGAAGTGTAAAATCAGGTGTATACTCAACTAGATGTTTACAGAAAATACGTGCGCTATATCTCGTTTTATACGAAAAATTTTTGAGAAAAGCTATCTTTTCTTCCTCAATACCTTCATGACGTGCAATGTACCAATGAAGTAAAAATAAAGTAGTTAGACGTTGTTGACCATCAAGTGGGGTCAGTATTCTCTCATCATTTATATCGCCATATATAAAATCAAGTTTTAATTGTTTGTTTTCTGCTAAAGCAGTATATAACGCAGAAAGGAATCTCTTTCTGATTCTGTTTACTTCAGGTATATTTCTTCCTTGAGCATAATCACGCTGTATGATTGGTATCTCAATCATGCTAAGAGGTAGTGAAGACAATTCATTTTCTGTGCCTACTGGTGTTTTAAAAAGTTTAATGAGTGTATATAAATTTGTAACAGCCATGATTAAAAAGTCTTATTTATAATGGTTAGATAAGGTTGTATAATATTTTCCATTGCTTTTATGTATGCAATACGATCTTTCTGGCCCCAAAAATGAATTTGATTCTCACGAGATGGTGTATAGTATTTCAAAAATACCATCTTAGTGCAGTATGGTATGAAGGCACCTCTTTGATCCATTGAAACTATCTGATTTCGTTTTACATCAAATGTAGAATTGTTCAATGCTGCATTGTCATTTTTAGTAAGTAATGCCATGTTTGATAGTGTATGGATATAATCTGAATCACTATCCTCAGAGAGGGCATTGCATACTTTATTGAAAAGTTCATCGAAAACATTACGAGTCTCGATTTGATTTGTAGATATTATATTTTTCATTTCAGCAATGATTTCATCATATTGTCCTTTATCATTTACTGAGATTATGGATTCAAGATGCATCTTAACCCATTCAATTTGGGTCTCTTTCTTTTTCAATCCCTGTGAATTTTGGGCATGAATATGTTCTAAGCTCCATTCTGCAGTATTATATTTACTAAAAGGGAAACGCTGGTATACTTGCTCTTTAATGATGGATTCAATATTGAATAATAATAGCAGATTGCTGATTTCCTTATAGTTCTTTTCATAATTTAAATCTCTATAAGTATTTTCGTCCTTCAGCTGAAAGTTAATACTTTCAGCAATCATCTTATCAAGCTCATTAAGGAATACGCTTTTTCTACAACCTTGAGCTTTTTTGAATATATCCATCATATTCATTGTCCTAGATGATATTAAATAACCTATTTTGTGGTATAACAGGTTATCTGAATACCATTCTTTAATTTGCAAGAAGTTTTTTTGAATCTCTTCCCAAATTGTTTTGACTCCTTTTGTTTTAATCTCATTTTCGAACCAGAAGAATGTATAGTATTTTTCTTTCTCATTTTCACGTTTATTTGCCATCATATCAAAGAGTAATTCAATTCTTGTTGGATACAAACGTGCGTCTTTTGTTGTTAAGAAATACCAAACCTCATCATTTTCACTACGAAGTTCCTTCTCTATATGATCCCATTGCATAGAGCGTTCTATTTGATCTTTATCAACATCATCATCTTCATATTCTTTCAATAGTAATGCCTTAATAAGTTCTGCATTTGTAAGTTGGATTCTGCCAATATTTAGACGAGTAAACAATGCTATTGGATCTTCATCCTCACAAACTTCATACCAAATAACTTTAACCTTGTTGATTAAAAATCCAAATAGCCTATCTATAGCGTCTGCCATAAAATTTTCATCTTCAAAGTTTTTCTCAACCCATTCTCTTATACATAAATCTGCATGATAAATATGATAAAAATCTATGTTTGAGTCAGCTTTATCTTTTGCAATATCAGTCATGAATGATGTTGTAGCGGTACGAGTTTCATAATCTAATTGGAACATAATATTTGTTCTAGGTTTCCATTCACGCTTGATATAATTAAGAAGAATCAAAATGGTAGTAAACCGTTGTTGTCCATCAATAAGTTCATAATCATCTTCATTCCGTTTCCTGACTACTACAGGTTGTAAACAATATTCCCTTTGGATATCCACTTCTGGTTTACAATTATTCCATAAATCATTTAATAAGGTACTTACTTGCGATTTAGTCCATCTATATCCTCTTTGATAAGTAGGGATAAAGAATCGCCCTTTTATTTTTCCAATTGGTTTAGCTTCAAGTATTACATTATTACTCATATATATGCAATTTTAAAATTTCATTTATGTTTTATTGAAATAACTTGATATAGCATTATATCAAATGTGAAACATTAATTTTTTTATACTTATTTCCCATACCAAGCGCAAAGGCCATCTGGTCTTTAATAATCAACTCGCCTTTTTGAAGTCCTGTTATTGCAGTCCTGATTTCCTGGAGTTCCTGACCACTCATACCAAACGAGTCCTTGATAACCTTATCATCAATAGTTTGCTGTTTCATAATCAGAGGGTACTGACCATTGGCATAAAAGTCAAAGCCTTTAGACTTGAAACTGCTCATATTTTGAGTAGCAAGGATAATACTTAGACCTTTATTTCGCCCTATAGCAATAAGGTTATGCAAAGGACGATTATCAAAATCAAGCATATAGTGTGCTTCATCTATAATAGAGAAATGACGTATTTTTACTACTTTGTCATTTACAGCCTGTTTATCAAGCAATTCATACATATTGTTAAGCTTTGACTGAAAAGTATGTGTACATCGTTGATTATCAATAGTATAGCGCTCTAAAAGGTACAACCATCAGGTTGGCAAGTATCTGAGAATATGTAAGTTAGTAATTTTTAGCACCATTCTCGGCTTGTACCTCCATTTTGGAAAGTAAAAGTAAGTGTAATTTATTGAATATCAAAATGTGCGGTACAAAAACTTGTGAAAAATGCCGTTTTTTAATGGGAAAAGGTATAAAAATAGCGCTGAAACAAGGGGGACATTATGATTATTTTGCGAAGTACTCAGTTTTCAACCAATAGGCATAAATCGGGTCTTGAAACGAGATTTCACCAGCTTTATTATCCAATATGTCATTCTTGATAAGGGTAGCCTTTGAACGGGATATTTAGGTCGTTTAAGAGATTTGATAGCGATGCATCACTTCAGTAGAACTGATGGCCTTTCTCCGGTATAATGGCTTTGAGATATTTCAGTTGTTGTGTGGTCAATGTCTTGATGAATATTACAAACATCAGACTTATGTGACAGCGGTCGCTATTTTTTAAGATTGCCTTAGTAGTAATAATTTGAACAGAAAAGGAAATATTATTTCTTTTATTGTTCAAAATATTACTATATTTGCGATATGGACAGGCAATTAAATGAAATAGGAACCATTCCAGTAACGACTTCAATCATTGAATCGTTATATCCGGAACTTAAGTCTGCTAATAAGAAAGTAACCTGGCTTGAAAAGCAAGGGGTTATCATCAGACTTAAGCGAGGACTTTATGTGATAAACCCCGAATACTCAGGAAAGACTTTATCGAGTGAGTTGATTGCCAATCATCTCTATACACCTTCGTATATTTCAATGTCTACTGCACTACGATATTATGGACTTATCCCAGATACTGTATATGTTCATCAATCAATGACAGTAAAACATCCCCGAAGTTTTCAAACTCCAGTCGGCAATTATGACTACAAATATATTTCAAGAAAGGCATTTCCAATAGGAGTAAGGAGTATGAATAAAGGTGACTATGCATTTCTTATTGCATCACCGGAAAAGGCTTTGTGTGATTTGATTGCTAATTCCTCAAAAGTCATACTTCGCTATATGAAGGATGTAGAGATATATCTTGAACAGGATATTCGTATGGATATGGATGAGTTCTATAAGATGGATGTAACCATATTTGAAGATTATATAAAGGTTGGCAAAAAGGCTGATTCAATTTCAACACTATTAAAATTCTTAAGACGATGGAAAATGAAATATTCGGCAATATGCTCTCCCGTTATGATTTAATAACGGAGCAGCATAAGAGAAACGCTATATTTGAAGTGAACCCATAAGGAACAGTTGCATCCTCATGAAGCACAACATCACCGTGATGTATGCTACCAACAGCCTCAAGCTCTGCAAACAAGTCTTTATAGTAACTTAAATCATCGGGATATAAAGAGAATCTTCTTTCGTAAATATTACTTGACAAACGTTCTGTTGCAGGAGTCGTAACTACAGCATCGGCTTTCTTAAAACCGCCACGGGCACGGCGACGAGTTGCAGAAGGTTCAAGAACCTCTGTATCACCCGTCATGATAGCTTTCTTAATTTCTTCTTCTTCCTTCTGAACATTATAAAGTTCCATTACACTCATAGCATCCCCCAGTGTATCGTGAACTTCTTGTTCTTTCGCTCTGAGTTTGTCTATAATCGTGAAATCAGAACGTAAATCTGTATTATCACTTTGGGCAACCATATAGTAGATGACAGGTGTTTGTTTCTGGCCATATCTGTCAATACGGCCATTACGCTGCTCCAATGTTATTAAGCTCCAAGGAATGTCATAGTTGAACATGATATGACAGAAATAGTGGAGGTTGACACCTTGTGAGCCGCTGTCGCTCGAGATAAAGACTTTTACCTTGCTGTCTTCTTTTGCAAAGTCGCTCACCATTTCCTCTTGTTCGGTATCTGAAAGTGAACCATCGAAACGTACTACTTGTTCGGCAGTCAGTTTAAACTCACTGCAAATGCGTTTTTGCAGATACTCCATGGTTGCAATACGTTCTGTGAAAATAACAATTCGTTCCTTGGGGTTTGCTTTCCACAATTCTGCTAACTTAGCTTTAAAAGCATCGTATCGGCTATCTTCTTTTCTATCGACCAATGATCTTACCTGCTCAGTCAATTGCATGAGTTCGTCACTGTCATCTTTTTTTGAACGTTCCTCCAAGGTTCTGAGTGCAGCGACAGGAGAGGATAGATAACTCTTAAACACGGTTAAGGCAAACAATGCATCATTCTTCTGCTCGTCATGCAGTGAACGGAAACGTGTATGCTGGAGGCTTAAAATGTCTTCTTCCTCTGAAGTGAGTTGTACGGGAATACTCTTTACTTCACGGGTTTGAAACTGACTACGGATACGTTCATCGGATATATCATGCTTGAAGCGACGAACATAATAAGGTTGTATGTCTTCCTTGGTGTATTCTCCGTTCCTTGGTATGGATATAGGTTCAAGCATACGCATCAGGTTGGCAAATGACTCGGCATTTCCATTGTGAGGCGTAGCTGAAGTAAGTATCATTGAATCGCACTTCTGTGCCAGGAACTGAGCAAGGTCTCCACGAAGACTACTATCGTTTGCCACTTTATGGCATTCATCAATCACAATGATATCCCAATGGGTTTTCTCTAACCATGCGCGGAAACGTCCATTGTTTTTAAGTGTATCAATGGAGATGATGGTCTTATCGTAGTAGTCAAACGGATTTTTGTTAAGAGGAATTTCGTTTTGAATTTTTGCGACGCCAATACTGTCAAGACGCACTAAAGGTATAGCAAAACGATTCCAGATTTCTTCCTGGAATTGTGCCAATATACTTTTCAAGGCACAGACCAGAATCCTTTTGCCACGCCCACGGCGAATCATTTCTGCCAAGAATATACCTACCTCTATAGTTTTACCTAAACCTACACCATCTGCAATCAGAAGACGTGGACGAGGTAATTCAAATGCTTTAAGAGTAGGTGTCATCTGATAATCTGCGATATCAAAGGCACCTCCTTGTGCAATAGTTATTTTCTTTGAGAAGTATGCATTACTACGTAAAGCTGATTCTATCAATAAACGGGTCTTTCGCCAACGTGGGTCATTATCACTTACAATTTGGGCATTGGCGGGATTAACAATCTCAATGTTGTCGTCTAAATCAGTATCGAATATGAAACTATGATTTCGTACTAATTCGCTAAGACCTTTCACATGCAACAAATGACCGCCATTATAATTGCGGTCTACATTGGTTATCAGGAAATCCTCACCACGCACTGTAATGCGCTGTCCAGGAGAATAATTTATCATATAGCTATTTCTATCTTGATGGAATTAATAATTCTCTGACATCTACTTCAAGTAGGTCAGCAATTTTACGAAGTGTCTCAAGTGAAGGTTGAGAGGTGTTACTGTTCCATTTGGAGATTGTAGCAGCATCTTTACCTAGTTCTTGAGCTAACCACTTAGCAGTTCTTTTCTTTTCTACAAGAACCACTTTTAGCCGATTCAGTTCTTTATTCTGTTCCATCTTAAATCATTTCTATGAGGAAAATACATTGGCAACAGTTTACAACGCTGTTTTGTATGTGATTTTCCATATGTTTATGTTTTTATTACTTCAATAATGCAAATCTAATAAAATTTGTCGAGATAACGTCCAAAATCTACGAGTAATATGCAAATGGATTTGCGAATTAATCCAATTATATTGTACTATATATTAAAAAAGCATTATATCTTTTCTGTTTTATTCGTATTAAACTCTGATTATCCAAATAAGTCCATCTATAATGTATATTTGCGGATTCTATAAATAAATAATTAAATTGTATAGAATTTTTACAACAAATCGATTACTCTCTATAGATTAGTATTATTGTAGTAAATGTCACATTATCAGTGTTTTATAAATATTGAATGTTTTGCTTGTAAATGATAGTAAAATTTAGTAAAATACCGAGGCGCTTTGATTGAAATGTCTCGGTATTTTATCTTGAAATATAGCAAGATAAAATCTTGTAAAAAATATTACTGCTTGGTGCTCGTTGTTCTTTATAATTCTTTTTATAAGAAACTGAGGTTAGAAGCTAGTACGTAATTTTAGTCTGTAAGACCATAAGCTCTATGTTTTTATTAGAGGGTATATAATACTGAATATACTTGGTTGTTTTTATTTCTTGATTTTATCAGAACTAATATTTCTCATTACCATTTCATGCCTTTCTTTTAATAAATTATATCTTTGATAGAGGTCTACAAAAAGAAAATTTCCCAATACCCAAAACACACAAGTAATAATAATCAACATTATACAGAGAAATCTGTGATTGTTGGTATTACCTATATTATTTTTGGGTATCTTCTGTATGGCATTTTCGATTCCGCTAAGTCTTGCATTTATGGCATCAACCTTTTTATCGATTTGGATAATAGGGGAGAGTTTAGGCAATAACACATTATTAACCAGTTTGGTTTCCCTTTCAATTGCAAAATCAATAGTATTCTTACATCTTCTACTAACTTCATCAGCATAGTTTTCTCTACTGTTTATATGGGCATTTATAGTGTCGTTAACAGCATTTACAATCGTTTCCTTCAACAATGAATTTAATTCTTGATTGTTCTCTGATTGCTGGGGCTGTTGAATATTCAAATTCTGAATATCTGTCCGTATGGCCTTTATTTCATCTTTAAGCTCATTATATATGGATAGGAGAGCGGCTCCTTCAATTTCTTTCTTGATCATCTTCTTCTGCTTCTAATATGTTCACGATTTTTCCTTTTTCTTTCATCATCATCCAACTGGTTACTGTTTCCTCCACCACCTCCTGAATATATTACCGCATTAGGCTGAAGGAGTAAATCTGCAACAGCATTTATTATAGAATTGCCAGTATGAGAGGTAACCTCATTTTCATATATTTCCTCATGTTCTGCTGGTGCGACTGTATCCTTTTCTTGTTCCTGAATTTTGTCTTGCTGGGTATTTCCTAAGCAGTCCGATTTATCCAGACTGTTCTCATATTTGTTTAGCATATTAGCTATTTTAAAATAACTCAGACTACGATCTATCCTGGAACCACTGAATGTATATTCACCGCGTGAAAAGACTATACCACATGGCTTACCTTTGCTGTCTGTTCTTATGGTAAAATGAATTTTGTCTCTGCTCAGCTTCTTTTTAAACTCGTTCCAATTATTACTTTTCTCTAAAGCCTTGCGTATGGCAAACATCATTTCATACTTATGCTTGTCTTTGCCACGAAGCCTGTCATACTTGACATTCTCTTTACCTTTCGGCATATACAAGCCATATTTTATTGTCAGTTCCCTGCATACTCTGTTGTTTCTTATGCGGTCATTGCTGTCGCTTATGGTTTTACCGTCATTGTCCACACGGTTTATTACAAGATGTATATGAGGATGTTCTCTGTCGTAATGCCTTACAACAATATATTGTGTGTTTTTGATATTCATCTTTTCCATATATTCTCCGGCAATCTTTACCATAAGGTCGTCAGTCAGTTTCCCGGAGTCTTGCTTTGAAAAGCTCAATGATATATGATAGACCGGAGTTCTGATCCTTGTATTTAAACCTGCCTGACAACTGAAACTTTCAGCTATATGCTGTTTGCTGTCTGAACGTACACCTTCGATAGCAAGCAGCTTGGATTTATTGTTGCCTTTCATCGTATAATTTACAATCTTACCGAAGTCATTCCTTTTCATAATCTTTCCCATCATGCCTTTATCAGTTTAATGATTTTGTCTATTTCATCAGCCAGTTCTGATACGGATTCTGACACTGAAACATATCCGAAAGTATTTGCGTTTTTTGCAAGCTGGTTTAGGTTGTTTGCCATGCCTGAAAGACTCCTTATCAGTTTTACATCTTCAGGTGTAAGGCGTGCTGTTATGTTTCCATTTATGGCCGTATTTCTTATATACTCACCTAATGTAACACCGGCTGTCATGGCTTTACCGTTTATTATATGTCGTTCTAATACGGTACATTTGAATGATAATATCTCTGTACGTTTTTCCATTTTGTCCAGTGGAGGTCTGCCACCGATAGCCTTATTTTTGTTGTTGCTTTTTTGTTCCATTCTGTTGATTATTTTTTTCGGTTTATAATTGATTTCTGTTAGGTACTTCCCGGATGGATTCAGAGGTTTTGGTATTACCAAAACATAAACTTGCCAACCGAAAAAACTACATTCCTTTTGTCATTCCGTTTTTTCCAGAATATTGTTGGATATGGGAAACGGACTTTTATTGAGTACCGAAACCTGACAGTTCCAGGTCGAAAGTCTCGATTAAAAGTTTTAGGGCAGGATTCTTTCTTGTCATGGATTGGAGAACAGCTTCACCTGATTTTACCTTTATAAGATAGTCGGCAATGTCATATCCGTTCACCCTTTCAACATCATTTGCATTTTCTTCAAGATACTCGGAAATCTCAGTTCGGATGTTTCTTTTTCTCATCTGCATACACTTTTCTTTCCATTCCTGTGTCATTCCGATATCAGGGAACAGAACAATATTCCTGCCTTTGAGTACGTCAAAATTCTGCTCGTTAAAGCATCCGTTTTTACCGCCCGTTGCAAGCCAGATATATTCCGGTATATAGAATGAAGCAATGATAGCGGTCTTTTCGCTTTCCACTATGGCAACGGGCTTTCTGCTGTTGTATAAAAGATGTTCTCCAAAGTAGCATTGTTGTAAGTGGAATTCCGGTATATCAAGTTCTGTATGTACCCATGAAACATGTGCATATGGTTCTTTTATACGTTTTCCTGTCTCTGCATTATACTGCATGATTTTCCCGGTTCTTATTTTTCCGGATATGTCTGTTTGCCAGAATACCGTAGCATTTTTCCATTTCCTGGCGGTACCTACATGGTAAGTCTTCATCAGACGCAGTGCTGACTCATACCCCAGATGATTGGCAAGATACAGAAACAGGTTATTCTGTTCATAGCATTTCATTGTCTGCTGCATAATTTCATCTGGTATAAAAGAAGTGTCGGTATGCCGGTGTACAGGAGTGAGTCTTGGATGACATACAACAGGTTTCTTATCTTTTACAACAGGGAATGATTTATTGTATTCTTTACATTCCGGATGTTCATCAAAATACATTGCTGGGGTATAATGATAACCACAATTATTGATTCTGTTACATTTTCCTACATATTCGGGAAAGGAGATAGCCCCTTGGGTATCGATATAACGGGTGAACTCACGATGCTTTCCGCACGAGGGGCAGGTGTATCTGTTTCTCTGGTGCCTGTTATAAGGCTCCAATATAAATCTGAAGTTTTCCATAATTTACTGTTTTTAGTGATTGACAAAGTGACAAAGTGATAAAGTCAGCCGTTAGTTTGTCACTTTATCACTTTGTCATTGTGCTTTTTTATAATTTCCATATTCGTGATAAAGGTAAGTTCCCGTTGCCTTTTTCAGGAAACGGTCATACGTGCTGGTACTCCAGTTCATTGAGACGGCTACTTCCAATCCTTCAGAACGTGTAAACTTATCCGGCAGCTTTTCCAACAGTTCTGTCTGCTTGGGAGTGAGCATCACGCCTTCAATCATGGAGCATATCTGCAGGGCAGTATTTTTAAAATAGGACACCAGGCGTATGGATTTTAGTACACTGTCAAGATCAATGCAGTTTTTGTCACCTTCATTACATACCCATTTGCACAGTTGTATAATCAGGCAGAATCTATGAATGTAAGTCTCAAATTTGCTGTATATACTGCGTCTTTTATCCGATTCCTCCATGTTCAACATATCTGCCCATTGATGCTGCCATTCCATAATCTTTCGTCTGGCTCCAGGTTCATATTCCAGTCTTGTAGGATTTATGTTTCCGTGCTCATCATGTTCTATTTTCATCCTGATGAACGATTGCATAATCGTGTTCCATTCATTGAAATGGCTCATGTCAATATCATCATCTTTCCAGTATAGCTTATCCTGAATTTCAGGTATGGCAAAAAGAATACGGTCAAGGAAACCATTATTGCTTTTACTTCCTTTGAATGTATCGATAAGTATTTCCGGCTGGATTGTACCTATCACATTGGAAAACGGAGAGTCAATCATGATATTGTTGGTATTCATTTTGCGGTCGGAAATATACATGTACCCATTGAACAGTGATATGTAGAACTGTTCTTCCGAACCTTTGTTATAGCGTGTGAAATTATTGATCCATCCTTGCAGTTCATCCATGTAAAGACAAATGCCGCGCGGATTCTCTGATATAGACTTTGCCATAGCTTCCTGTGTGATATCAGAAACCAGAAATCTGGTGCGCACAGGTTCCTTGGGAAACATATCAAATCCCTGTTCCAGACGTTCCTTTTTACTCAAGCTCATTATTGATTCATACTTTCTGTACTCTTCGTTATATATTTCCTTCTGCTCCTTATCAAATCTGAACAGAGGTTCGAAGGCCGTTTTCAGAGGATGGCTTTTATTAGCACCCGGCCTTCCGACGAGAGCCATATATATGATACACTTTATATCCCATCCCGTTTTGAAATGAAGGATATGTGTATTGCCTATACAAGTGGAAATGGCTGTCATCATACTGCACGCAGTGTAGTCGATAGGAAATGCCAGGTACTCATACATATTCAGAATGATGTTTCTTATCTTATTGGGGAAAACATCAATAGGAAATGAAGAATCGTTCATTTTGCCTATCATGCTGACAGCATCATTTATTATACCACTTGGAGTTATTCTACTTTCTCCCATACCTGTTAATCACGTTTTAATACCCTGAATGACTCAATATGTGCTTCATCAGAGAGTTCATTAATACATTTCTTCTTGTGCATCTTCATCCATTCGAGAATCTCAGACCGGTAGAAATGGAGTGTATTACCCTGCTTAGAATGAGGAATACTGTTTTGACAAGTATACCGGTAAATGGTACTCACGCTTTTCTTTATAAGAGAACTTACTTCCTCGATGGATATCTCATCATCTTCCACCGACATGTTATTTTTAGAATTCTGAGCCTGTTCCTCCATCATTTTTATGAGGTGCTCTACAGCCTGCGGCAAGTTATCATGTGTAACTTTGCCAAAAACATTGTTTTCGTTTTTCATCATTTGTAAAAATTTGATTTCTCTGCAAAAGAATGGCAAATGATGGATAAAAAAGCATGTCCTCATGAATTCCTCATGCGGTCCTCATGCTTTCCTCAAACTTTTAACAACTACAATGTAATATACTGTAATTCTGCGTGTTTATACTATGATTTATATGTATCCGGCTGACATAAAAAAGATTCCCATAAAACTTTAAATACAGTTTTACAGGAATCTTCAGTAATAAGTATTTTATTTGTTTTTACTGGATTTCTTTCAGATATTCGCTGAAGAAATTGCTTTTTTTCATATTTATGGCCTCAATACGGGAATTGGTTGCCAGTCTTGTACTGTTCTTGAATAATACATTGGCAGTGCAGAAAGAAGCTGATATGAACTTCTGGCACCCATTGAAGAAATCGGTTTTCTTTAGGTCTGTTCTACAATAGTGGCACATTATATAGAGGTTATGAATGAAAGCTCCCAAGTCAGTCTTTGACATTCTGTAGATTTCAGAAATCGGGTATTGTATATCTTCCTCTATTGGCATACCTGTAATTTGAGCAAAGGCATACTTTTTAAAATATTCAACTTCATAGGGCTTCAGACAATCGTCCAATTCCGTGCTGATATAATTATAAATAAAGGAAAACAGTTTGCATAATCTTGTATATCTGTCATCGGCCGGATTATCATTGCCGTTATTCTCTATTGCATCCAGATAATACTGTAATGGCTTCTGGTCATTTACGAGAAGTTCCTCAATCTTTTCGATCTGCTGTTGATGGCGGTTTTCCTGTTCTTTAAGTCGTACCATCAGCTCTTCGGCTACACTTTCATTGTTTGCCTCATTTTTGTATTCTTCCAGCAGTTTTTTCTTGCACCGGTATAAATGTCCGTTTGTCTTGTTATATATCCTCAGATTGACATAGGTAAGTTCCTTATGTAACCATTCCTGATCATCCTTATGCTCATTCAGCACAAGAATATATTTGTCCAGTTCACTTTGGATCTTCATATCGGAGGTTTTCCGCACTATCATAATAATTATAGCTATAAGACTGATTGCGGCCAAAGAGTAGGAGACAACCGAGAGTATGGGGCTGTATTTATACACTTTTGCTCCTGAGCAGATAACACCTACGACTAATAGCAGAAGCACTGCTATTAGCCAGATATAACCGATATGCAACTTTTTTGCATATCTGAATGGATTGATTTTAGAAATTGCCTTTTTCATATTGTTCCGTGTTTTGACTGATTGTATTAATGCTTAATCGTTTTGCAGCTTGTTCCTTTAATGGGTTCACGACTTTGGTATATCGCATTGTGGTACTTTCCTGTTTATGTCCGAGTACATTCTTGATAGTAATAATATCTGTACCGAGGGCCAGTGACAGGGTAGCGTATGTATGACGTGTACAATGGAAGTGCAAGTCTTTCTTTATACCTATGCTTTTGAACCATCTTTTCATCGGATAGGTCAGCATATATGTGGTAAGTCCGTTAAATACGAGTCCTTCACCACGTGGACCGATAACTTCCATGAGATCATCTCCGATAGGAACGTTTGCCATGTTCTTTGTTTTCTGCATACGTTTGAATACACACCATCCGCCTTTGGGCAATTCCTTGATGTCCTCCCACTTCAAAGCAAGAATGTCGCTTCTTCTGAAGCCTGTTATACAGGCGAAAATGATAGCCTTTCGCAATACCGGAATAGGGCATTCATTATTTATGATCAGCCCTAATTCATGTTCTGTCAGATAATTGATTTCTGTTTCCTCTTCCGGAATCCTGTCAAGAAAATCATTGATATTCTCTTTGAGCATTCGTTTCTTATAGGCCTCTTTCAACATTCCTCTGAATGTGGAAAAATATCCCGCAGCCGAGTTCTGTTTCAGCTTTTTACTGTCGTCTCTCAGCTTGGCAGTATTCAGCAGATAGGAACGGAATCTCTGGCAGAGAGCCACATTGATATCTGCAAAAGTACATTTGTTGTTGGTGAAGGCAGCAAAGTGCTGATACACATAAATCCACTTCTTATTGTGTTTGAGTGATTCATTTTTGAAATAATCAAGAAAATCTGTTTTCTCAACAATCTTATCGTAAAAATCGAATTTCTCGTTTATTATCTGCTCCAGTACTCTCAGACGGAATATTTCCATCTTCTGCATAATACTTTTTACATGTTCACGTTCCGCAAATGATTTGGGCTTTTCCGGAAGATGTACATTGAGAAAATAGCGGCGTGTTGTTCTGTTAGTTCCAGGAATGAGAATAGGAGGGTAGAAGTCAAGATATAATGAAACTTTTCCCTTACTTATTTTCTTTTTTCTAAGATATACTTTTGAAATCATGATAATTCGGATTTGATAGGTGATACATTAGCGTTGTTTGTCATAGATTGCCGTTTACTCATGTGCGGCTATGGCAGGTTCATTAACATTATTTATGGCAATGTTTCCTGTACCAAATACCTTTCTGAGTCCTTCAATGCTTATAATGACATTCTTTCCCTTTGTCTTCTTGGGAATGTTGTACCATTTGCATCTGTTGTAGATAGTGTCACGATCTACATTGAACAATGCACAAGCTTCGGGGACAGTTATATATCCGTCCTCGCCAATCCGGGCATTTTTGATTTCATCAACATGTTTCTTGGAATACAAGGTAGTATTCCCGGTCTTTTCCTTTTTCTTGGGAATTTTATACCTTGAGGTAAAGCTGTGTACAGCCTTTACCGTCATCTTGTAGATTTTCTGGATCTGTTCGATTGTGTACCACTCTGTTATTTCTTCAGCTTCCTTATATCCCAACTTTCTGAAATAGCGGTCAATATGTTCCATACTGAACAGCCTCTTTCCTGAAAGAGTAGCTGAAGGAATGTTGTTTTCTTTAGCAATCACATAAAGTCTGCTATAAGAAATCTGGTACTTTTCTTCTATCTCTTTTGCAGAGTAGAAATCAGTAATTGTTTTTGTAGACTTAATAGGTCTTTCTTGCATTGTTTTTACGCTTTTTAAATTCATCATAACCGTTTCAACCTCTTTGCGTTTAACAATAATTCTACTACCAATTTGTGAAAAAGGAATTTCATAAATCCGCATGTAAGTATAAATACTTTTTCGGCTTACCCCCAGATAAATGGCGAGTTGTTTCAGGCTAATAAATTCTCTCGCCTGTATAACTTCCAGTTCATCTACAGCCAGACGGATTCTTTTCTTCTTTTCCTCTTTCACTTCTTTTGTGACTGCATTATAGCGGTCACTTCTAATTAACTCCTTGTAATACTTGTCGTTACAAGCCTTACAACAGAAACGTGTCTTGCAGGTCTTTGCTATGAAAGTCTTCCCGCAAAATTCACAGATTCTTTCAATTCTTACCTTGTTACCCATATTTTACTCTCCAAAACTCGCTGCGAAATAGTGTGTAAAGGTGTGTAATGATGTGTAAATACCTTTTGTACTTCGCACACGTTGTTAGTGAAAAATTACTCTAATGAGTCAACAGGTACTTTCGGGGTACAAAAATATGCAAAACCGTGAAAATAAACAATGTTAGCCTAGATTGCTAACATTGTTTAATATATTGATTATTAGACTTTTATTTGTTATTGTTTGCTGGCGTTTTTCATCGTTTTTCAGTCCTTATTTACCGATGCAACATGTAGATATAATTGATAATCAAAAACTTATATTTTAAACGGTAGAAAAGTATTTTTTAGACCATAATGGGTTGTTTTTGAACCTGAATTTACTGTTCCTACGTTTATTCTTCAACATAAAATTAGAACTATAGAAAATCTAAATTTTCCAACTGAAGTCCACCAGTTTTCTATCTATTTACAAAGGTACAAATAATACGTGAGTTTTTCGCCAAGTATGTCAACTAAATGCTAGAGAGTTTAACGTATATCGTTTTGCCTAACAAAGGGAAAAGTAGATGAACTATTTTTCTCTTTTCCCTTTATTTGACTTTATTTTAATAGACGTATATGTGAATACGGTAATAAAGTAAAGGTAGAACACAATATTAATTCATATTTGTTTCCCGTTTTGGAAACTTTGTTGTATATTTGTTAGCGAGTAAATATATATGGTATGACAAATAGGTTAGAAAATATAGGTTCGATAATTCGTAATGAACGTCTTCGCAAAGGACTTACTCAGGAGGAACTTGGTGAACGTGTCGGAGTTGGGAAAGCTCAGATTTCTAAAATAGAGAGTGGAAAGGGGCTCACAATAAAGACAGTTACAAAGGTGCTTGATGCTCTTGGTATGTCGGCTTCTGTTGTTTTAAAGAATGAGCAGGAGTTTGATAAAAACGTAATAGCATATATTGTTGCTGCCATTAGTGAATTTGCCCAAAAACATCATCTTTCTGTTCGTGAGGCAAGTAATTATTTGATACGCTTTAAAGGTATTGATTTTATTACAGAGCATTACGATGCTGAACATTTACTCTCATTTGATGATAGTGTTCAGGATCTTACACAAGTTTGTCTGAATAATGGAGGAGGTATTCGATGAAACTATATCATGGCTCGAATATGGTAATTGAGCGGATAGATTTGTCAAAGTGCAAACCTTACAAAGATTTCGGACAGGGGTTTTATCTGACAGAGATTAAGGAGCAGGCGGAGCAAATGGCCAGACGTACATCGGCTATCTATGGTGGAGAACCTGTTGTTACAGAGTTTGAATTTGATGAAACAGCTTTGAATACTCTTTCGGTCAAGATATACCAAGAACCATGTGAAGAATGGGCTTTGTTCGTTATGGCTAATCGTAGCAGGAATAACTTACAGCCAACACATAGTTTTGACATTGTCATAGGCCCTGTTGCCGATGATACCATAGCAACTTTGTTCCGTAATTTTGATGACGGTATTATTGATCTGCAAATGCTTGTAAATGGATTGAAATACAAAAAGGTTTCATCACAATATTTTTTTCACTCGGCAGAAGCCATTAAATACCTGCATAGAATATGAATAAACAAATGCAATATTTAGTAGAAGGCATTACAAAAGATATTATAGCTTATATTATGGAGGATAATAGATGTGACTTGTCAACTGCAATCAAAGAATTCTACAATTCTGAGACTTTTGCAAAGCTTTCAGATGAAACAACTGGATTATATATTGAAAGTTCGGCATATGTTTATGAGATGTTAAAAGGTGAAATAAAGAATGGAAGGCTTTGAGTATGAATTGACGGTAATAATATAAATGAAAATTTGTCTTTATACACTATAGAGAATAAATAAGTCAATACATTTTGTTTTAGGCTAAGATAATTGTCGAAAAATAAAGGTTATTACTAGCTGTAAAAATAAATAATCTTTCATTTATACTTTTGTAATATAAGAATATAAGTTTATGGATAATGTGAAAATTATACAATCTCCATTTAAACCTAGGGCTAGGATGCTGTTACAACTAGGAGATCAACTTATTAAAAATGAAACGATAGCCCTCATTGAATTGATAAAAAATGCATATGATGCAGATGCATCTTATGCTGAAGTTGTTTTGTCAAATATCCATGATATGGAAAATGCAGAAATAATTATTTCTGATGATGGATGGGGAATGGATAAAAATGTCATTATCAATAGTTGGCTAGAGCCTGGTAGTGATTTAAAGTCTGAGATTGTTACAAAGAATCTACGTTCTCCTAAAGGAAGACTTCCTATTGGGGAAAAGGGTATAGGGCGTTTTGGTGTACACAAATTAGGTAATGAAATTGAACTAATAACGCGTAAAAAGGGAGGAAAAGAATATTATGTTCATATAGACTGGACTAAATTCTCTCATTCAAAATATTTAGAAGATGTACCTGTTTCTGTTGTTGAACGTGATAACCCTATTAATTTTAAGGATGATAGTTGTGGTACTATTTTAAGAATTAGAAAGATAAACAAGTCTTGGACACGCGGAGAAGTGAGAAGTATAAAGCGTGCAATAAATTCATTAAGTAGTCCATTTGAATCAAATGATAGTTTTGAAACAATCATTAGATGCCCTGGCCATGAGGATTGGCTTGATGGAATGATAGATTGGAAACAAATTAAAAAGTATGCTTTATTTCATTTTAAGGTCATATTAGAAGGAGATGGAATCAAACATTTTTTATATGAATTTATGCCTTGGGATTCAATGTCTAAACTAACATATAATAGTGTTTCATATGATTATAATAGCGACTCTGAGGATTATAGCAATAATGATATAAAGTATAAATTAATCAGTCAGTCTCGAAATTTCTTATCACAAGAAGGAAACTTTTCATTGGATGAAGATAATATCAAGATTGGTCCTGTTGAGTTTGAAGGCTATATATTTGACAGAGATCCTTTTATTTTGAAGTTGGGAATTTCTGATAAACAGGGATTTAAAGATTATCTTGACACCAATGGTGGTATTAGAGTATATCGTGATGGATTACGTGTATATGATTATGGTGAAAATGGTAATGACTGGTTGAATCTTGATATAAGACGTGTAAATCAGCCTGGAAAACGACTGAGTAATAATATTATTTTAGGTGCTGTTTCTTTAGATAGAGAATCCAGTAAAAGCCTTATAGAAAAAACAAATAGGGAAGGTTTTGTCGAAAATAAGGCATATAAATTATTCCGTAATAGCATTTTGCATGTATTGAATATTGTAGAGACTCTTCGCTTTCAAGATAAGAGTTGTATAAGAGATTTGTATGGCCCTACATCAAAATCAGAGCCTGTGTTACAGCTACTAGGGGATCTACAAAAATATGTAGAGGATAAGATTAAAGAACAGCCTATACGAAATCACATTAATAAATATTTATTGAAAATTGAAGAGGATTATAAGACTGTTTGTGAAAATCTTTTGAAGGCGGCTGGAGCTGGGCTTAATATGAGTGTTATAATTCATGAAGTAGAAAAAATAATTTCAGAATTTGCATTAGTTTTAAAAAACGAAAAAGCCTCTGAACGTGCTATGAAACTGGTTGAGCATTTATCTTCTTTAATTGATGGATATGCAGATATTATAAGAAAAACAGATAGGAAAAATGATGACATATTTAAAATTGTAGAAAATGCTTTGTTTAATACAGAGTATAGATTAGTTGCTCATGGGGTTTCCATTGATAAAGCATATAAAAACTATAATGGCACAAAAAAAATTCGGGTGTCTAGAAGCCTTTTAATAGGAGCTATTATGAATGTTATAGACAATTCTATTTTTTGGCTTGAAAAATACAATATTGTTCACAAACAGATTTATATTGGTATGAATGAGAATGATTCATATGTCAATATTGTATTTGCAGACAACGGAAAAGGTTTTTTATTGCCAACTGAATCTATAGTTAAACCTTTTGTCTCAGCAAAGCCAGATGGCATAGGGTTAGGACTACATATTGCAAGTGAAGTCCTCTTGGCTCAAAAAGGATATCTTTCGTTTCCTGATTTTAACGATTTGGATATCCCTGATGATTATAAAAATGGTGCAATTATAATGTTCTCACTAAAAAAATAAAAATATGAATGCATTACCTTTGAATGGAAGAGTTGTTATAGTTGATGATCAGATAGAACAAGCACTTCCTATAATGAATGAATTAGGAAAGCGTGGAATAGCATATACTTATTATAACGGAGATATGGAAAATTTGCCGGAAGAAGGAACTCATAATGATATTAGACTTCTTTTTCTGGATATAAATTTGATTGATAACGCTGTGCATGATATTAAACAGTTATATCCCAAAATTTATGCAGTAATCAATCGTATAATTGGTAAAAATAGTTTCCCTTATGTACTTGTTTGTTGGAGTAGAAATGAAGAAGAGTATGATGCAATAGTAAGGAAGCTAAATGACGATTTTGAGAAAAGGAAACCCATATGCTCTATACAATTAAACAAGTCAGATTTTTTCTCAATGACTGGTAAAAAGACTGATGATTTTGATGAAAAAATAGAGTCTTTATTCAATGATATATCTTCTAAAATTGAAAAACATGTGAATTTCTCGAATATATTAAAATGGGAAAATCATGTTCATACAGCAACTAGTGGTGCATTGAATGAATGTCTTTCTTGTATTGATTCTGATTGGGATAAAATGGCTAATTGGATATTTACAAAATGGAGTATTGCATATTCAGGTAAGAATTTTGACAATCTTACTCAGCCGGAAAAGTTAAAATCAGCATTCCATACATTAAATCAAATTTTGTTTGAATCAATTGAAGAAGAGGTTAGTAGGAATGTATCACAGAATTCTGAATTTATTACTGATACGAACACCAATGATGATTTATTATTAAATAAATTCAATGAACATTTACTTTTTTCTTATGTAGAAACTAAACCTAAAGAACCCGGACGTGTTGTTATAACAAAGGAGGATTATTCAGACTTTAATGAGTCTTTATGTTTCGCTATAAATAGGCAAGCGGAGGTTCCAGAAGATATTTACAAAGGTTGCAGTAATGAAAAAGATAAGGCAAAAGCAAGAGATCGTTTCTTTAAAAAAGAAGTTAGAGATAAAATTAGAGAGAGTTGGGATTTATTCAAGTTGGTTATAAACCCTGTTTGTGATTTTGCTCAGAATAAAATAAAAGTAAGTCGTACAATCCCTGGTATTTTTATAAATGCAACTTTCTATAAATATATAAATAAAAGCAGCGATGCGATTTTTGTTTCCCCTAAATTCTATCATAGTGGGAAAAAATCAGAATATTTCTTTATATTGGATTTTAGGTATTTTTCTTCTGAGAAAAATGATGAAGGTGAGAGTTCTACAAAATTGAAACAATTGGTATTGGCTGAAGTATTGTCGAAATTATCTCGACATATAAACAGGCAAGGAATCCTTTTCGTTGAATAAAATAATATTACTACTTATATTGGAAAATAGTAAAATAGAATTTGGATAATGAAATTACTTTGGATAAAGTAAAGATTATTTTAATTATTACATTCTTCCCAAGGTGGTAAGATTAATATTGACTAAGACTATAATAGAAATATGATGGAGGATAGTTAAATATATAGTAGATATGAATGAAAATTGGTCTGAAATAGTTGAAATACTTAAGAATTCATTAGACGATAATTACAGCAAATCTGAACTTATTTTTGCTGTAGAGAACTGTTTTAGAATCTTAGGATGGAGAAAAGCCAATGGATCTTTGGTTAAAAAATACAGTTTATCTAATAGTTCTACTATCGATATTGTATTGTCAAAATATAATAAAGAATGTGCACAGTTCGAGTTAATACCTGTATTTGTTGAAGAAGATGGCTTGAATATTAAAATTGAGACTATTGATTCTGTTATGAAAGAATTATTATCAGATGCGGCATTATCTTTTGGTAAACGTATTATATTTTTCTATCATAATCCCCAAAATATGATTTGTAAGAAAGAAATATCATTGGAACAGGAAGATATAGATGGAATACAAATGTCAGATTTATTCTTATATCAACGGTTTAATAAATCATTAGTACAAGAATATATTACTTCCTTAAATGAAAAAAACGATCCTTTGGTCAAATTGCGTTTAGATATTAGACGTCTTATGGATGACAAAATGATTGTAAAATCTATATTTTCTGATTTTTTGGAACATCTTGGACATGATAGGGCTATTATTGAAGAAGAAATGCACAACTTTGAAATTTCAATTTTATCAAATCCATCTAATACTAGAAATTTAATAAATCCATCACAAAACACTAAAGATACAACACGTTATTCATTTAATGGAAGTCCGTTTTATCCGAAAAAAAGGTTCGTTCTTGCTGTTGTAAAACAGTACGTGAATGATCATCCAGATATTACATATGATGAATTGGAGAGAATATTTCCATCTGAGATGATAAGTAAAAAAAGAGGTGTCATTCGCCCACTCTCTGTTGTACAAGAATGGATACAAAACAATCCAGATTTATCTTCCAGATTTTTTCTTGAAACAGAGGAATTAATAACATTGAGTGATGGTCTTCAATATACAATTTACAATCAGTGGGGACTAAAGCAATTTAATAAGTTTCTAGAAGTAGCTCGGTCCATATATGTTGTAAATAGTGATAAAAATATAAAAGAGGAAAAAGAGTACATTACTGAACAATTGTGTGAATCAGTATTGCATATTTCTAAAGAGTCATTAGAATCGTTTGTTAAAAAGAAAAGTTGATGAAAAAGAATAAATTTACATTCATAGATTTGTTTGCCGGTATAGGTGGTTTTCACACAGCAATGCATAGTGTTGGAGGAAAATGTGTGTTTGCTAGTGAGTGGGATAAGTATGCTAGGATTTCTTATGAAGCCAACTATAAAAATATAGAACCGGATCTTTTTCTGAAAGATAGTAATGGTAATTATTTGTTTTTTAATAACGATATAACAGAAGCTATACCAGAGAATATTCCTGCATTTGATATATGTTGTGGAGGCTTTCCTTGTCAACCCTTTTCTATTGCAGGTTTAAGACGGGGCTTTGAAGATACTCGTGGAACTCTGTTCTTTAATATAGCTAATATTGTTAAGCAAAAAATAGATTCTGGTATTCCACCAAAAGTTTTGTTCCTGGAAAATGTGAAAGGATTGAAAACTCATATGAAAGGCGAAACACTAAAAACAATCTTAGCAACATTAGAAGAATTAGGGTATGCATATAACTTTGATGTTTTAAATGCAAAGTATTTTGGCGTACCTCAAAATAGAGAAAGATTGTTTATTGTTGCATGGTATAAAGATTTGGTTAAATCTACAACTTTTAAATTTCCCTATGGAATAGCACCTGATGGAAGTACAATATATGAAAAATCTAAAGATCTTGGAGATAAGGTAATAAAGACTAAAGTCTCAGATATTTTCGAACCTGAAGATTCTATTGATAGTTACTATACTATTAGTGATAGGTTATGGATTGGTCATCAAGAGCGAAAGAAAAGGAACAAGGCTAACGGTAAAGGATTCGGCTATTCTCTTTTTAATGAAAATAGCGTATATTGCAGTACGATATCTGCAAGATATTGGAAAGATGGTAGTGAAATTCTTATCGATCAATCTGATAAAGGATTAAACCCCAGAAAACTTACTCCAACAGAGGCGGGACGTTTGCAAGGTTATAGAATTATAGGAAATGGATGGCAATTTCCAGAAAACGCAAACAATCAAAATTATAACCCTAAAAATCTGGAGTTTCATATAGTTGTTCCACGTAAGGAGGCATATCATCAGTTTGGAAATAGTGTTGCTATACCAGTAATCAAAAGATTGTCAAAGGAAATTGTCGAACAATTATTAGATATATAGGCATATGAACAAAATGATAGACACAGAACATGTTATAGAATCAAAGCAGATTCTAAAAGATCTACATCAAGTTCTAGAAGATGCAAAGAGAAGATTCTCGAATGAGTTTATAGCTCAAGATGTTAAGCTGGGTGAGTCATTTAAAGTGGCTTTCCGTAATATGCTTGTCAAAAAAAACTGTGCAGTAGAATATTTTGATTATACTACAGTTGTAAACAATACTTTTGGTCAGCAAATTTATATAGCGAATCAGTGGTTTGTAATTGCTTCATATTTTGTGGATTTTTGTTCAGAAATGTTAAGCTATCAGAGTCTGTTCTATAAGATTTGTGAGCGTATTGGACTTAATCATAAAGGAATGAAAGAATATGCAACCAGATTAAAGGAAGCTCCAACTATGGAAGATAAATCTAATTTTATGACTACAGCTTTGGAAATGCTTAATGAAGATTACTCTGATGTACATGATGATAAATATAAGGTTGCCACATTTCTTTGGAAATTTGTAAGTGATTATTCTTGGTGGGCTGGCAATAAAACTGTGGACAGAAATGACTTTTATTTCTCGGCACTTCTTAATCAGATGAATGTAGTGAATGCTAGTGCTGGATATTTGGCAACAATAGCATGGTATTATTCTTGTGTTCTTTCTTTAAGGTTGTTAGTTGATAATACAGATAATTTTACTATTGATTTGAAAAAGAAACAGAGAGCTGTAAAACCATACGAAAACGAATCTCAATCTGGCGCTAAACTTTGTGAAGCAAATGAGAATTACAATGGTAAGGGCATTTCTATAAGTGCGGCAAGTTTGGAAAGATTTCAATCAATGAATTAATTATGAAAGCAAATTGGATTATATGTGATAACCATTTGGCATTGAAGGAGGGTAATAGTATTTATCATCTTAGTGCTTCTGAGGTTTATTCATTTTGTAGTAAGAATAGAATAAACGAAATAGAATGTGAAAATCCATTTGTAGAATTGCCAAACGTTCGTTTTTCTAAAATAGGAGCAGCTGCAAAAATACGGTTGACCAGCGGTATCGAGGGGGATATATATTTCAATGTGTATACTATACGCAAAGGTAAATTTATAACTGTAGATATTGTAAATGGTTTGCTTATTGATCAGTGCATGTGTGATAATACATGGTTCTATATAACAGAAACCAGCAGTATAATCCAAGAAATAATTACAAAATCAGGTATCGTATCTTCTGGACGTATCAACTTAAAACAGTATTTGAGTGTAATTGAACAAAGTCTATTTGGTGACATTGAAGTTGTTGAAAATCAGGTTGAGCAATCGGTTTTACATAAGCCAATTGTTACAGATACAAGTATACCAAAGGAACTTAAAGCCACTTTATTCCCTTATCAAGAATCTGGATATTCTTGGATAAGGACTATGTTAGAAGTTAATAACGGTTGTATTCTGGGAGATGAAATGGGCTTGGGAAAAACCATGCAGGTAATAACAGAAATGTTATATTTGAAAAGTCTGTTTCTTACCCCAATAATTGTTGTTGCACCAATTTCACTTCTTGCTAACTGGCAAAGAGAATGTAAAAAGTTTGCCCCTTCACTTAATGTTATGGTTCATTATGGACCTTACAGGATAAGCAATTTTCGAGATTTTTCGGGGTTTGATGTGGTTATTACCTCTTATACTACTGTAGTAAGTGATATACATATGCTTAATATGATCAAATGGAAAATGGTAGTTTTGGATGAAGCTCAAAGTATAAAGAACCCTGACAGTTCCAGAACAAGAGCTTGTAAGCAGTTGAATCGAGAAAGAAGTCTTGCGGTTTCTGGAACCCCTTTTGAAAATCATATAATTGATATATGGTCATTGGTTGATTTTATACAGCCTGGATTGCTTGGTACACTGAATACATTTAAGAAACACATAACTGATGACGTTGAAGGAGGTAAGAAAATAGAACCAATACTTTCTGCATTGATGGTACGTAGGCTTGTTTCTGATGTTGCCAAAGACTTGCCTGAAAAGATAATATCTACACAACCTCTTCAAATGTCGGAGATAGAGTGCCAACAATATTGTAATTATCTGGAAGCATTAAAGGATGGAATGGATACAGAAAATCCTTCTCTTGGAATGTTACAACAATTACGTATATATTGTACACATCCATATGCTGTAAAAGATAATTCTTGCGAGGATGATCCAACTGCCGTATCAATTAAGTATCAACGGTTTTGTGAGATTGTTGAAGAAATTATAAGCCGGAAAGAAAAAGTAATTGTTTTTACTTCATATAAGCGTATGTTCGATATATTTAAAGAGGACGTACCGGTTAGGTTTGGCGTTAAAGTATGGTCTATAAATGGTGAGACACCCATTGAAGACAGACAGTCTATAGTTGACAGATTCAATCATTTAGATGGTTCAGCTATGCTGGTCCTTAACCCTAGGGCAGCAGGAACTGGACTTAATATAACAGGAGCTAATCACGTTATACATTATAATCTGGAGTGGAATCCATCTCTTGAGGATCAATCTTCAGCACGTGCATACAGGCGTGGTCAAGAGAAAACTGTATTTATCTATAGATTATATTATACAGATACAGTGGAGGAGGTTGTTAATGACAGGATTGAAAGGAAACGTGATATTGCTTCATATGCAATTATAGGGAATGATGGTAAGAACCAAGATAAGGCGGACATTCTTAGAGCTTTAGAATTGGTTCCTTCAATAAAGAATAATTAAAAAATATAAATATGATTACTACAATCCAACAAAAAACAGAAGAGGATTTTGAATTACTTCCTGATCCTGAGAGAATTGTTAACGGGTTAAGGGATACTGGTTACAATTTTAATACTGCAGTTGCTGATATAGTTGATAATTCAATTGCGGCAAATGCAACAAAAATCAATATAGATGTAAATATTGATCCAAATTTGCAAGTTAGAGTCTATTTTGCAGATAATGGCTGTGGCATGGATTTGGACGGATTAAAGAATGCAATGAAATACGGTTCAAAAGAACGAATAGAAAAGAATTCTTTAGGTAAATTCGGATTAGGTCTGAAAACTGCATCAACAGCATTCTGTAAACAATTTTCATTAATTTCCAGAAATTCACCTGATTCTGAATTGAGGAAGGTTCAGTGGGATTTGGATTATATTGCAGAGAATGGTTCTTGGTTATTACAATTTCCTGTTATTGATCCAGATGAAGAAGATATGTTGGATATAGTAGCTGAAGGAGGCTCTGGGACTCTTCTTGTTTGGGAAAAGATAGACCGTCTAATGAAAGATTATAAATCTTTAAAAAATGCACAAAAAGGGCTGAATAAAATCCTTGAAGAACTTCGATTTCACTTGTCTATGGTATTTCAACGTTATCTGGATAAGAATGATAACCGCGCTCAGAATGTTGAAATAACAGTTAATACGCAATCAATATCTCCGTGGGATCCGTTTTGTACTAATGAAAAAAATACAGAGCTTCTACAACAGGAGGATGTACCAGTGGATATGCCAGATGGCACACAGGTTAAATTTCATATTGCAGCTTATATTATTCCCAAAAAAGGAGAATATTCCAGCATAGAGGCTGAGAAATCTGCTCGTGGTAGTAATGATTTTCAGGGAATTTATGTTTATAGAGAAAATCGTTTGATACACAGTGGAGATTGGTTCGGATTTTTGAAGAAGGAGCCACACTATTCATTATTGAGAGTTGATTTTTCATTTGATTATACTCTTGATGAGCTACTTAGTGTTGATATTAAAAAGTCCCGCATTCTTTTAATTGGAGAATTGGCAAACTATATAATGAACTTTTTAGGAGCACCTAGACGTGAAGCTGAAAAAAGATACCGAGATACGGAAAATAAAAATGTCCATAATACAGGTAGAGGTGCGCACATCTCATCTAATCAAAATATTGACAGTAAAGCTCCCGAGCTAGAAGGTTCAACTATTACTCCTATTGACGATGAAAGTGCTGAAATAGTTAATAGCAATGGTAAGTTTACCAAAGCGATATCAATTCTTCATAATGTAAACCCTCAAGAGAATCGTGTTATACCAGTTAAATCCATTGAAGGTAATGCGTTATGGGAGCCAGCACTTGCAGATGGCAAACATGCAGTAAATATCAATGAAAGCCATCCATTCTATAAAAAGATTTATGGACCTTATTTAGCTCAAAATTTAGTGGTAGAAGGTCTTGATGATCTGTTATGGGCACTTGCTGAAGCTGAAAATACGACTGTATCACAAACTTCAATTGAAAACTACGAAGATATGAGATATACTGTTTCCAGAATTTTAAAAAGGCTTGTTGCAGATTTGCCTGACCCTGAACTTCCAATAGAATAATATGGAAAAACTATGTCATAAACTTAAACAGGATTTGGAAGATTATTTTTCCATGCCATTTGAAGTACAATCGGTGGTAGAAGATGGAGAAACACGATATATCTGTTCGCCTTATAATGATGAACAGATGTATTTTAGTGTAAAAATTTATATACACAATAAGATAAGGCTTGTTATTGAGATATATCCACAAAAACATGGTGGATATATTCTCAATGAGATGGCTCGTGCATCAAAAGAAAAGCAGTCTATTTTTTTTTCATATAAGCATATGCTTGTGGATAAAGGATTGAAATCTTGTTATTCAGTAAATAAATTTGATTTGCAAGAAGATCAATGGCCTACAACATGGAGAACTTTTGATTTTAAAATGACTCAAATACCTATATCTGATGATGTTCAAAAATGCGAGTATAGTCTTATTGAATATGCAAAATACAGTTTTGAATTAATATTCTCTCTTCTCACTATAACTGATATTAGTGAGGAAAAATTCCTGCAAAAAGCCATTCAGACAGAAGGTACTGTTCAAGAAATAAGGTCTATCAGATACGAACGTAATCCTATTAATCGAAAACTATGTTTATATAAAAAAGGATATACTTGTACTGTCTGTGGTATGAATTTTCAAGAAGTATATGGAGATATCGGTAAAGGATTTATAGAAGTACATCATACGACACCTGTTTCTAAAATGGGTGAAGGATATAGCTTGGATATAGAACGAGATTTGATTCCAATTTGTTCCAATTGTCATTCTATGGTTCACAGAAGAAATCCCCCTTATAGTGTGGAAGAATTAAAGAAAATAATAAGATTAAAGTGATTATTTATGGCAGACTGTTTAACGAAAGAACAACGGCACAAAAATATGTCAGCAATACGTAGTAAGGACACTAAGCCAGAAATTCTGGTTCGTAAATTTCTGTTTAGCCGTGGCTTTCGTTATAGATTAAATCATCCTAATCTACCAGGCCATCCTGATATAGTACTGAAAAAATACAATACAGTTATTTTTGTAAACGGTTGTTTTTGGCATGGACATGATAGGTGCAAATATTTTATCCTTCCTAAAACAAATACAGAATTTTGGGAGAATAAGATAAAAGCTAATAAAGAACGAGATATCAAGGAACAACGTGAATTGACAGCTATGGGATGGCATTGTATTACAATATGGGAATGCCAGTTGAAATCATCCGTACGTGATATGACTTTAGAATCATTAGAATATACACTTAATCATATTTTTTTGAGTGATAGACGTGAGAAACCATACAAAGAACAAGAGAATGGCTAAACTAAGATCATAGAATCTTAATAGCAATGGTGTTAGAAATTTCTATTTTGAGTTCTTCTAACACCATTTGAGATTTTGTATTATTTTTATCTCTCTATTATCTTCATTATCACTACCACCATCGTAATTCCCAAGATCGCTATAAGCCCACATGCAGCAACCATCCTCCAAATTAACCAGGAATGCAAAAATTCTACATTCGCCACGATCATACAGAACAAGAAAGAGGATAGGGCTATTAGAATGACAATCAAAATATAAAATGCCTTATATGATAGATAAATGCGGTTATCCATTTGAACAATCCTCTGCTCTGCCTCTGTGCACTTGATCTCAATTTGGTCAATGAACTGGCCAAGAACGGTATTGCCAAATTTTACAGCCTGTTCTTGCGTATCTTGGGTAATAGACAACTTGTATTTTCCTAGTAAATCTACCAATGCGGTAAGATCCGTCCTCAATCCATACACATTGTCATTCAACTCGGCAAGTTCTTTTACGTTTATACCAAGCAGACGTTTTTCTTCTTCAAGATATTCATTTTGAGGAGTACTTTTGGTAACCTGCACTTCCTTCATTTCAGCGGTAAAATCAAATTTCTTTTTCATAAGCTCATCGTTTTAATCCAGTTTTCGGTTTCTTTCCTAAAGTACGAATGGCAGCACAGGCACATCTTTTTGCCCATAAGAGATCATCCTCGTCCTTATCTCTCCATGGCAATTCGCTTTGTGAACCACCGCCACCTCCGGTTGGTGCATTGGGAACTTCCAACAATCCGACAAATATTGCTACTGCCATATCGGTTAACTCCTGTGAATTGGAGACGAAACGATAATCAAATTCATCGTTAAAATGGTTGAGAACCTTTTCTGGAATGTATAACCGATGTTCCTGACCTTCGTGACTCAATGTATAGGGAACCGTATTCGGATTGTAGATCTTATATTGGGTATAGTCAGCGGATGCCGATGGCTTCTGAATCTGTTTCGAATCAGTGTCTTTAGGTTTGTTATTCGCTGCAATGCCTGACCTATAATGAAGTTTCTCCCAAGTGGCAGGAAGTTTTGAAACCATCAGGTTCCTACCAATACCCAGATCGGAAGCTTTGTATTTTGTCTTTCCTTTCATGATAGCATATCCGTGAAGAATACCATCATCGTCCTTTCGCTCATGTATGGTATATCCCTTCTTTGTCAATGCTGCTTTGTATTCATCCCATGACCATGATGACATGGATTTAAGGACATTCATACAATCCCGTGTAACCAACGGCATGTTGACATATCTTACCTGTTTTGCTGTCGTCCATCCACGTTTCTTTGCCACTTTTTCCGCTGCCCATTGGGCACGAAGGTGTATATTGTGGTCGTTGTTGATCTGTCCGTCTTCATCCATCCGGCAGACAGCAGCATGAAGATGAGGAACTCCGCTATTGGATTCCATATGGAGCCAGACTGTGTATTTGCTGTTGGCCAGATTGGTCGGACAGTTTCGTACTTTCCCGTCCTTGTCTTTGAACACTTGTTTGTCAAACTCTGTAGCGAAATCCTGCCAAAGTTTTTGCCAGTCTTCAATGGTGAAGTCCTTGGTATGTTCGGGTGACGGACTAAGTTCAATCCTGATGACTGAGTTCTTCACCGGACGGAAGCGGGAAAGAGTTAGCTGCATTGAATTCCAGACACCCATTGCATCTGGTTCCGATGGCATCATATTGTCCAATACCCGATAGATTTTTTCCGGATGTTTTTTATTATGTGATTCGCCGCTTATATAACGGATGTCGTTTATGCCATGCGATATTGCTTTAGCCTTTGCGATCATGATTCTTCAGTTTTATTATTGGTTGGAATACTGTTTGGCTCTTTTACGGAATTTAGGAACTGGCAGACATTTTCTGCCACATTGCCAAGCTCCTTCAGCCAGTTCACCATAAATGGAATCTGGTTGAACATCGTGTGCCGTTGGCTTGCACTCATTCCATGAAGGGCTGATGTGTATTTCACCAGGTCAGCACGGCAGTTGTCCAGATTCTGCAGCAGTGCAGCTTCTTCTTTGGAGAGTCTTGCTTTTGGCTTATAATTATATGCCCGCGCAAGCAGATAATCGCTTACGGTCATTCCGCATTGTTCGGCCAGTGACTTGATATGTTCTTTCTGTCGGGGGCTGACTTTGGCCCCGATAAATACGGTTCTCCTGTTGTCCGGAGTCTCGTTCTGTTCTGTTTGTTTTATTATTTCTTTTTCCATGAGAATCTAATATTATAACGGGTTAAGGTGCGAGCCTGCGAGTACCGCACCGGCGAAGTGGCTAAGCCGGCGAGAGCGCCAATGTACAACCATAACGGAGTGGAGGTTATACCTTGGCATATCTCGCAACAGATACCTGTTGAAACTGCACGGCAAGCCGTGTCGTATATACAAATGAAATAGGCATTTCTACTACTACCATAAACGATATAAGTATTATGGTTATCCAATAAAAGGGGAGAAGATGAATATTCCCTATAACGTCTTTATGACTTTGCTTTATTCTAATATGTACACCCTGCCAATAAAGTAAAGCCGGATTCAATAATGGCTGTCTGGATTGATTTTATATTCCTTTCCCTCTTTTATGACCATCCTTTTGTTACTGAGAAAGGTGGCAACTTTAACCGCTTTGTTATGTCCCAGCTTAATGTCCTGCAGGGCATATCCTTCCTTCAGTCGTTCCAGATAATCGTCATAACTGGTAATACAGACGTTTGTAAAAGCTGCGTCCAGAGCTGCCCGATGCACGCTCTCGGCAATTTCCGTGTACGGATCAAACGGCTCTTTTGCAGGTCTTCCGATTTTCTTTTCCTGGGGCTGATAGGAATCCAGCAGTTCAGGTAAGACTTCATCGTTTATACGGAAAGCAAATGGTTCAAATTCCCGGTCACGGATATGAATGGCTTCTACTACACTTACTGTCCTGTCCATTTTGTCCACTTCTACCTGCATGACTGTTTCAGCTTTGTTGTTCAGTTCCGTGCCGATGTGACCACGGGCATTCTCGTCATTCTTGTTCTGATGGAGAATGGTATGAATGTGAATCTGGCGGTCATCCGTCCATTGCATGAATCTGGAAATAATATCTGTCGCTTCACTGGGGGAATTGATATCATAAAGAAAGTCTCGGATGCCATCTATAATCACCAGTCCGAGATCGGGGATTGTGCCGATAGCCTGTTCGACTATAGCCAGACGTATCGGAGGGGCGTACTTGCGCAAAGCCAGCATAATCAGATTGTCTGGATTCTTGTCCTCCGGGAGTCCGGCAAGGCGCAGGATTCTTTTCAATACTTTCTGGCAATGATGGCGTCCCTGTTCTGTATCAATGTACAGAACAGTTCGCTTATCCTCTGGAAATGATGAACGGTATTTCAGCACAGTACCGTTTTTCAATGCCGATGCTGCAATGGCTGTTACGTTAAAAGTTTTCTTGCTTTTGGCCTTGCCTATAGAGGCACTGAAGTTTCCCAGTGTACCGATTGCGGCATCATCTACCATCAATACAACCGGTGACTGTTCATAAGCTCCGTTTGCACTTACAGCAGATTCCTCCATATAAGCGGTCAATTCCTCGTCAGTAGGAATTCTAATGTCTGTCTTGTCCATAGGCTTTACACGTTTTTAGGGTTAGCCTTACGACGGGTGGCAGCAAGCATCTGTGTCTGTTCTTCTTCAAAAGTCAGTGGAACCTGTACCTTTCTTCCGGTCTCAAGCCATTTGTCCAGTTCATCACGATAGACAAAAAGATGTTTGCCTTGTTTGATTACAGGAATGCCTCCATGCTTGACCTTATAATAAAATGAGGATTTGGATATACCAAGGTAGGTACATACTTCATCAACTGTCATAGGAACGTGATGGTTCTCTTTGACCTTGTTTTGGACTGCCAGACTGTTTTTCAATACAGTTTCCAGACTTTCAATTCTCTTACATAATTCACCTACAACTGTAGGTAAATCGTTAAAGGTTAAATTTTTAAAATGCATAATGTCTTTATTTGTTGTGTTTAAATACGCCACAAACTAAATCAATGACATTATGCAGAAAAATAGGAGACGAGAATCATTTTCCGGTCTGTATTAATTCATTTTTTTCTCACACTGCGCTTTGTTTATAAGAGTATAATCAAATTTAAAATCATCATATTTTGGACTGTCAATAGGAATCTGACTGTGTATGGTATCTTTGAGATTCTTGACAAGGTATCCCAAGGTTGCATTTTTTAATTCATTAGGAAATATGGTTTTTATGAAATTGGCTCTTTCTGATAATGATATGCCTAACCGTTCGCCTATATTCCAGACAAAATGTCGTAATGAAGGTGATGTAAGAGGAGTTTCCATTTTTGAACGGATGGGTTTATACAAATCTGATTGCCCACTTGCCAAATGGTCTATGTTTTCATGTAGTATAAGCAGATTCTCTTTGGTAAGAAATTTTGCGGTAGAATAGGTGGTATATTCATGAATAGCATTTATAATCATTATTTTTCTCTCTAATTCTTCCTTCTGGATTTCTTCCATACGGCTTTCGAATCCCTGGAGATATGAAAAAGCTTCGGGTTTAACTTCTGAGGTAGGTTGTTGCTCCAAAACTTTGATTTCTTTCGAATCATCATGCTGCTCTGATATTGTAATGGATGTAACGATTTCAGAGCTGACAGCTTTATTTTCTGTCGTATCAGTATTCTTTGTCTTTTCCGGTAACTCAATCATTGAAATAACTTCTGTTGCATTGCTAACTTCAATCATTTCTATATCTGAAACTTCTACAGTTGGTTCACTGCATTCTTCAATTATCATATCTGGTTTGGGAATAACTTTGTCAGGTATAGAATTTCTTTGATTATCAGAAAAGATCTGCGGACATTCATCCGTAAGGAATATATAGAATACACGTTGTAATCCTCCGCACGTTATGATTATTACAACAGTTCCTAATATTATAGGTGTTGTATATCTGGTCAGATCTATCTGGTGATTAATGTACAGATATGTTGCAATTACTGAAAAAAGGATACAACTTACTGCAAGTATGAAACTTGTCTTTCGTGCCGATAATTTAATATTGTTTGTCATGTTCCGTAATTATATGTATTAGTTTTTATGGCAAATATATTTTCTATTTCCAAATAGTTGTAATTAGTGACAGATAATCGTTGAGATTTTAAGAAAAATAAGCCTAAAGTACGAAAATCATACTCTAAATCATACTATAATCATACTTTAGGCCTATTATTTATTTAGAATACAGACTGCTATCCTTTCCTTTTTAGGGTAATCTTGTTGCTCGCTTCACGCTTGTTGCTGTCCACTACTTTCATGTATCTTTGGGTCGTGGTTATGCTCTTGTGAGCCATCATACTTTGTATGGTACGAATGTCGGTCCCTGCAGCTCCTTGCAGGGTTGCGAATGTTCTACGATACGAATGGAATGTTATATTCTTTGTGATTCCGGCAGAACGAATCCATTCCTTCATGGGAACTTGGGTCCAGCACCTTTTCAAACCTTTGAATACCAAACCCTTCTTCTCAGGTGAGTATTCTATCAGCTTCAGGGCTTCATCACTAATGGGGATGATGTCTTCCGTCTTTGTTTTCTGTGTGATGGTGTGTACACATTTTCCTCCTGCTGCAAAATCAACGATTTCCTCCCAGCAGAGAGTAAGTATGTCACTGAGTCTCAAACTAGTCAGGCACGAAAAGAGGGAAGCGGTTTTTAGAACTGGTATCTTGCATGGTGTTTCGGCCAGACAGTACAATTCTTCTACACTCAAATAGTCCTTTACCACATCTTCCGGTTCAATCTTTTCCAGGAAATCATTTATGTTTGCCTTGATCAGCCGATTGCGATAGAGAATTTTCAGGAATCCTCTGAATGTGGACCAGTAGCCGGACGCAGAGTTTCGTGTAATATATCCATCCCGTTTTAGCTGTCTGGCATTGAGCAGATATTCACGAAACTTGTTGCACAGCTCCACATCAATTTCTTCGAAAGTACATTTGCCATGTACGAAGTTATAGAAGTGCTGATAAACGAATTCCCATTTTTGGTCGTGCTTGGGAAGTTGCTTACGGTAGTATTCTAGAAAGTCTGCCTTATATTTTCTCTTGTCGAAGAAATCATATCGTTCGTTTACGATAGCTTCAAAGCGCCGGCATCGGATGGCTTCTGCTTTCTCTGACATGGTTGCATTGAAGTCACGTTCCCGCTGGTTCTTCGGATTTGCATAGATATAAATGTTCAAACCTTCGTGACAGATAGTCTTCATCGTTTCCTGGTCACGGTAGCCCGGATAATAGTCCAGATAGAAGGAAAGCATACCATTTTTTAACGGGCGGGTTCTCAAAGTTACAGTTTTACATTCTGACATAGTTACAAATGTTATTAGTTGACTTAAATTTTGCGGTGAAGATGCACAATGACTTTATGCAGACCGCATTCAGCATAAAATCATTTTCCAGTCTGTATATCTGTCTGTACAGATTCATTATCTGGCGCCCATAATGTGGTCAAATTCCACTTTCAGGAATCTCACAAAGCGCCCTTTCTTCTCCCGTTTTATTTCGTGGAATTGCAGAATGCCGTAAACAGAATCCCGTGTGAGACTATACTTCTTCATGGCTTCCTGCACAGTATAGTATTCTGAAGAATCATCTTCGGTTGTCTTCTTGGACAGATCGAAGTGAAGTTTTGAGTAGAATATCTGGCCGTGCTCTTTCTTTGAAGGGATGTTGTTGCGGTAAACATGTGAACGGATGGCTACACGTGTCATCCTATAGTTTTTCTCGATTTCTTCCGGAGTGTACCATTCGGTCAAGGCGTCATCCGTCTTATATTTGGCAAATGCCGCATCTATGTGCTTTTTACTGTAATAATTGAACTGGCGGATTCTGACTTTGGGAACATTGTTTTGCCGGGTATAGGTCCACACCCATTTGGCGTTGACTTTGTACTTTTCCGCAATCTGTTCAGCGGTATAATACTCGGTAACGTCAAATTCATCTTTTGGTCTGAGAACTTCATAAGGTTTTGTTTTCAGCATAAGTTCGATGTCGGTTCTTCTGATGAGCGACATTCTTGAACTCAGCCTTGATGCACGAAGTTTTTCCTCCTTTACCAGTTTATAGACATACTGGCGAGAAACGCCCATTAGTTTGGCTGCTTGAGAAAAGGTAAAGTATTCTTGGCTCTCCAGTTTGTTCTTTACCTCCATCATTTCCTGAAATTCGCGCATTTCCATTCTACGTTCCTTCATCCGGTGTTTATAACCTCTTTTGGAACATTGCGGACTACAATAATTAGTAGTGGTCTTTTTTGCCATGAAAGGCTTGCCGCACCACTGGCAGATTCTTTTTACTTCCATTTTTGTATTCTCCATATTTTAGTGAAACATGAGCTTTTTACAGCTCGGATAATTTCCCTTTTTGTCTACTCACGTAAACCATTGTCAACACACGTCAACAAATGCGTCAGTGTGACATCGGGCAAAAGCCCTTAATTGTTCCGCGGTAGAAATACGGTAGAAAAATATGGTGAACAACAGTATCCAACTGTTTATAGCTGGATTTTTGGCAAATAAAAAAGCCGCTGAAAATCAGCGACTTCATTATAGTTGGTTCTAATTTGTTGCAGTTGATTACAATATCCTACTTGCCGATGCAGAAGTGCTTAAATATATTCCCCAATACCTCATCGTTAGTGATTTCTCCACCAACAATTTCAGCCAGATGGAAAAGACATTCACGTAAATCCTGACTTACCAAATCACCAGAAAGTTGCATGGTCAGTCCGTCTTGTACGCGATGAATAGCTTCCAGTGCACGACTTAGTGCTTCATAGTGACGAATGTTGCTGACTACCACATCATTTTGTGAAAGGTCGGGTAGGGCAGCGAAGTCCACCAACTGCTTCTGAAGTAGAGAAAGGCCCTCTTTCTGCTTGGCTGAAAGGGAAATGACACAAGCATCTTCAGGCAAATCAGGGAGAATAGCTTTCAGATCATCTATTGGCTTATGCATCGATGCCGTAGTATCAGTTACTGAACAAGATAAACTTTTTTCTGTTAACGGAAGCAGATCCGTCTTGTTGAGTACAATTACCAGGTGCTTGCCTTGGCAGCGTGGTAGAATCTTTTCGGCCAATTGGTGGTATTGTTCTTCTGCACAGGTTGCATCGATAACCCATAGTACGATATTTGCCTGTTCCAGTTTCTGGAAACTTCGTTCAATTCCTAAACTTTCGATGGTATCAGTCGTTTCACGGATACCGGCTGTATCAATGAAGCGGAAAGTGACACCACCTAAATTCATAGTGTCCTCGATAACATCACGTGTTGTACCGTGGATGTCGCTCACGATAGCACGTTCTTCATTCAGGAGAGCATTCAATAGGGTAGACTTTCCTGCATTGGTTTCTCCTACGATGGCAACCGGTACACCATTTTTCAGAGCATTACCGACACTAAATGTATCTACCAGATGGCTGATAACTTGTTCAATTTGTTGAGCTATTTCTTCCAGTTCCGAACGATCTGCAAATTCCAGTTCTTCGTGGTCGCTAAAGTCTAACTCCAACTCCATGAGTGAAGTCAGATGGAGCAGTTTCTCTCTTAAAGCAGATAATTCACGACTGAATCCTCCACGCATCTGATTCATTGCCATACGATGTGTAGCGGCAGAAGTCGAGGCAATCAGGTCTGCAACTGCTTCAGCCTGACTCAAGTCCATTTTACCATTCAAAAAGGCACGTTGAGTATATTCACCTGGTCCCGCAGCACGACATCCATTCTTAATAAGGAGCTGCATTACTTGTTGCAGAATATATGATGATCCATGGCAAGATATTTCTACAGAATCTTCACCTGTATAAGAATGAGGAGCACGAAAAAGGCTTACCAATACTTCGTCTATTATCTCACCTGCAGGCGAAAGAATATGTCCGAATGTCAGAGTATATGGCTTACGTTCTGTCAGAGGTTTTCCTGATATTGGAGTAAAAATACGGTCGGTTATGGCTATAGCCTGAGCACCCGAAACACGGATCGTACCGATTGCTCCGCCTTGTGCGGTAGCAATGGCACAAATAGTATCTTCTGTTTGTTGTATATTCACGATGTCTTTTGCTTTTAAATCACACAAAGATACGGCTTTTCAGCTTATATCCGGAAAAGTTTGGGTGATAATTATTTTTGAGTGTAAAGTTCTCTGATAAGAAGGTCTACTACTTTTTCAAGATAAACCCGGTCAGTTTCATCGAACGTATCAAGCTGATCACTGTCGATATCCAATACTCCTTTTACTTCTCCATTCACTATTATCGGAACAACAATTTCCGAACGGGAAAGCGAACTACAGGCGATATGTCCTGGGAATTGATCTACATCGGGTACAACTTGTGTACGGGCTTCCGACCATGCTGTGCCGCATACTCCACGTCCTTTTTTAATACGATAACAGGCTACACTGCCCTGAAAAGGCCCCAAATGAAGCTCACCGTCATGTACCAGATAGAAACCTACCCAGAAAAAGCCGAAAGCTTCCTTTAAGGCCGCACTGGTATTCGCCAATACACTGACTTCGTTTCTTTCACCTTCTATAAGGGGTGTAAGTTGTGTAAGAAAAAATTGATATCGTTCTGCTTTGTTTAGTTTGCTATCTTGTTTAAAACTTGCTTCCATAAATATTCTAAATAGCTGTTGTTTTTTTGACAAAACAGGTTCCTCTGCAATAAACAGAGGAACCTGTATATATAAAAAAAGAAGAATTATAAATATCAGATTCGCTCAAGCACTGTCTTTATCAGGTCGTCTATTTTGTTTTTATATCCTGTATTGGCTTCTTTGGCTACGCGATTGGCTATAACCATGCAGACAGTGGTAGCTTTATGTCCTTGCAGACGTGCAAGCCCTGCAAGTGCTGAACTTTCCATTTCGAAGTTGGTTATGCGATGACCCTGATATTCGAAACTTTCAATCTTTTCATTCTGGTGAGGGTCGGCAAGTGGAATGCGGAGCTGTCTGCCTTGTGGACCGAAGAAACCTCCACAAGCTACTGTAACGCCGCGTACCATATCTGTTCCGGCAATACGCTCAACCAGTTCCTTGTTGGCATGGATAACGTAAGGAGCCGGTGCACAGAGGTTTCCGCTCCATCCCAAGTGATTTAAAAGGGCACGTTCCATCGGAAGGTCGCAAACTGCATTCCTTCCTTCGTAGAAGTTTAGCAGTCCGTCGAACCCTACAGAGATTTCAGAGCATATATAAGTTCCCACGGGAGTATAAGGTTGTAATCCTCCACAAGTACCGATACGTACGATTTCCAGTTGCCGGAAGTTGTCATTTTCTTCACGAGTCTGAAAGTTGATATTAGCCAATGCATCCAGTTCGTTCATAACAATATCTACGTTGTCGCATCCGATACCGGTAGAAGTGACTGTAATACGTTTCCCTTTATATGTTCCGGTTATGGTACGGAATTCACGGCTTTCTACCTCACATTCCTTTGTTTCGAAATGCGATGCTACTAGAGCTACTCGTCCGGGGTCTCCCACAAGGATAACTTTATCGGCCAGATGTTCCGGCTTTACGTGAAGATGAAATACCGAACCATCTTCATTTATAATCAGTTCTGAGGGTGGAAAGTACTTTTTCATAATATTCTTTTTTATTTAGTTAGTTGAGTTTTTGCTATTATATGATAATGATTATTTACCTATCGGTTCATGTCCTGCAGGATTTGCATCCGGGCGGGCGATACTGCTTCTCATATCTGTATCTGCCTGAATATTTTTCATCCGGTAATAATCCATGATTCCCAAATTGCCGGTACGGAAAGCTTCTGCCATAGCCTTTGGAACTTCGGCTTCAGCCTGTATTACATTGGCACGGGCTTCTTCTGCTTTTGCTTTCATTTCCTGTTCCAAAGCAACAGCCATTGCACGGCGTTCCTCAGCTTTGGCTTGTGCAATATTTTATCAGCATTGGCCTGATCTATCTGTAAAGATGCTCCAATATTACGACCTATATCGATATCGGCAATATCAATAGATAAAATTTCGAATGCAGTCCCTGCATCCAGTCCTTTGCGTAGTACAAGTTTGGAAATTGAATCCGGATTCTCAAGTACTGATTTATGGTTTTCCGATGAACCGATAGATGAAACAATACCTTCGCCTACGCGTGCCAGGACTGTATCCTCGCCAGCTCCACCTACCAACTGGCGGATATTGGCACGTACAGTTACACGTGCTTTCGCAATAAGCTGGATACCATCTTTGGCAACGGCGGTGACAGGAGGCGTATCAATAACTTTCGGATTGACAGACATCTGTACGGCTTCAAACACGTCACGTCCTGCAAGGTCGATACCGGTAGCCATCTGGAACGACAAATCGATATTGGCTTTCGATGCTGAAACTAGTGCATGAACTACCTTTTCCACATGACCGCCTGCCATATAATGAGCTTCCAGTTCATCGCGTGTAATAGTGCTTAAGCCAGCCTTGTGGGCTTCAATCATTGCAGGTACGATAACATATGGCGGAACATTACGAATACGCATCAGAAAAAGCTGAACCAGCGAAATACGTACACCTGATACTTTGGCAGAAAGCCAAAGAAAGAATGGCACGTAATGGAAGAAGACTGCCAGTAAGACAACTCCTCCAGCCGCTAAAATGAACGGAAGATAGTTAGGGTCAATCATAGGTAATTGATATTTTAAGGTTTAAAAAAATTACTGTTGTATGTAGCGTGTCACATATACAGTTCCATTATTTATACGAGTTACTTGTATGGGAGTACGCTCTTCGATAAATCCATCAGCTGATTGCACTTCGATGATATGGCCGTTTATCTCGGCATTTCCTATCAAGGTAAGGCGTGTCAATGACATGCCAGTATCTCCAGCCTGAATGTTGATTCCTTTCAGCGGTTCTGGTTTATAGTCGAGTGTCTGTTTAAGCGAAAGACGGTCTACTGTCTTGGAGCGCATGAACCAAATGGTTATACCGATTATTCCAACGGCTTCAACGGCAAGCGTAATAAATCCGGCCTGTGTTCCTACGGAATGAAAAGCATAATAAATGGCATAAAGCAGACTGATTCCCGATGCTATTCCTGCAAGGGTAATGCCGGGGACAAGAAATACTTCCACAGCAAAAAGTAAAAGTCCCGCCAAAATAAGTGCAATAATAATCAGTGTTTCCATATCTGCTCGTATAAAAATGGTGTCTATTTTTTACTGTTTCAATGCTTTAAGCTCTGCATTGCGTACAGATAAAGTCAGTTGTTCCAGCTCATGTCGTAACTCATTGGTACGTTTTTCTTTATCTAATATACCGGGAGCCATTTTTTCTTTTCCGGCTTTGTTTGATTGCTGATAGGCAGCACGAAGATTTGTCAATGATTCTTCCAATGATGCAAGATCTTTCTCTTTCTGCAAGAATGAAGCATACATCTGCCGTGCTTCTTTAGAACGAAAATCTGACAAAGTATGATAAACAGCATTATCGTCTACGACAAAACGGAAGTCACTCTTTTTCTTTTCTGTACTTCCGCCATACAATACCTGAGCCAGATGTTGTCTGGCAATACGTACTTTATCGGGATCACTCCATGTCTTCTTTATTTCTTTTAGTGTAGCAGCATCAATAATAGCTTGCGGGTCAGCTGTTTCGTAGTCGTATACCTGTTTTGTCGAGTTAGGAACGAAAACATATACACAAACTTTTCCTTCCGGCTGATAACGATCAGAAGCAAACCACCCTAAATTGTTCAAGTCATCCAATGCATACATATAATCATTGTATGGAGAGTTAAACGGCATGCCGATGTTATCCGGACGGAGATACGTATTGTCATCCGAATCATAACGGGTTACGAAGATATCGTATCCTCCCATACTTTCATCTCCTTCAGCTCCAAAATAAAGTGTGATACCATCTGATGCCATAAACGGATAATTTTGGTTATGTCCTGATTCGTCCAGACCGCTTAATGGTTTGGCATCTTCCCACTTGTCTATCAACTTGAAGCGTGAGTATAAACTCGTTTCCCCGTCTTCAGACGCCTGTGTAAAAATCATTTTATCACCCAGCTCATTTGTAAATGAAGTTCCTGAGCCATCTTCGGTAAGAGAAATGTTTCCCGACTCCTTACTTAATTTATAGGCCGAAAGAAAATTATTTTTATCTACTACAAAACTGTCAATTACAGCTACATTCTCAGTTCCTCTTAACATGCGTGCAGCCTGACGGCAACGGTCTAATTCTTTCTCTGCTGCAGAAGTATCACGCTTCTTTTTTTCCAGCCATTGGATATGCTCTTCAATATTTTCGGTCGCTTCATCAAAGCGATACATTGCATAATATAGTTTTCCCAAATATAGATAAGCATTTATTACTTTGCGTGCAGCACTTTTTTCAAGGTAGGGTTGTGATTCCTGTAATTCACCGGTTTCATAGCAGCATGCTCCGTACCAGAAATTGTAATTTGCATTCGATGGAGCCTGTTTTACTAATTTCTGGAAAACGGGTTTGGCTTCGGCAAACTTGCCTTCTTCAAACCATTGTTTTGCCTGGGTGAGTGATTGGGCGAAAGTTCCTCCCATGCTGCATAAAGCGATAAGTGCTAGCGTATATTTCTTATTCATAATTTTTCGTGTTGTTTCGATGATGTTATTTTCAAAAATACAAAGTTTCTTTGAAATTTTGATTATTTCGGCATTCTAATTTTTCAAAATCTTTCGAGAATCGTTCTTTTGGTGTAATTTTACTCCGTTTTTAAGATTATTGGAAGAAATGGGAAAATTGACAGAAGAAGATAAATTGATGCGACGCATAGAAAAACGCTTTAACAAAGGTGTAGTGCAATATGGACTAATAGAAGATGGTGATAAGATACTGGTAGGGTTGTCGGGAGGAAAAGATTCACTTGCTTTACTGGAACTACTTGCCCGCCGTTCGCGTATTTACAAGCCTCGTTTTTCAGTCGTTGCTGCACATGTCGTGATGACGAATATAGCTTACGAATCGGACATGGATTACCTTCGTTCCTTTGCCGAAAATCTGGGAGTGCCGTTCGTACGCTACGAAACGTCTTTCGACCCTTCTACTGATACCCGCAAGTCGCCATGCTTTCTCTGTTCGTGGAATCGCCGTAAAGCTCTTTTTACAGTAGCAAAAGAACAAGGATTCAATAAAATAGCCTTGGGACACCACATGGATGATATACTGGAAACGTTGCTTATGAACATGGCATTTCAGGGAGCATTCAGTACGATGCCTCCGCGTCTGGTAATGCGAAAGTTTGATATGACCATTATCCGTCCGATGTGTCTGGTACATGAGGCCGATCTGATAGAAATGGCTCAGGCGAAAGGATATCGTAAACAGATCAAAAATTGCCCGTACGAAAAAGATTCTCACCGTTCGGATATGAAAGAAGTACTCCGTACGCTGGAACGCATGAATCCTGAAGCTCGATATAGTTTATGGGGAAGCATGAATAATATTCAGACTGATCTTCTTCCGGAAGAGGTTGATTTATAGCATCTTAATTGGATTTATCTTCCAAAGGCTAAATGATTATGATATGTCGTCAAAAAATTCAGCATATTTCTGAAAAAATATCATCATCTTTTTTTAAAAATTGTACAAAAAAACAAGTAAATATCTTGATGTTTTTTTGAGAAGATTCTTTATGATTCATCAAGACCTGCTGATATCTACTTTTAAGGCGGAATTATACAGCTTTATAGAACATTTTATATTCGTTTTTTGTTTATTTTAGTATAACCATTTGTAACCATTCTATTTTCCGCCTTGACACGCATGTTCCCTAAACCTACCTTTGCGCCGTAACCCTTAAACAACAATGATTATGGCAAAAGAAAAAGTAAACTACCAGGAGGTATATGACCTCTATCAG
>OJLA01000290.1_pt1 | contig 45707 bp, 39 predicted proteins | sample 1596611 | NCBI WGS metagenome assembly OJLA01 (sample SAMEA4350168, study PRJEB24818) | metagenome | biome: human; feature: gut; material: faeces | place: Denmark | collected 2013-09
CCATTAGAATCCTCGTAATGTCCAGTTTTCAACATTTTAAGAATAATATTTTTAACCTTATAATGACATTTATCAAAATTTTTAAGTATTATTAAATTAATAGGCTTATCTTTAATCATATTTAAAAATACATTATTGGTTTCGTTAACTCCAAATTTAGCAAGATCATTAAGTTCACTTAAGTCAAGCTTGATTACATTATTATTAAATAAATATTGTCCTATTCTTTCTGCTAATAATGTTTTACCTACCCCAGTCGAACCATAAAACATCAATGTAAGAGGTCTATCATTTTTATAATCACAATTAAAAATATTTTTACAATATGTAATAGTACTATCAATAGCTTTTGATTGAGCAATAACCTCTTTACTTAATTTCATCTTAATTCTTTTAAGATATCTATCTATATTTTTAGAATTATCAATGTAAACATTACATTTTTCACTTATTATTTTATTTATTATATCTTTAGTAACCTTTTTAGGTTTATTATCACTTAACATTTTTATATCATTCAAATTTACTTCTGATTCAATTTCTCTTTCTTTTTTACGCAAAAGCATAGCTAACTTATAATTTTTTTTACTCAAAAACATATCTTTTTTTCTTTTTATTTCTTCAAGATTGTGTTTTAATTTACTGTTTTTAATTTGAATAAGAGAAGGCTTAACTGCCGTTTTAGAACAAGCTTCATCAAGTATATCAATTGATCTATCAGGTTCTTTTCTATTTGTTATATATCTACGAGATAAGTCCATAATATATTTTAAAAGGTCATTAGTTATGTTAACGTTATGAAAATATTCATAACCTTTTTTTGTACTAACTAAAATGTTATAAAGCATTTCTTCATTTGGTTCCTCAATTAATATATTTTGAAATCTTCTTGAAAGAGCTTTATCTTTTTCTATAAACTTTTTATATTCTTCATTTGTAGTAGCACCTATTATTTTAATATTTCCTCTTGCAAGAGCAGGTTTCAAAATATTACTTGCATCAATTGCACCATCAGCACCACCTGCTCCCACTAAAGTATGTATTTCGTCAATAAATAATATTATGTTGTTTTTCTCTGCATAGTTTATAACATTTAATAATTTTTCTTCAAACTCTCCCCTATATTTTGTACCAGAAACCATACCTGCCATTGAAATAGATACAATTTTTTTATTTAAAAGTTTATTAGGTACATCACCAATATTTATTTTTCTTGCTAGTTCTTCAACAATAGCAGTTTTTCCAACACCAGCATCTCCCAAAAGTAAAGGATTACATTTTGTTTTTCTAAGAAGAATTTCTATTATTTTCTCTATTTCCCTATCTCTTCCATATATTTTATTTTCAAAGTTATCTGAAGAAAGTATAACCCCAACATTTTTTAATATATCTTGATTAGCGTCATAAGAATATGAATCAAAACTTATCATCTCTTTAAGCATATCAAAATCAACATTGTATTCACAAAAAATTCTATAAGCTACACCCTCTCCTTCATCAAGAAGTAAAGAAAAAAACAGAGGTAAAGTAATTTTATCAAGATTATTTTTTGTCGAGTATTCAAAAGATTTATCAATTATTTTTTTTAATAATGGAGTATAAACAAATAATGAGTCTTCTTTTTCTCCGATTCCTAAATGCTCAATTACTTTATTCTTAAATTCTGTGTATGTAATATTTTGTTGATTTAAAATACTACATATACTATTTTCAAAGCTTAGTATTGCCAGTATTATGTGTTCTGTTCCTATATAAGAATGTTTTAATGAAAACATTTCATTTTTAGAATAATTTAATACTTTTTTAAGTTCATCACTAAATTCTATAAACATGTCATCACCTTTTATTAGATTATATGTTTATAATGATTACACTTTTACTTTTTTAAACAAAAAAAAGAAGCATACTACTATGCTTCAAATTTTATAACCTTGCATTAAATATAAACAAAATAACAAATATTGCCATAAATAATTCAAGTAATAGTTTCCATACAGCTTTTAGCCATTTACCATATGATACATCTGTATATGCAAGTGTAGACATCAAAATTACACTTGTTGGAGCAAACAACATAGTAAGTCCATACATTGATTGCCAAACTAATGCAGATAACCCTGCAGTCTTTGCAGTAGTTACAGCTAAAATATAATATCCAGCAGAATTTGCTCCATAATATGATTCAACTGCAAATAAGCTAAACACTATTGCAACTATACACATAACAATTATTTGTGGAGATTCTGCTCCAAGATTAATTATATTTCTAACAATTGATAACTGAATTGGAACATTAGTTACAATAACTAATACTGTATAACACATTATAATTAATAATGCAGAGTAAATTGCTTTTTTTGCACCTTCACCAAAATCTGTTAAGAAATCAGTAAATTTCTTTCTGTAGCAAAGGGATAATAAGTATCCAGCAAGTGCTACAACAAGAGCAGCTTCTAAAAGTGACCAAGCACCGAAAGCATTTTTTGTAGAAATTCCTAAAATTTTATTAAGATTTTCACACATAAATACTGCTTCATCACCAACTTTAGTGAAACTAGCAGTAATATCAGAAAAGAATGATATTTCAAATAAATCCCATGAAAAGAATGCCAATCCTAAAACTATTAATAAAACATCCAAAACTATAACAATAGGATATGTTGTTTTATTTCTAGTTTCAACTTTTTCAGGTATACAATCTGAATTTACATTGCTTTCTACATTACGATGCTTTCTTGCATATAGAATTGTGTTGATTAATACAATAGCTAATGATACTACTAGCAATATTAATTTGAAATAAAAGTTTGAACTTGCAGTTATTTTAAAAGAACTAAGAACATCAGTTATTCCAAATACATCATTAGCACTAAATACAGAACCAATTAATCCTGCTATTGTAGAACCAACAGTAAGCATTATTGCAGTAATTCTGTCATATCCCATTAATAATACTATAGATATTACAAAAGGGAATAACATCAACAATACTAAAGACATTCCTACCATTGATGATAATACTGCAAAAATTACTCCGATTATTATCATAAATAACCATTCTAGACCATCAAATCCTTTAACAATTTTATCAAGTAGAACTCTATATTGAGGTATTTTATGTAAAACCCCATATAATCCACCTACTGCTAAAACAAATAAAGCAATATGGCCAAAATAACTAAGTGCTATTAAGAAATAATCTGCTACAGAGAACAAACCAACAACTGATGTATTATTTTGAGTTACAAATTCTCCATTTGAAACTCCAGTAATTGATAATGTCCAAGTTGCCATTACAACCAATAGAATAGTTATCAATAAAACCTTCAATAAATTATGCTTTTTCATTTTTCCTCCTTTAACAAAATTATACAACATTAAACCAAGGAATTACAACATTTTAAGCAAATTTATCTTTATTCTTCAACAACTTTAGTACCACAAATTAAATCATGAATAGATCTTTTATCTTTTCTAAATGCAATCATTAAAGTAGAAACAATTGTTATAAAGGAACTTAACATAGAAACAAGGAAAACAGTATAAAGATATTGATTTGATTTAATAAATAACAACATAATACATGAAATTAGTGAAAATAATACTCCAGACAAAATTAAAGCCCTTAATATATAGGTAGTATGTTTTAACTCTTTACCACTATTTGATGTTACTTTTATCTTTAATAATTTTTTTCCTAATGTTTGACCATTGTTGTAATATGCAAATGTACCAAAATAACCTATAGATAAAACACAAGATACTAAAGTTATTAAAATAGATTCTTTTTCTAATAAATATTGATTTTCTGTATACTTATCAAGATAAGTATCAAAATCTATTTTGTTTTCGGAATAATCATTTAACAAATTTCTTTCATCTTCTAAAGCTTTTTGATAGGAATTTGATTGAGGTACCCAAAATGTTAGTAAAGACAAAACAAGTGATAATATTATTGAATCAATTAAAAATGAAGTAATTCTTGTAAAACTATGTGCAACCATTATAAATCCTCCTCTATTTCACACTTATAATCATATAATATTTTTTTGATTTCTTCTATATCCTTAGTCATATATATCTTATTTTTTATTTCATTAGAGCCTTTTATTCCTTTTAAATACCATGCTACATGATTTCTTATTTCAAGAACAGCAACTTTTGATACTTTAATATCTTCTAAGTATTTAAAATGTTTAATACACATTTCTACTCTTTCAAGTGGAGTTGGGAGTTCAATTACTTTATTATTTTCTATATACTCATTTACTTGTTTAAATATCCAAGGGTTTCCTAAAGCAGCTCTTCCTATCATAATAGCATCGCATCCTGTTTCATCTAGCATTTTCTTAGCACTAAAGATATCAACAATATCTCCATTTCCAATAACTGGAATTGAAACACTTTCTTTAACTTGTTTTATTACATTCCAATCAGCTTTTCCAGAGTATCCTTGACTTCTAGTTCTAGCATGAACACATATTGCACTAGCTCCTGCTTCTTCACATACTTTAGCAACTTCTACTGCATTAATATGTTCCATATCCCATCCGCTTCTTATCTTGACAGTCACTGGAATTGGCACAGTTTTAACAACTGTTTCTACTATCTCTCTGATTTTTTCAGGATTTTTTAATAAAGCAGACCCTGCCTGAGCTCTTAATGCAACTTTAGGCACAGGACACCCCATATTAATATCTATGATATCAGGATGCATATTTTCATAAATGTACTTTGCAGCAACAGCAAAAGACTCTTTATCACTTCCAAAAATTTGTTGAGAAATAGGTCTTTCTTCCTCTGTCATATAAAGCATATCAAGTGTCTTCTGATTATTATAAAAAATCGCTTTATCACTTACCATCTCTGCGTAAATTAGACCACAGCCCATTTCCTTCACAATCCTTCTAAAAGCAGAATTACAAACACCTGCCATAGGCGCAAGAACCACTCTATTCTTTATTTCAACATTACCTATCTTCCACATAAAATCACCAACAAATATTATAGAGGAAGAAAGAAATTAAAACAAGTTTTATAAAAAAATAAAACCCCGTCTCTATATAAGAAACGAGGTAAATATTATTTTAAATTAATCTTCTTTATCTTCAGTATCTTCATCCAAGTCTTCTTCTATTTCTTTATCAGAATCTTCAAGACCTTCTTCTATTTCTTTTGCTTCTTCTTGCTCTAATATATCCATTAGTTCATCTTTATTCATTTTTGCATAACCTTTTATACCTTTTTCTTTTGCTTTAGCTTTTAATTTATCTAAAGGTTCAGAAGCAAAATCTTCTTCCTCTGGCATATGACCATTTTTTACAAGATACTCAATTTGTTCATGAGTAAGAGTTTCGTACTCTAAAAGTGTTTCAGCAATTAATTTAACCAAATCTTCATTCTTTTTAAGAATATCTTTAGCATTTTTATAACATTCATCAACAATTTTTCTCATTTCAAGGTCTATTTCATGAGCAACTTCATTAGAGAAATTACGAGTTTTTCCATAATCTCTTCCAAGGAACACTCCACCTTCTTGTTGTTCTAATTGAACAGGTCCTAAGTCACTCATTCCATATTCAGTTACCATAGCTCTTGCAATCTTTGTAGCTTTTTCAAAATCGTTATGAGCTCCAGTAGATATTTCATTAAATGTTAGTTCTTCAGCAACACGACCACCTAATAAACCAGTAATTTCTTCAAGTAACTCAGTCTTAGTAGCTGTATATTTTTCCTCTTTAGGAACCATTAGGTTATATCCACCTGCGTGCCCTCTAGGAATAATTGTTACTTTTTGAACATCATTAGCATTACTTAATTTAAGTCCAATAACAGCATGCCCTGCTTCATGGAAGGCAACCAATCTTCTTTCACTTTCAGTATATTTTTTACTCTTCTTAGCAGGTCCCATCATTACACGGTCAGTTGCTTCATCAATTTCCTTCATAGTAATTTGTTCTTTATTTCCACGAACAGCTAGAAGTGCAGCTTCATTCATCAAATTTTCAAGATCTGCTCCAGAAAAACCAGGAGTTCTCTTAGCAAGATTCTTTAATGAAACACTAGGAGCAAGTATCTTGTTTTTAGAATGAACTTCAAGTATTTCTTCTCTTCCTTTAATATCTGGTAAATTAACAATTACTTGTCTATCAAATCTTCCAGGTCTTAATAAGGCAGGATCCAAAACATCAGCTCTATTTGTAGCAGCTATAATGATTATTCCTTCATTAGCACCAAATCCATCCATTTCAGTAAGTAATTGGTTAAGTGTTTGTTCTCTTTCATCATGTCCTCCACCTAAACCAGTTCCTCTTTGACGACCTACAGCGTCAATTTCATCGATAAATATTAAACATGGAGCATTATGTTTAGCTTCCTTAAACATATCTCTAACACGGCTTGCTCCAACTCCAACGAATAATTCAACAAAGTCAGATCCACTTATATAATAAAATGGAACATTTGCTTCTCCAGCAACAGCTTTAGCAAGTAAAGTTTTACCAGTTCCTGGAGGTCCTACTAACAAAACTCCTTTAGGTATTCTTGCACCAAGCTTTTGGAATCTTTTTGGATTCTTTAAGAAATCAATAAGTTCTTTAACTTCTTCTTTTTCTTCTTTAAGCCCAGCAACATCTTTAAATGTAGTCTTATTCTTTTCATTGTTTAATTTAGCTTTACTCTTTCCAAAATCCATACTTTTTCCAGCAGAACTCATTTGTTTAGAAATAAACCAATAACCCAATCCAAGAATAAGAATTAATGGAACTACATTAACTAATATATATAGTAATGGACTAGATCCTGGATCGCTTTCAGTATCTAGCTTATACTCTACATTTTCATCTGCTTGAACTATTTGATTAATAATTGCATCAGAATATGGAGTTGTAGTAGTAAATGATTCTTTCTCAGCATATCCTTCTAATTTACCAGTTATTATATAAGTACCTTCATTAGAATGAGGAGTTATAACAACTTCAGTAACATTTCCATTTTTTAACTCACTTAGTAACTTATCATATGTTAGTTCATTAACCTTACTTCCACCCATACTAAGGTAATAAGTAACACCTAATATAATAAGTAACAATATTAGATAAGGAACTAATCCCTTTTTGACATTTTTATTCTTCATCTTCTGCCTCCTAAACATATTTATATATTATATCATATTTTTCACTTTTTAATTTAGTATATTTTGATTTTTTTACACCAGGAATCCAAATAATTGTTCCACGAGAATCTGTAACAACTGGCCACGTGTCTCTTTCTGATATAGGTATCTTACAATCTATAAAGATATCTTTTATTTTTCTAGCACCATCTATTTTTTTAAGTGACATCTTATCACCTAACTGTCTAGTTCTAACATAAAGTGGCAATTTAACTTCACTTGTATCTATTCTACATACATAATTATTATTACTTTCTTCTTCGTTAATTTCCTCAATTCTATGACCATTTGGTAAGATAACAAACTTTTCAAGTTCCATATTATAATCTACAACTTCTTTAACTTCTTTAGTAAAAGTAGCATAGTCATAGGATTTAATAACCTCAATATTATGAGGCAAACTTATTTTAGCATTAGCTCTTTTTGAAGATAATAATTCTTCAATTAATTTAACGTGCTTATCATTTATCACCATCAAATTCTTCTTATATATATCCTCTAATATATAAGATATTATCTTCTTTTGGAGTAATCTATCTAAAGTTTTATATTCTATAATGTTAATTTTATTATCACAATATACTTTATTTATTGTTTTTTTAATTTCTTCATTAATAAATCTATCATACTCTTCAAGTGTTTCACTATACTTTAAGAACTTTTCATGAACATTTTCATCTTCATTTTTTAGAAATGGAAGAACATTCATTCTGTATCTGTTTCTTGTATACTTATCCTTAAAATTAGATTTATCAACTACATATGGTATATCATGGGCTTCATCATAGTTTTTAACATAATCTTTTGTCAAAAAGATTAATGGTCTAACCATCTTATAAGAACCATTATCTACTATTTTTTCAAAGCCACTATATCCTTTTAAAGTAGATCCTCTCACAATTCTCATAAGTATCGTTTCAATTAAATCATCACCATGATGTGCAGTCATCAAATAATTTGCTTCATATTTTTTCACTAAGTCTTCAAAAAAGTTATAACGGATTTTTCTAGCTTGATTATGAAAATTATCATCACTATAAGACTCTATTTTCATTGTTTCAAATAATACATTATTTTTTTCACAATATTCCATTAAAAATTTTTGCTCAGCATCGCTTTCACTTCTTACATTGTGATTAACATGAGCACATATTATTTTTAAATTAAACTTATCTCTTAACTTAAGTAAAACATTAAATAAAAACATTGAATCAGGTCCACCCGAATTTCCAATTACAATAGTGTCATTTTTATTTAATTTAACTTCATTAATTAAAAAATTAATTACTTTATCCATAATGTCACCACACGAATAATATTTTAGTAAAAAAACACAAGAATAGCAAGAAAAAAGAAGATATATCTTCTTTATTTTTCATCTGGTAACTTTATTATATATTCATCAGATTTTGAATAAAAATATTTTTCACGTAAATATCTTCCAACATACTCTGGATCTTGTAATTTTAAAACATCTGTTGAAAGAACATTTTCTTCTTCTTTTAACTCCTCTAGTTGTTGATTTAATTCTTCTTTTTCATGATATTTGTTAACAATTTCTAAAACCATGTTAACTATTAGACTAAACGAGTAAAAAACAAACACAAAACTTGCCACACCAAAAAGGAAAAAGCGTATTATTTTTTTGTTAAACTTTTTCACAGTTTTCGTTTGTTTAGTTTTGGTTGTAGTATTTTTCACCTATAGTCACCCACTCTAACAAATAAATAATAACATCAAAAAATAAATCAATAAATAAAATTTACTATGCATATTTACTTTATTTACATTATTTTTACAAAAAAAGTACCCTTAAAGGATACTTCTATTATTTTGCATATGGTAATAATGCAATTTGTCTTGCTATTTTAACTTGACTAGCAACATGTCTTTGATGCTTAGCACAATTTCCTGTTACACGTCTAGGTAAAATTTTACCTCTTTCGTTAACAAATTTCTTTAATGTTTCAACATCTTTATAATCAACATCGTGCCCTGTGCACATATAACATACTTTTTTCTTTTTTCTAAAAAATTCTGCCATAATTATCTCCCTTCTTAATAGAACGGTAACTCATCAGGATCAATCTCAATATTAGACCCTGCATTCCAAACACTAGCACCTTCAGAACTTGAATCGCTAGAAAAATCGCTTGGACTTACAGAAGAATCATCAAAATTGCTGCTTGATGGCATATCACCTTTTCTATCCAAAAATTGAACAGAATCAGCAACTACATATGTTGACCATACTTGATTTCCATCTTTATTTGTATAATTATCAACCTGAAGTCTTCCATCGATAGCTATTTGATTTCCCTTTTTTTGAAACTTTGCCAAATTTTCTGCTTGTTTTCTCCATGCAACAACACTGATAAAATCAGCAGTTCTATTGCCATCTTGATTTCCAGATACAAAGCTTCTATCTACTGCGATAGTAAACCTACTACGAGCTACGCTTCCATTACTTGAATTAACATACTCACATGTTGGGTCTTTTGTAAGACGACCAACTAAACATACTCTATTCATTTATTACCTCTTTCTTATTCACCAAGTTTAACAACGATACGACGAATAATATTTTCATTGATTGAAGCAACACGATCAAATTCTTTAACAGCAACTGATCCTTTTTCTTCAACTAGATAATAGAAATAGTAACCTGTTTTATATTTGTTAATTTCGTAGGCTAACTCTCTTTGTCCCCATTCTTTAGATTCAAGGATATTAGCTTTCTTCTCTTCTAAAAGTGTTTTAATTGATTCATTAACACCTTTAATTTGAGCTTCTTCTAAATCAGGTCTTACGATAAAGATTAATTCATACTTTCTCATCTTTACACCTCCTTTTGGACTTTGGCCATACTAAATATGGCAAGGAGTATTAAATACTCGTATGTAATATAACAAAAAACGAAAAATTTGTCCAGCATTTTTTTACTTGGGGTTAAAAAAAGAAGTAAAACTTCTTATTTACCATTATATTTAAATAATCTACTAGGTCTATGTCCTTCACCTGTTTTATATTTATCTGTTGGAATTACTTTATTAGCAATTATTCTTCTAAAAGCAGGGTCTAATAATTTCTTTCTCAAAATAACTTCATATACTCTTTGTAACTCTCCTAAAGTGAAATATTCAGGCATCATATTAAATACAATATCAGTATACTCAATTTTATTTTTTAATCTTTCTATTCCACTTAAAATAACTAAAGGATGATCAAATGCCATATATTTGTTTTCGTGAATTTTAAATGAATATCTATCAGTAGTTAACTCTTTTAAGTGTTTTTCTATAGAAAAATCAATTATTTCTTCATTGTTACTAAGTGTTATTTTAACAATATTTTCATCCTGAGAAATATCAATTATATCAAACCATGACGAATTACTACTTAAGTTTTCTGTTACTTTATCTTTATCAATTAAAGCCATATAGCTAACAGAAATAACTCTCATACGAGGATCTCTATCTATTTCTCCAAAAGTATACAACTGTTCCAAATAAATATTAGATATTCCAGTTTCATTCTTCAATACCTTAATAGGTGCTTCATCAAGAGTATCAGAAGTTCCAACAAATCCACCAGGTAAACACCACTTGTCTTTAAATGGATAAGTATCTCTTTTAACAAGTAACACACTCATCTTTTTATCATCTAACTTTTTATAATTAGAAGAATCTACACTAGATATTCCAAAAACCAAAACATCAGTTGTACATGCAATACTAGGATAGTCTTTAGGATTATAATCTTTTAAAAACTCCTCCTCATTTTCATATTCTTTCATATTATTATTTTAAATTAAACTTTTCTTTTAAAAGTCTAATAACCTCCTGTAACACAAGATTTTTATTATCTTCTCTTTTATCATAAATTACTTTAATATGTGATTTTAAATAACTATTATTATCTCTATCATAAATTGATATAAACACTTCATCATCATTACCATAATCGTTATTTTGATCACTTCTTAAAAGTTTTCCTGTTATACCAATTCCATAATTTGAATCTGCAAACTTCGAAATATTAAAGCTCATTTCATCAGCTACTTCTTGTGAATAAACAGTGTACTTATCTATTACTTTTTCGTCTACTCCCATTTTTACTTTAAAATGATTTGCATAAGTAACACTAGAATACTCAAGAACATAAGATGCACCCGGAATATTTGTTATAGCGTTTACAATATACCCACCAGTACAAGATTCCATTGTAGCAATTTTCTTATTATTATTTTTTAAATATTCAACAATTTCTTTCATATTATTTTCTTCCTAACAACTCTAAAATTTTATCATTACTATGAACAATTTTTTTAAGTGATTTTCCTTCATGAATGTAATCTATTATTTCTGCTATTCTTCTTGAACAATTTACAACGTGTAACCATTTATATTTTTGATATTCTTTAGGAATATACGTTAAATTAGTTGTATAAAGTTTATCAAACACTTTATTCTTTTTAGCTTCTTTAAATATATCTATTCCACCAGTAAATAATGAAAATGTTGTAATAAAGAATATTTTCTTTGCTCCTTTTTCTCTTAACTTTTCTCCAACTTCAATAATAGAGGCACCACTTGCTATCATATCATCTACAACAATTACATTTTTATCTTTAACATCTGCTCCCATATAAGCATGTTCTACTATCGGATTTTTACCATTAACCACTTTCGTTAAATCACGTCTTTTATAAAACATGCCAACATCACTAAGAAGCATATCAGCATAATATCTTGCTCTTTCCATAGCACCCATATCAGGACTAATTACAAGTAAGTTATCTATTACTCCTTCTTCTTGAATTAACTCTTCAAGTATTATATTTGTTGGATAAAAATTTTCAAAAGGTAAATTTGGTACTGCATTAGCAACCTTTTTTTCATGACAATCAAAAGTTATAATATGATTAACATTAAGTCTTTTTAATTCTTGTAAGGCAAGCGCACAGTCAAGTGACTCTTTTCCTTTTCTTCTATCTTGTCTTGATTGATATAAAAGTGGCATTATTACAGTGATTCTTCTAGCATATCCAGATAAAGCACTAATTGCTCTTTTTATATCTTGAAAGTGTTCATCAGGTCCCATAGGAACTTTCATATCATGCATTTCGTAAGTGACACCATAATTTCCAACATCACTTAATATAAATACATCTTTATCTCTAGTTGTCTCATTTATTATTACTTTTCCTTCACCATTATTGAATCTTACAGCATCTAAATCCATGATATGTGACTTATCACTTCTATTCATTTTCTTAAGGTATTCATCAACCTCTTGTCCTATTTCCTTAATATTATCCATAACTATAAGCTTTAGATCATCCATTTCATACCTCCATTATCTTTACTTACTTATTATTTCTTCAACAATTTTATTTAAAACTTGGTCTCTATCATAAGTTGTATCATAGTATTTAATTCCAAGTTTTTTACATTCTTTTTCTACTTGTCTAGAATAATCTATATCTAATTCAATTAGTCTCAATAACTCTTCGTCACTTTTTTTATTTGTCCAAAAGTTATTATCATCTTTTTCTCTAATTGTTTTCAAAATTTCTGAAGGTAACGCTTTACTATATCCTAAAAAGATAACTTCTGTATCACTTGTATCAATCATACTAATATCTTTAGGAAATACAAATGGAGTATCAAACAAATACTTTTCTTTTCCAAAATTTGTATCTGTCTTATTATCTAAAATAATACGATTAATTATTTTACATACTATAGGAGATACATCTTCCCATTTATCATATTTAACTCCATACGCTTCGCATATTCCTCTTTTAACAGAGTCCATCTTATAATGAGTAAACCCATATTTATTTAACATCAATGATAAAGTTGTTTTACCACTTCTTGCTGCACCAGCAATTATTATGTGCATAAATACCACCAACCTAATTATTATACAATTTATTTTCTATGATATAGTTGTAAACTTCTAAAGGTATATAATTTATATCAAGCTTATTTCTTAATTCAGTTGAACTAATATCTACGAAAGGATAATCTTTAATAATTACAAAATTTTCTTTATTTTCAAATTTATCAACATATTTTTTTATATCCAAATTATCTCTATTAAAAACAATTACTTTATTATTAGAAACAATTTGATCTACTTTCATCCATTTATCAAAAGAGACAATGTTATCAGCACCAATCATTAAATATAAATCATCATTTGGATGTTCTTTTTTTATAGCTTCTAACACTTGATAAGTATAATCATATTTATTATTAACGTTATCTACAGTTAGATAATCTCTTTTAATCAGTTTTAACATTTCTACTCTTTTATTTATATCTGTCAAAGATTTTTTATCCCAATAATTCTTAGTAGGCAAAATAACTATCTTATCTAAATAATTATTATCTATTAAATAATCCATAACTTTTATATGTCCAGTATGTATTGGGTCAAAAGATCCTACATAAACACCAAGTCTCATTTTAATCACCTACCAATAAATAATATTATAACAAATTTATTTAGTTTGGCGATAGGTTGGAATAACAAATTTATGTTGATTGTTATTATGTAGTCTTTCTATCTTTTCTCTTACTTCAACAGGTAATTGTTCTTTATCTTCTAAATATGTTGCAATATCTTTATATTTTACTCCCAACTTATCTTCATCACTTAAGTTTGATAATCCATCACTTGGAGTTCTATAAAGCACTTCTTTAGGTACTTTTAAGTATTCTCCTACTGCAATTACTTCGTCAACTGTTAAATCTGCAAGGGCTGAAATATCATGAACTGAATCCCCACCTTTAGTGAAATAACCTACATAAAGTTCACTCTTATTACTTGTTCCACCAACTAAATAAGTTTTACCTTTTATACTAGAATATAAAGCTGCTAAATAATATAATGTACTCATTCTTAATCTAGGTTTTAAATTAATATCACTATTTTTTAAGTTTTCTTCTGTAAACTCACCTAATTTATCGATTTCTTTTTTAAATGTATTAAAAGTTGGTGTTAAATCTACATTAATTAATTCAAATCCATAGTAATCTGCTACTACTTTAGCAAGATCTTTATCTTTAGGTTTTGACTCACAAGGCATTGTTACACCAAGAACATTTTCACTTCCAAGAGCTTTAGTAAATAAAGCAGCAACAACACCAGAGTCTTTTCCACCACTTATTCCTAAGACAACTCCCCCTAAATTATTTTTTTTGTAATAGTCTCTAATAAACTCGATTATTTCATTTGTAACTTTTTTAGCATCAAACATATTATTTACCTCCATAAATATGACGTTTTACATTATTAATAACTTCTTGTTTTGAATCAATATATTCTTTTGTACCACTAACTCTATATTCGTGTGGATTTAGCTCTCTTCTAACTTCTGGATATAACTTATTCATTTCTTGTTCGCAATAAGCTTTCTTTTCAAGTAATGTTGGCTCATCATAAACAAGCTCTCCATCTTTAAAGATATATTGTTGAAGTTCTTTTAATTTAAATCCATCGATAACACTGCTTTTTAACATATCTTGTGGACTAATAATTAATAAATTACTTGTATCGATTTGTTTTCCTTCTTCAGTCATAACATCTGCTAAAGCATAACCTGTTTTTTCATCAAATGCTCTATATAATCTTTTATAAAAAGGATTTATTGTTTTTATTGTATCATTACTTAATTTAATTTTTGGAACCCATTTACCATTTTGTTTAATTGCTACTTCTTTGTAAACACATCCCATTCTTCCATTAGGTTTAGAAATATTATCACCAACTCCTAAACTATCAAATTTTGCTCCTTGTCTAACAAGCGCTTCGATAACTTCTGCAGTAAGTCCATTACTTAAACAAATCTTTGCATTTGGGTATCCTGCTTCATCTAACATTTTTCTTGCTTCACAAGATAAGTAAGCTAAGTCACCAGAATCTATTCTAATTCCAATATGATCAGTAGGAAGTCCAATTTCTTTCATATAGTCAAAAGTTTTAATTGCGTTTGGTACACCACTTCTTAAAGTATCATAAGTATCTACAAGCAAAGTTGCATTATTTGGAAACTTCTTAACAAACGCTTTAAATGAATCTAGCTCAGTATCAAAAGATTCTACAAAACTGTGAGCCATAGTTCCTAATGGTTTTAATCCTAAAGCTTTAGCAACAAGTGTATTACTAGTACCAGCACAACCTGCCATTACTCCATATATTGAAGAATCAATTGCAGCTTCAGGTCCATCAGCACGTCTTGCTCCAAACTCCATAACAGGAACATTTTTAGGTACTGCTTCAATTATTCTTCTTGCTCCAGTCGCATGTTCCATAGAACCATTAACAAGTGTTAATAAAGCAGTTTCTATAACTTGAGCTTCTACTAGTGGAGCTCTTACAGTAACAATAGGTTCATTAGGAAATACTGGTGTCCCATCTGGTACTGCTTTTAAGTCACCATGGAATTTGAAGTTTCTTAGTTTTTCAACAAACTCTTCTCCTAATCCTTGTTCTTTCAAAAATTCTAAATCTTCTTCTGAAAAATGTAGATTCTTAATGTATTCAATTATCTTATCAACTCCTGCCATAACAGCATATCCACCATCATTAGGAACTTTTCTAAAAAATACATCAAATACAACTTCTTCAGTATCTTTACTAGCAGAATTATATCCATCACTCATTGTTAATTCATACCAGTCTGTTAGCATTGTATAATTTCTAGGTAATCTTTCAAATTTTTTCATTTTATCTTCCTCCATATTTTTTTACTAATTTAATTCCACCTGCATTCATAAACTCAAATGCCATATTATTCCATTTATCTCTTGGGTGTGTTGGTGCATCAAAAGTTTCTACTGCGTTTTCTGGAACAACTATTTCTATATCCATATTATGTTCATCAAAATAATTTCTTAATGGTATTGCAAGATTAATAACACATATATCTGTACAACATCCAGTAATAACAATTCTCTTTAAGTTCTTCATTTTCTTAATGTTTTCTAAGAATCCTTTTGAAAACATTGCACTTGTTGAATTCTTCTCTTGAACTAAAGCCATATTTTCATATTTTTTTAATTCTGAAACAACTTCTGATTCACTTGTATCTCTACGACTATGTATAGGATATCTTTTAAACTCAAGGCAACCCTCATTATGTACATCTTTAATAAACATTGTTCCTTTGTTTTCATCTTCACTAAATTCTTGAGCCAAAGATTGAATTTCTGGAACGATATGCATAATATATGGATCTGCCATTGCTCCTTCTTTAGTAAAACCATTAATCATATCAACTACAATCAATAACTCTTTAATTTCTTCTAAATTTTTCTTATTCATAACACTCATACTCCCTTCTTTTTAACAAAGTGTTAATAACACTTACGAGACCATTCTATAACAATAAACATCATTTGTCAATATCTTTTTAACAAAATATTAAAAAGAGCTTATTTTCGCACATTAATAAAGTGCATGAATAAACTCTTTGACTCTTCATCTTCTAATGTTTCTGGATGCCACTGAACTCCAATTACAAACTTTTTATCTTTCATTTCAATTGCTTCAATGTAATTATCATCGCTAAATGCCACCGAATCAAAATAAGGATTTGGCAAGGCATGATAGTTATGCCTACTATTAACCACTAATCTACTAGATTTAACTATCGAAAACAATTTACTTTTTTCATCTATAGACACATAATGAGCATGTTTATCAGCTGTATTATGTATTATCGAACTAGTATTTTTTTCATTCCATACTTTTTCCTTCTTATAGTTAGATAATACCTGCATACCTAAACAAATACCTAATGTTGGAATATCATTTTCTATTACGTACTCAGCAATAAATCTATCAAATTTATTAATTTTATTACCACCCGGAAGAACTATTCCATCACACAAGTTAATTTGACTAATCAGCATTTCTTTTTCGTCTATTGAAAGTTCTTCTTGATCATTATACTTAACTTCCAAATAATTTATATTTTGAGGAGGCATTATCATTATTGGAATTCCACCACACTCTATTATTTTTTTTCTATACCCCTCATTCACACTTGTTCTAACAACCCCATCTAATTCTATAACTCTTGCAACAACACCTATCATCGGTTTCATACTATCACCCAAATTTATTATAAAATAAAAGAGGTTAAAAATAAACCTCTAAACATTAAATCTAAAATAACAAATATCTCCATCTTGCATTAAATAATCTTTTCCTTCAAGACGAGTTTTACCAGCTTCCTTTACCTTTAATTCACTACCATATTGATCTAAATCTTCATAAGACATTATTTCAGCTTTGATAAATCCTTTTTCAAAATCAGTATGTATTATTCCAGCACACTCTTTAGCATTCATTCCTTTTTTGAATGTCCAAGCCCTTACTTCATCAGGTCCACCTGTGAAATATGTTGCAAGTCCTAACAAATCATATGTAGCTTTTACTAATTGATCAAGACCACTTTCTTTTATTCCAACAGAAAGAAGCATTTCTTTTTTATCTTCATCAGATAAATCACTTAAATCAGCTTCCATCTTAGCGCATGCTTTAACAACTTTTGAATTTTCTTTTTCAGCATATTCTTTTACGCTTTTAACATATTGGTTATCTTCAGTTAATTCACTTTCTTTAACATTTGCTAAATAAATAATTGGTTTCATTGTAAGTAAATTAAATGATTTTAAAAATGGTAATTCATCTTTAGTAAACTCTACTCTTCTAAGTGCTACACCTTTTTCAAGATTTTCTTTAACTTTCTTTAATACATTTAATTCTTCTAAAGCTTCTTTATCTCTATTTGTTTCAGCTTTCTTTTTTATTTTATCTATTCTTGAATTAATTATTTCTAAGTCAGATAAAGATAACTCAAGGTTAATAACTTCTATATCGCTTACTGGATCTATTTTACTTTCAACATGGATTATATTGTTATCATCAAAGCATCTAACTACTTCAACTATTGCATCAACTTCTCTTATATGTGATAAGAATTTATTTCCTAATCCTTCACCCTCTGATGCTCCTTTTACAAGTCCTGCAATATCAGTAAATTCATAAGCTGTTGGTATTGTCCTAGCTGGATTATATATTTCTGTTAATCTATCTAGTCTATCATCTTTTACTACTACAACTCCTACATTTGGTTCTATTGTAGCAAAAGGATAATTTGCTGCTAAAATATTTTGTTTTGTAATTGCATTAAATAATGTTGACTTTCCAACATTAGGAAGTCCTACAATTCCTGCTTTCAATCCCATTTAAATCACTCCTTATAACATTGGTGAAACATTTGGACCAATAGGTATTCCAATAACATAAGTTAAAATTACTATTAATAACCAAGCAATACTTATTATAAAACAATAAGGTGATATATAAGATAATGCTTTCTTTATTGATATTGGTTCTTTCTCAGTATTATACACATTAAGATATCCTAAGTAAATAACAAAATAAGCCAAAAGTGGAGTAATACCCTTAGTCATTGAATCTCCAACTCTAAATAAGAATTGAGCAAACTGAGGAGAAACATTATTTTGCATTAAAAGTGGAACAGCTACTGGAGACAACAATGTCCATTTTGCTGTTGGTGTAGTAATAAATAGACTTGATAATGCAATTAGTAAAACAACAGCTATTATTAAAGGAAGTCCACTAAATGGAATATCTTTAATAATATTTGATATAATTGCAACAATAAGTGTTCCAATATTTGTTTTTTTGAAGATAGCAATAAACTGAGCTGCAAAGAAAATCATTACTACAAGATACCCAACATCTTTTAAGTAAAGTGATGATTTCTCAACTATTTCTTTATCACTTTTAATTGTTTTAGCACCTATTCCATATGCTATTCCTATAACTAAAAATAACATTGAAATTAAATATGTAAATCCATCTTGGAAATAAGCATTTTCACCAAATAATTGATAAATATATGCTTCTTCATTCATATCAAGAAGAAGACCACTACCAGGAAGACCAGGTATCAACATATATACAAAGGCAAGAATAAATACTATAAGTGCAATTAATGCATATCTTAATCCTCTTTTTTCTCTTATTTCTTGCTCTAATTTCTTTTGTTGTTCTTCTTCAACATCTTCTATTAAAATCTCTTTTGTCTCGTCACTTGCCTCAGCAACAGATAAACGATATCTTCCAATTCTTTTTGCAACAATTGATTCTATTATATAGGTTCCAACAATAGATAATACAACTGATGAAATAATAATTATAAATAAATTACTTAGTAAACTTACATGAAAAGTTGGATCAACTATACGAGCAGCCTTTTCAGTGTAATTAACCAAATTCATTTCCATACTTCCTGCAAATATAGTAGCTCCATATCCAAAAGCAACACCACAAAAACTTGCTGTAATTCCTAATAATGGATTTCTTCTATTTGCAAGAAATATAAGGGCAGAAAGTGGTATTAAAATAACATAACCAACCTCATTTATTATACTAGAGATAGTTGCTATAAATATAATGAAAAACGTTAATGTTTTATTATTAATTTTTAAAGTTACTCTTTTTATAAAAGTATCAATAAGTCCACTAGCATGTGCGACAGATAAACCAATTAAACCTATCAGTAAAGTACTAAGTGGAGCAAAAGATATAAAATTCTTTGCAGCATTACTTATTAAAAACTTAAAACCTTCAAAATTGAACAATCCCTCAACAGATACAACCACATTTTCAAGTGTACCAGACGAGCTTATTCTTGAATATGTACTTTGAACATCAAAGAAAGATAATATTGAGCTAACCAGCATAACTAAAAAAGTTAGTACTATAAACGTGGTAATTGGATGCAATGTAAACTTTTTTAAACGAAACTTTTTCTTACTTTTCATAAAGCACCTACTTAATTATTTTTTTTAACTTCTTGTTGAAATCTACTCTAGGCATCATAACTACTCTTGAACAACCAGTACATTTTAGTTTGATATCAGCACCAACTCTAATTACTTCCCATTCATTAGTACCACATGGATGTCCTTTTTTCATTTCAACTAAAGTTCCTAATTCAACTTTTTTGTCGTCCATACTTTACTCACTTATATTTAGTATTTCTAAAATTCTATTTAAATCATTTACATTGCTAAAAGAAATACTAATTTTATTAGAATTTATCTTTACTTTCGTTCCTAACTTATCGCACATTACATTTTGAATATATTCATAATCATTATTTTTTGTTGTTTTTATTTTATGAGACTTTTCAATATTTCCTGTTTTAGAAACATTTTCAATATCTCTAACGTTTAAGTTTTCATCAATAATTTTATTAGCTAAAGCCAAAATATCTTCTTTGTTTTCCATCTTACTAAGAACTCTTGCATGACTCATAGATATTTTATTATCGATAATCATATCTTTAACTTCTTCAGGCAAATTTAAAAGTCCTAGCATATTAGTAATATAACTTCTACTTTTTCCTAGTCTGTTTGCTAGTTCTTCTTGAGTTATTTTCATAGCATCGATCAAACTTCTATATGCCATTGCTTCTTCTATTGAGTTTAAATTTTCTCTTTGCAAGTTTTCAAGCAAAGCAATTTCCATCATTTGTTGATCTGAAAAATCCCTTACGATAGCAGGTATTTTATCAATTTCTGCCATTTTACATGCTTTAACTCTTCTTTCACCCGCTATTATTTCGTATCCCTTAATAGAACTTTTCTTAACTATTATTGGTTGAAATACTCCATGTTCTTTTATTGACTGAGCAAGTTCTTGAAGTTTTTCTTCATCAAAAACTTTTCTAGGTTGATATGGATTTGGTCTTAACTCATCAATTGGTAATTCTACTATTTCATCAACTGAAGTAGAATCAAGTATTTTTTCTTCAATTTGGTCAAAATTAATCTGTTCATTATTAAATAATTCTTCTAACCCTTTTCCAAGAGCTCTTCTTTTAAAATTACTATTGTCCATTTCTCTCAATCACTTCCTTAGCTAGATTTATATAGGCATCTGTTGCTCTACATTTTGGATCATAAGCAAGTATTGGTTTTCCATGTGAAGGACATTCAGCAAGTCTTACCAATCTTGGTATTATTGTATTATATACTCTTTCTTTAAAATACTTTCTAATTTCTTCAACGACTTCGAATCCTAAATTAGCTCTTGAATCAAGCATTGTAAGTAAAACACCTTCTATTTCCAAACTAGGATTCAATTGTTTTTGAGCCATCATAATTGTATTTAATAATTGCATTATTCCTTCAAGTGCTAAAAATTCACACTGAACCGGAATAATAACTGAATTAGAAGCTGTTAAAGCATTTATTGTAATAATACTTAAAGTTGGTGGACAATCAACTATTATATAATCATATTTATCTCTTATTGGATCTATTTTATTTTTTAATTGTGCACCCTTAACAAAATTAGGTTCTTCTTTAGATTTTTCAAAGAATTCCGTCTCTAATCCGCTTAAATTAACTGTAGCAGCAAGAAGATCTAGTCTATTATACTTCGTATGAATTATTGCTTCATCAATATTGCATTTTCCAATTAATACATCATATATTGTTCTATCTATATCACCCTTGTTCATACCAATTCCAGTTGTCGAATTACCTTGTGGGTCTAAATCTATAAGTAAAACTTTCTTACCTAAATAAGCTAAAGATGCAGATAAATTAATACTAGTAGTAGTCTTTCCAACTCCACCTTTTTGATTAACAAGAGAAATCATTTTTCCCATCTACATCGCCTTCCTTATAACACATATACTATTCTATCAAAAATTAAACGATTAATAAATAACTTTTAAAAAAAAGAAAGCATAACGCTTTCCTCTTGCATTATTTTTGTAAATTAATAGTTATCTTGTAACTAGAGTCACTATCTGCTTCTTCAAAGCTAACTTTATATCCTTTACCTTCAAGAGAAGTAATTGCATTTTTTATATCAGCAATTGCAGGAGTTAAATCAGCTTTAGTTGGAACAGCAATTCCAACAGACCCAATAGAACTAGCAACATTTACTGGTTCTTTAGCTATATTTGAGTTAAAAAACTGATCGAAATTATTAGTAGCTGGTGGTGGTGCTAAAGTAGAAGCTATCGTTGGTTGTAAAGGAGATGTTGTAGTTTGTTCTTTATTTGCTGTTTGATTAAATCCAAACGTTGGAACAAATTTAAATCCATCATTTTGTGGCTCAGTTGTATCTTTCATAAGATCTTTTACATCAACTGTTTCTGGTTTTATTCCACCAATATCTACAGAATTTTCTCTTATTTTATTTATATCTATTGTTGTAGGATTATTTTGAGTTATAGGAGCACTTGTTTCTTTTACAGGTTCAGTTTCAGGCTCTGTAGATGAAGGTATTCCAAAATTAGCTAAATTAAATTGAGGTGCTGTTGTAGATTGTTCACTTGCTAATGGACTAACACTACCAATAGCTTGATTTTGAACATTTCCCACTATATCATTAGCTGTTAACATATTATTCATTCCCATTTGGTTATTCATAGTAGCACCACCTTCAACTGTTCCACTTGGATTTACATTATCTGTTCCAGGTTTACTATCATTTATTAACTTAATTTCTTTATCTAAATCTCTAACAGTCATCTTTTCATCAATGATCCTATTTAACATTTTTATTTGGTCATTTTTATCTTGAAGATTCAACAAGCTTCTTGCATGACGTTCAGAAATCTTTGTTTTTAGCAAAGCATCTTGTACTTCATCTGGAAGAGCAAGCAATCTTAATTTATTAGATACAGAAGACTGTGTTTTACCCATCGTTGCAGCAAGTTGCTCTTGAGTCATATCATCCTCAAGTTCTAGTATTTTTTGGTAAGTTCTTGCTTCTTCAATAGGAGTTAAATCCCTTCTTTGTAAGTTTTCAATTAATGCAACCTTAGAACTTTCTTTATCATCTAAATTTTTTACTATAGCAGGTATTTTAGTAAGTCCTGCCATAGTAGAAGCCTTATATCTACGTTCTCCTGCTATTATCTCATACTTATTATCAACCTTTCTAACAATAATAGGCTGAATAACCCCATGTTCCTTAATTGAAACAGCAAGTTCCTTTAATGCTTGATCATCAAAAACTTCTCTTGGCTGAAATCTATTAGGAATAATATCATCTAAATATAATGAAACTACTTCACTATTACCATCCATAACTAACACCCTCTTCTTATACACCTTACTATAACATTATAAAATAAAACAATAAAAAATTAAAGTATTTTATTAAAAAAGTGTGATTATATTAATCACACTAATTAATTTATATTATTTTAATTCTGGAACTGCATTTGTATCAGACGTTTCTACTCTTAAGAATCCATCATATTCTGCTGTTTCTCCAGGAGACAACGTTCTTCTTGTAGTATCATATTCAGATGGATAAAACGTATACTCATTATTATTTTTTACATACATTAATGGATTATAAGAATAAGCATTTTTAAACTCAGGAGGTGCTACTAAAACAAATGACCAGTCTTTAACATCAGTAGAAGAAGTATTAGTAACATAAACACTATAATCTTCTACATAAGAGCTTCCTCCAGCTGTATAATAACTTTTTCTTTCTAATCTAACTTTTAATGTAGGAAGTTCAGCATACATATCATTTGAATCTCCAACTACACCACCATGTGATGTTCCTTCATGAGTACCATCGATAAGTTCAACATATTGAATATTACCATTTTTCAATATAAACTCTTTGTCTTTAGGGAACTTAATTTGGAATCCACTATTGAAATTGCTATGTGATGCATTTAAATAGTTCCATGTAGATTGAGATGGATTTCCTATAACTTTTAATTTAGTTCCATTTAATTCAAGCTTTACTAAGCTTTGATCAAATCCAGGATTATCTAGAATTGTTCCTTCTGGTACATCAAAAGTTGCATCAAATGACTTAATTGTCGACAAGTTACCAATATTTGTAACATCAATTGCAGCATTATAACAAACTTTATAATCACCTTGAATACTACATCTATCTAAACGAACATCTATTTTTAATTTCAAGTCTTTATAAATCCATGTAATGTTATCTGTTGTTGTTGTAGTAGTAATATTTTGTTCAATTGTTTCCTTAGATGTACAATTCGCATTATATACGACAACATGTTCTTTACCCTCAATTGATTGAATCTTAACATCTGATATAGATAATCCAGATTCAATTAAATCGGCATCCAAATCATCGTATTTTATTAAGTTCTTAATACCTTGTCCTGTTTCATCCACACTTGTCCAATAATAATCATATCCATTACCATTGTAAGTAACAACTATATAGGCACTGACGAAATCACCATATGGTGAAACTGGTTTATCTCCGTTTTCAAGGTTAATACAAGAAGATGGAATGTAATAAGTAACTGAGGAATCGTATGCTTCTAACTTACCGCTATTAACTAAAACTCTAGCACCGCCAATAACTTGTTTTGCTGTATCGACATATGCATTTTTCCTTGAACTAGAGATATATGAAGTAACACTAGGAATTGCAATTATCATCAATATACCCAATATGATAATAACTGCTAATAATTCAATTAAAGTAAACCCTTTCTTATTCTTTTTTTTCATTTTCATATATCCTCTCTAATATAAGAACATTATAATTGATTTAATTAGCATTGTCAAAAAAAAGAGAATATATTCTACATATATTCCTTTTTAATTACATCCACTCTTCTAGGATACTTTTTATTTGTTTTTGATACTTTTACAAGATTAATGAGTGTTCTAGCACTGTTTTCTAGTGGTAAAACAAATTTATTAACATTAACTAGTTCTAAACCCAAAGAAGATGATTTAAGTAAAAATTTATTTAATTCTTCTTCACAATTACCTTTCATAAAAACTAAATGACCATTAATTTTAAGAGCACTCACAGATATTTCTGATATAATTCCTAAATTAGCTACTGCTCTTGCAGTTATATAGTCAAATTCTTCAACATGTTTTTTTGAATAATCTTCCATTCTTTCGTGATATGCATCAATATCTTTTAAATTTAATTCTCTTATTACATAAAGCAAATAATTAACACGCTTTTGTAAGGAATCAATCAAAGTAATTTTAACATTAGGAAAAAATATTTTTATTACTATTCCAGGAAACCCTGCACCACTTCCAACATCACATAATCTACACTCTTTAGATAAATCGATTTCTTTACAAAGTGTTAAACTATCATAAAAATGTTTCAAGTATACATCTTTTTCTTCTGTTATAGCAGTTAGATTAATCTTTTCATTCCAATCAACTAGCATATGATAAAATCTATCAAGTAAGTTTAACTTCTCTTCTGTAACTTCTATACCTAACTTTTTAACTTCTAAAATAAACTCATCCTTATTCATCTTTATTCCTCTTTAAATATAAAAGTAACATGGAAATATCAGCAGGATTAACTCCACTAATTCTAATTGCTTGTCCAATAGAAATAGGTTTAATCTCATTAAGTTTTTGTGCTGCTTCCTTAGCAAGATTAGGTACTTTACTATAATCTATATCATCAGCTAATTTAATCTTTTCATATTCAAGCATTTTCTCTGCTTCTTTATTTGCCTTATTAATATATCCTTCATATTTAGTATTTATTACAACTTGTTCAATAACATCTTTAGAAAATTCTTTTTCTACAAACTTTTCTATGTTTTCATATTGAATCTCAGGTCTTTTTAATAAATCATAAAGTGTAATTGAATCAAGAAGTGTTGCACTATTTATACTTTCTAAATACTCATTAATCTCCTTTTTTGGAGTTATCTTAGTCTCTTTTAAAATATCTGTTAAAAGTTTTATATTATTCTTCTTATCTTCAAATTTCTTATATTCTTCTTCATTAATTAACCCAATATTATGGCCATAATCCATAAGTCTTAAATCAGCATTATCATGTCTTAAAAGCAAACGATATTCTGCCCTTGATGTTAGAAGTCTATAAGGATCTATTACCCCTTTAGTAACCAAGTCATCGATAAGCACCCCAATATATGCTTCATTTCTTCCTAAGATTATTGGTTCTTTTCCATCGATTTTTCTAGCTGCATTAATTCCAGCAATTAATCCTTGACCTGCTGCTTCTTCATACCCACTTGTACCATTTATTTGTCCAGCAGTATATAAATTCTCTATAAATTTACATTCAAGTGATGGTTTTAACTGCAATGAATCTATTGCATCATACTCTATAGCGTAAGCATATTTAACTATTTCGGCATGTTCAAGACCTGGAAGACTATGAACCATTTGTTCTTGTATGTCATGTGGCATACTTGTAGAAAATCCTTGTAAATAAATATCATCGTAGTATAAGCTTTCTGGTTCCAAAAATAACTGATGTCTTTCTTTATCAGCAAATTTAACTATTTTATCCTCAATAGATGGACAATATCTAGGCCCAACACCAGTAACATACCCACCATACATACTAGATTTAGATAAATTATTTCTTATTATCTCATGTGTTTTTGGAGTAGTATAAATTAAATAGCAAGGAACTTGTTCTTTAGGGTCATAATTAGGAGTATTTGAAAAAGAAAAATTGTATAACTCATCATCACCAGGTTGTATAGTAGCCTTTGAATAATCAATACTACTTTTTTTAATTCTTTGAGGAGTTCCTGTTTTTAATCTTTTAATATTAAATCCAATACGCTTTAAGGCATCACTTAAATACAAAGATGGTTCTTCATCATGAGGCCCACTAGATACTTTAGTGTCCCCACATAAAACCATACCTTTTAAATATGTTCCAGTTGTAATGACTAAGCTTTTACCTTCTATTTTTGTTCCATCTCTTAATATAATCGCTTTAAACTTTCCATCTTCCACAATAATATCTTCGGCCATTGCCTCTAATACTTCCAAATTTTCTTGATGAAGAATTGTCTCTTGCATCTCTTTTTGATAAGTAACTTTATCAGCTTGTGCTCTTAATGCTCTTACTGCAGGTCCCTTTTTTGTATTAAGCATTTTCATTTGAAGAAAACTCTTATCAGTATTCTTACCCATTTCCCCACCTAAGGCATCTATTTCTCTTACAATAACTCCTTTAGCAGGTCCACCAATTGATGGATTGCATGGCATATCAGCAATATTTTTTATTTTACCAGTAACCAATAATGTTTTCTTACCTAATCTTGCACTAGCAAGACTTGCTTCACATCCAGCATGACCTCCACCAATAACTATTACATCATACATATTTATCACTTCCATAAATCTATTGTATTATAATACAAAAATTATTAAAAAAAAAGAAATATTTCTATTCCTTTTCTTTAGCGACAGTCAACATTAGTTTTATTCTATTAACTTGATTAGTATGACTTGCTCCTGGATCATAATCAATAGCAACAATATTACTATCTGGATAAAGTTTTCTTACCTTTTTAATTACTGCCTTACCTACTATGTGATTAGGAAGACAAGCAAAAGGTTGAACACAAACAATATTATTTATACCTTCTTTAATAAGTTCAACCATCTCTCCAGTTAAGAACCATCCTTCACCAGTTTGATTTCCAACAGACAATATTCCTTCAACATTATCAGCAAGTTTATAAATATCAACACTTTTTCTAAATCTAGTACCCTCTAACGCTTTATCTATTGGTTTCTCATATAAATGGATAATTTCAAGCATTTTTTTACATAAGTAAGAGTAAAATGACCCAGTCTTAAACAATTTATCTTTAATTAAACTATTATAAGCACAATATTTTACAAATCCCATAAGTTCAGGAGCACATACTTCTACTCCTTCTTTTTCAAGTTTATCAACTAAATGGTCATTTCCAAATGTATGGTACTTAATAAGTATTTCACCAACAATTCCTACTTTAGGTAGTTTTTTATCTTCTATTTCAATTTCACTAAACCTTTTAACTATTTTATTTATATTTTTCTTATATTCTTTAAATTTTCCATGATACAATGACTCTTCACACATTTTTTCAAGCTCATCATATACTTTATTAGTTTCACCTTTGTTAACTTCATAAGGCCTAGTAGCATAGCTAAGTTTCATTAATAAATCACCATAACTTACTGCTTGAAGTAATTTGTTGATAAGTGAAATATTTAAATGGAAAGCTTGATCTTTTTCAAGTCCAGAAAAATTCAAAGACATAACTGAAACTTGAGGAAGCCCAGCATCTACTAAAGCTTTTCTAATTAGTCCTATATAGTTAGTAGCACGACATCCACCACCAGTTTGGGTTAAAATGACACTAGTATTATTAACATCATATTTTCCACTAAGCAAAGTATGTACAAGTTGGCCTATAACTATAATTGCAGGATAACAAGCATCATTATTAACATATTTTAACCCTGTTTCAATCATTTCTTCAGTCGTTTCTTTTAAATATACTGGTTTATATCCTTGTGATAACAAAGTAGCACCCAACAAAGGCATATGAAATTGTGAAACATCTGGAAATAACAATATATGTTTTTTGTCAGCTTCACTAAAAGTATTCTTTTGATAACTATATGTTTCATATTCTTTATCATTTTGTCTTTTATTCATAGATGCAATTAAAGAACGAATTCTAATCTTTGCAGTACCTAAATTATTTACCTCATCAATTTTAATTGTAGTAAATAACTTATTATTAAACCTTAATATTTCTTCAGCTTGATCTGTTACTATCGCATCAAGTCCACATCCAAAAGAATTTAAATTAACAAGTTCTAGGTTATCATAACGACTAACAACATCGCATGTATTAAATATTCTAGCATGATACTCCCATTGATTCATTACTCTCATTTTAGATTTAATTTTACTTAAATGACAAATTGAGTCTTCAGATAACACAGCAAGGCCTAAAGAATTTATCATAGTATCAATTCCATGATTTACTTCTTTATCCAAATGATATGGACGCCCAGCAAGAACAATTGCCTTCTCATTATGTTTTAAAATATATTCTAAGAATTCTTCACCCTTATCTTGAACGTCTTTTTTAAACTTTTCTTGTTCTTTAAACCCTAAAGCAACAGCTTTTTTTACTTCACTCTTTTTAAACTTGTATTTCTTAAATTCAGGAATTTCTAATAATCTCAAAACAAGTTTTTCTTGTTCAATAGGTAAAAATGGATTTATATAAGTTATATTGTTCTTCTCGATATCTTCAACATTTAATTTAATTGCTTCACTATAAGAAGTTACTATTGGACAGTTATAATGGTTATCTGAGTTATCAAATTCACTTCTTTCATACATCAAACAAGGATAAAATATTGTCTTTACTCCTTTATTTATTAAATTGATAATATGTCCATGTACTAGTTTTGCAGGATAGCAAACTGATTCACTAGGCATTGATTCAATACCGCTTTCATATATTCTTCTATTAGAATGATCTGAAATAACAACTTTAAATCCCAAATTAGTGAATATTGTAAACCATAAAGGATAATCTTCATACATATTAAGTACTCTTGGAATACCTATTTCTCCACGTGGAGCATCTTCTATTGGTTTATAATCAAATAATCTATCATACTTCCAAGCATACATATTGGGTAATGTTGAACTGCTTCCATTGTTACCACTACCTCTTTCACACCTGTTACCAGAAATAAACCTTTTCTTATCAAACATATTTATTGTTAATGCACAATGGTTTTCACATCCCTGGCATCTTGTGTTTGTTGTCTTAACCTTTTGATTTAATAGTTCTTCTTTAGAAAGCATAGAACTTACTATATCTTTATCGTCATACTTATTAAAGTTATCAAGAGCAATTAAAGCTACTCCATAAGCCCCCATAAGTCCAGCTATATCAGGTCTAATTACTTCTTTATGCGTAATATTTTCAAAAGCTTTTAAGACAGCATCATTTAAGAATGTTCCACCCTGAACAACTATCTTTTCTCCTAGAGTAGTCATATCTCTTATTTTCATAACTTTTTGAATGGCATTACGAATAACAGAATAAGAAAGCCCAGCAAAAATATCACCTAAAGGTCTTCCCTCTTTTTGAGTTTGTTTTATTTTACTATTCATAAATACTGTACAACGACTACCTAAATCTATTGGAGACTTACTCTTAACAGCTAAGTCTACAAAATCATTAACTGTCATACCTAAGCTCTTAGCAAGTGTTTCAATAAAAGAACCACATCCACTAGAACAAGCTTCATTTAACATTATAGAGTTAACTGCACCATCTTTAATTCTGATGTACTTCATATCTTGTCCACCAATATCTATGATACTTTCAACTCCAGGCAAGAAATAATTAGCAGCTTCATAATGAGCCATTGTCTCTATTTCACTAATATCAAGATTAAACGCTGTTTTAATAAGCATTTCACCATAACCAGTTGAACCACTTTGCCTAATAATAACTTTAGGAGGAAGTTTACTATATAAATCAAGGATCATTTCCTTAGCAGTATCATAAGGAGTACCTTTATTGCTTTGATAATTTTCATATAGTAATTCCCCATCACTACTTATCAAAACAACCTTACAAGTTGTACTTCCAGCATCTATTCCTACAAATGCATCTCCAACATAACTATTTAAATCTCTTTTCTTAATTGAGGACTTTTTATGACGTTTTAAAAACTTTTCATAATCTTTATTATCTTTAAATAATGCTGGTAAATTATTAGATTCCTCTTCTTTAAAAGACTCTAGTTTTTCCTGTATTTTTTTAAATTCTTTAATATCAAATACATTTTTCTTTTCTTTATCAAGTATTGCACCAATACACACAAAAACTTTTGTATCGATATTAGGGTTAACCACTTCATCATCATTTAAGTTCAAAGTACTAATAAATCTATCTTTTAAACTAGATAAATAAGTAAGAGGTCCTCCCAAAAATATAACATTACCCTTTATTGGCTTACCACAAGCAAGTCCACTTATTGTTTGGTTAACAACTGCTTGCATTATAGAAAGAGCTACATCTTCTTTTTTAGCTCCTTCATTTAAAAGAGGTTGAACATCTGCTTTTGCAAACACCCCACAACGAGAAGCTATTGGGTAAATTGTTTTACCATTCTTAGCTAAATCATTAAGTCCTTCTGTTGTTGTATTCAAAAGTACTGCCATTTGATCCAAAAAAGAACCTGTTCCACCAGCACAAGAACCATTCATTCTTTGTTCTATTGTTTGATCAAAATATATAATTTTAGCATCTTCCCCACCAAGCTCAATACACACATCAGTTTGAGGAACAAATTCCATAATAGCATTCTTACATGCAATTACTTCTTGAACAAAGTTAACATCCAAAAACTTAGCAAGTGCAATAGCACCACTACCAGTCATTGTTAATGTATAATTGTAACCTTTAAACTTTTCCATAATTTCAGAAAACAAAGTAAAAATTGTTTTCTTAGTATCTGAAAAATGTCTTCTATATTCACAAAATAAAATATTATTTTCTTTATCCATTACAACTGCTTTAACAGTAGTTGAACCAACATCTAATCCTATATTTACTACTTTCATATAAATTACCACCGATAAAAATAATAGTAACACTATTTAAAATTAAATGCAATTTATGAATTTTTTTCCCATAATTTTCCAAAACTGCAATTACTTACCTAAACAGAACTGACTAAATAGCTGATCTATTAATTCATCACTATAGTTTTCTCCAAGAATTTCACCAAGTTTAGTCCAAATTCTTTTAATATCTATAGCAACTAAATCAACAGGAACATTGTTGCTTATACCATTTTCAACATCAGATAATATAGGTAAGCACTCTTTAGCAAGAGTTATTTGTCTTGCATTTGTTAGAATTTCAACATCAGAACTTCCTATTTCTTCTAGGTTAAATAATTCAATAATCTTATTTTTTAATGATTCAATACCATCAAGTGAAACTGTATCAGTATAAATAACATTTTTTAAATTTGTTACATCACTTTCTATTTTACTTTCTAAGTCTTTTTTATTAATTACTGTAATATACTTTTTATCACCAATCATATCGATTAATTTATAATCGTCACCAGTTAGCTTTTCATTATTATTTAAAACAAGTAGGACTAAATCTGCTTTACTAATTTCTTTAATACTCTTTTCGACACCAAATTTTTCTACAACATCATCAGTATCTCTAATTCCTGCTGTGTCAATAAAATTAAGTAGAATGCCATTAAGTGTTATGCTTCCTTCAACTACATCTCTAGTTGTACCAGCTATTTCTGTAACAATTGCTTTATTTTCTCCTAAAAGACAATTTAAAATACTACTCTTTCCTACATTTGGGCGTCCTACAATAGCTAGATTAATACCTTCTTTAATAATTTTTCTTGTTTCACTTTCCTTAATTATAGAGCTAATTGATTCTTTCATAGAAGCTACCCTACTCTTTATATCATTAATAGTAACTGTTTCAATATCTTCATATTCTGGATAATCTATATTAACTTCTACATTAGCAAGTAATTCAAGTAATTCCTGTCTAAATTTTCTAATTACACCAGTAAGTCTTCCCTCTAATTGTTTCATAGATTGTTCTCTTGCTTTATCAGTTTTAGAATTAACTATATCCATAACTGCCTCAGCTTCTACTAAATCTATTCTCCCATTTAAAAATGCTCTTTTGGTAAACTCCCCTTTTTCAGCAAGTCTAGCCCCATTAAGTACCATAATTTCAAGTATTTTATTAGTTGAAGCAATACCACCATGACAATTTATTTCTACAACATCTTCCCTTGTATATGTCTTTGGTGCTTTCATAACGCTTACTAAAACCTGGTCTATTTTAACGTCATCTTGTACAATATATCCAAAATTAATAGTATGACTATCTACTTTAGTTAAGTCTTTGCCACTAAAACATTTATTAACTAACTCAATACACCCATTACCAGTTAATCTAATAATTGATATAGCACCCTTCCCTAATGCTGTAGATATAGCTACAATAATATCATTCATATAATCACTCCCTTAAAGAAAAAAGGACTTCACGTCCTTAATCATTTCTAACTTTAATGACAACACATCTATTAGGTTCTTCGCCAATACTTTCTGTATAAACATAACGATCATCATTTAATGCATTGTGTATTATTCTTCTTTCATATGAGTTCATTGGATCAAGTTTAACTTCTATTTTACTTTTGGCAACTTCTCTTCCTATTTGCTTTGCCATTCTTTCTAAATTTTTCTGTTGTTTTAATTTGTATTCACCAACATCTAAGTTAAATTTGTAAAATCTTCCAATTTCATTTTGAACAATTTGTTTAACAATAACACTAAGAGCACTCATATTTTTTCCATCTCTACCAATTAGTAAGTTATTATTGCTACTATTAAGTGTTAAATTTAATATTCCATCTCTTACTTTAGATTCGATTTGAGCATCACTAAATCCCATATCTTTTACTAATTTTAATACTGTCTCTTTTATAAACTTATTAATATCTTCTTTCTTAGTAACAGAAACTTCATATTTTTTTCCTTTAAATAACCCACTTTTTTGTTCTTTAACATCGTAGAAAATTTCTTCTTTTGTTACATTTAATTCATTCAATGCACTTTCAAGTGCTTCTTCCTCTGTTTTCCCAGAAAATACGTACTTCTCCATATTTATACCTTCTCTTTCTTCATCTTAACTATCATATTTTGAACAACTGTAAATAAGTTTGTTGTAATCCAATATATATTTAAAGCTGACGTCATGAAAATTGAAGTAAACAATATTAAGAAAAACATAAATCTAGACATCATCTTCATACTTTGATCACTAGGATTAGATGAAGAATTCATCTTTAATGAGAAATATGTAGTAGCACCAACTACTATAATAAGAACTAAATATAATAAGTTACCACCTTTTATTCCAGTAAATGGTGTTGTTCCAAGTTGTAGACCTAATAAATGTTCCTCAAATATAGCAGGTACCCTATTTATTGCTTCTAAAAATCCTATAAATAAAGGTATTTGTATGAAAGCGAACAAGCAACCAGAAATAGGATTAATATTATACTTTTTATAAATCATTGCCATTTCATTTGATTTTTTCATCATTGAAGCTTGATCTGTTTTTCCTTGATACTTCTTCTCTAGCCTATCTAACTCTGGCTTAGCATCTTTCATCAATTCAGATTGCATTGCTGTTTTTCTAGTTAATGGATATGCTATTAATCTAATTATCAAACTAGTAATTATTAAACCAATTCCATAATCTTTAAAGATATTACCTAATTGAATAATAACCCATGCAAGTGGCTTAACTATTCCACTAGACCATAATCCATCATATCCTCCACTACCTATTGAAAAATTCTTACATACAGGTAGTTCATCAATATTCTTATTATTATCTATATAAAGTTTTCTTACTTCTTCATCCTCTGGCTGACACAAAATATTTTCTGTTAAACTTTGACCTGTTGTAGGATTAGTAACAACCTTACTGTTTTTATCCTCTAATTGTTTTGTACAACCAGTTAGTAAAAATACTCCTATTAAAATAACAAATATTTTAGCTATGTTTTTTCTATCTTTCATTTTTTCTCCTTAAATTTTTGAATTCTTTCCAATAAAGACAAAAAATCTTTATCTTTAGTAGAAAAATCTACACTTCCATTCCTAATTATTATAATATAATCATAGCCTTTTTGGTAGTATTTTTTATATTTATCAATTATAAAGCGTAATTGCCTTTTATATTTATTTCTATTAACTGCGTTACCAAGTTTTTTACTAACAGATATTCCAAACCTGTAATAATCACGTTTATTATCCTTATAATATATAACATAACTATTATTTTTAAAAAAATGACCATTATGAATAACATCAGAAAATTCAAAATTTTTCTTAACTGTATGATATCTATCCATAATGATCACCTCTTTTAACAAAAAAGCCACTGATTACAGTGGAATTTTAAACTAATTTTTTGCGTCCTTTACTTCTTCTATTATTTAAAACTTTTGTCTTTTTACGAGCAAAGAATCCGTGTTTTTTAGCTTTTTTTCTATTATTTGGTTGATAAGTTCTTTTCACAATTCCACCTCCAAACTAAAATCGACATTATTATAATAAGGAAATAACAAAATGTCAATTAAAATAATATCATTAAAATAATTATGATGCAACAAAAAAATACAAATTTCCACATTATTCACAACCCTGTGTATAAATATACGTAAAGTTATTCACATAATTAATAAACATGTTGAAAACTTAATAACATCCTGTGATTTAAAATTTGTGGAAAAAGTGGAAAACTCATATTTTACATATAAATAAAAGGTTTTACCTATGGATAACTTAGTGTATAACTTATGGATAACTATTTTTTGATTTTTTCTCTTTCTTTTTTTGCACAATTGGTCTACAATATTTGTTGTATTTTGACAGGGGGCTTGATAAAGAATGAACAACAATTCTATACTTTGGACAAAGATTCTTGAAAAGATCAAAAGTGAAATCAATTCTTTATCTTTTCAAACATGGTTTGAAGAAACCACTTTGTACGATTTTAGTAACGGAGTAGCGAAGATAATTGTTCCTTATGCATTACACAAGGACCACTTAGCAAATAACTACAAAAAGCTTATAACTTCATGTTTTATTGAAGAAATAGGGGAACCAGTTGAACTTGAATTCCTAATCCAAGAGGAAATAGAAGAGCAAGATGAACTCCTAAATGAACCAGAAATAAAGTTAGATTTTAATGACAATATATATAAGGATGTCAAAGATACTAATTTTGAATCACATTTGGATAAAAAATACACATTCGAAAACTTTGTAGTAGGAAATACTAACAAATTTGCCCATGCAGCAGCACTTGCAGTAGCAGAAAAACCTGGAACTATGTATAATCCTCTGTTTATATATGGAAATAGTGGGTTAGGGAAGACCCATTTGATGCATGCAATAGGAAATTACATAGAAAAGAACTCAAATAAAAAAGTTTTATATATAACAAGTGAGACTTTTGTAAATGATTTCATTGAAATTACAAGGAAAAAAGAAGAAAAAAGTAATTTTGAAAACATTGATTTCTTTAAGAAAAAATATAGAGATATAGATGTTCTAATTGTTGATGATATTCAGTTTTTAGCTAAAAAGAATGAATCTCAAAAAGAATTTTTCCATACATTTAACAACTTATATGGTGATGATAAACAAATAATCATATCTTCAGATAGATCGCCAAATGACTTGAAAATATTTGAGGATAGGTTAAGAACAAGATTCAATTGGGGATTACCAGTTAATATTTATCCACCAGATTTTGACTTAAAAGTTGCTATATTAAAGAAAAGAATAGCAGCAGAAGCCATGAATACTGATATACCTGATAATGTTATAGAATATATGGCATCAAATATAGGAACAGACATAAGAAGTTTGGAAGCTAGTCTGAATAGATTGTTTGCATATTCAACAATGATGGGAGCAGATATAACACTAGATTTAGCAATAGAAGCCCTAAAAGACTATATAAATGCTGGATTTAGTGAAAAAAATGACGTAGGAAAAATCCAAAAATTAGTAGCAGATTACTTTAAAGTATCAATTGATGACCTAAAATCTAAGAAAAGAAACGCTGATTTAGCATTTCCAAGACAAATTGCTATGTATCTCTGTAGAAAACATACTGATGAATCTTTTCCTAAGATAGGGCTAGAGTTTGGTGGAAAAGACCATACAACTGTTATGCACTCTTGTTACAAGATAGAAAAAGAGATAAAAAATAACAAAAATTTAGCTGAAGAAATTGATAAACTTGAAAAAGAATTACATTAATTAACAAGTTATCAACAAGAATGTTAATAAAAAAATTGCTAAAATGTCGTAAAATCAAGAATTTTGAAAGTTATACACAATATTCACTTCAATAATATAAATAATATATAAAAAGAAAGAGGTAATAATATGAAATTAAAAATAAAAAAAGATTTATTATTAGAAAATTTAAACAAAGTATCAAAAGCAATATCAACAAAAAATTTAATACCAACTTTAGCAGGAATAAAGTTTGATCTTACAAAACAAGGATTAACTTTAACAGCATCTAATAATGATATTACAATCCAAAAATTTATTAAAATAGAAAAAGATAACATAAATGTGGATAAAGAAGGAGTAGCAATACTTCAAGGAAAAGATATATTAGATATAGTAAGAGTAATTCCTGAAGAAGAGATTAACATAGAAGTATTTGATGAATCAAAAGTACTAATATATACAGATGATGAAAAAATAAAATATGACTTAAATGTTATTAATAAAAATGATTATCCTAATGTTGATTTAGAAAAAAGTGACAATTATATCACAATATCTGCAAAAAACTTACTTGATATAGTAAGAGAAACAGCATTTGCAACTTCAAGTGATGAATCACGTCCTGTTCTTACAGGTATAAGCTTCAAAATTAATGGAGATTTACTTGAGTGTATAGCAACAGATTCTTATAGATTATCAAGAAAGAATTTAAGATTAGACAAAGCTGTTGAAGAAAACTACAATATTATAATTCCAGGAAAAAATATAATTGAATTTTCAAGAATAATAGATAGTAATGAAACAGAAGTCAAAATGCATATATTTAACAATAAAGTATTATTTGAAAATGAAGATTTACTATTCCAATCTAGATTAATAAGTGGAAATTATCCACCAACATCTAAATCTATACCAGAAGAATTTAATTTAACTATTAAGGCTAATTTATCACAATTATATAATGTTATTGAACAAGCAAGTATTTTAACAACAGATAAAGAAAAAAATATCGTTTCATTATCAACTAAAGACAACTTATTAACAGTAAAATCAGTTTCTAATGAAAAGGGAAAAGCTGAAATGAAAATGAATATAGAAAAAAATAACAACGAAGAAATAACAATTGCTTTCAGTGCAAAATATATGATGGAAGCTTTAAACGCTTTATCAACAGAAGAAGTGGAAATGTCTTTTGTAGGAGAAGTAAAGCCTATAGTTATCAAGAATAACGTTGATGATGGATTACTTCAATTAGTAGTACCAATAAGAACATATTAATTACAATTTATTAGATAATTCGACAAATTATTACAAACAAGGATGTTAATATATACCTCGTTCAAAGGGGGATATATATGAACAATTATGAAATTAATGAAGATACGTATGCAATTATTTCACAGAATAGTGGAAAAACAAGAATAGTAGAAAGAAAATATGAGTTAGATGTGGAAAAAAATGCATACGAAATTATGGATGAAAGCTGTAAATACTATGGAAGTAGCTATAAGGGTAGAATAGAAGCTGCTAAAGATATTTTAAATTGTAGCTATAAACTGCCAATACTAGTAGAGGAGAGTAGTGCATTAATATTTTTTCCAATTAAGTCTTCTTTATTAGAAGATTGCTGTTGGATTAATCTTAATAGCATTGATAATATTGAAAAACAGAATAATAAATCTATTGTGACATTTAAAAATGGTAAAAAAGTGACCTTTGATATTTCTAAACTTTCACTAGAAAATCAAATTTATAGATCATCTAAATTAGAGTCAATAATTTATAAAAGAAAAAGTGCAAAAAAAAGGGATTAATTCCTTTTTTTTATTGGTTTTAGCCTCAAATTATGATATAATTATATTGTCTGTACAGGAATACCTAATATGGGGTAAGGTGAGAATATGAGCATTTTTGAGAGAAAAAATGATAGTTAAGAAAATTAGCTTAATAAATTTTAGAAATTTAATAAAACAAACAGTAACATTTTCAAAACATGCAAATGTTTTTATAGGAGATAATGCTCAAGGAAAGACAAATCTATTAGAAAGTATTTATTTTTTAGCTTTAACTAAATCATATAAAACAATGGATGCTAACTTAATAAATAAAGATAAGACTTTTACTAAAGTTAAAGCAGAAGTAAGAGATGAAAATATTTTTAAAAGTTTATCTGTTGAATTAAATGAGTCTAAAAAAATAGTTAAAGTAAATAATAACGAAATTAGTAGAATTTCTGACTATATAACAAACCTTAACGTAATATTAGTATGTCCTGAAGATATAAATATTTTAGAAGGAGCACCTGCAGAACGTAGAAACTTTTTAAATATTGAATTAAGTCAGTTATCAACAAATTATATTAAAAAGTATAACGAATTTAATAAGATATTAAAAATAAGAAATAACTACCTAAAAATGTTATCCCATAACGCTAATTCAGACCAAAGATACCTTGATAGCTTAACAGAGAATCTAATTGAAAGAGAGATAAGTATTTACCAGGAAAGAAAAAAATTTATTGATTTAATTAATTCAAATATAGCAGAAATTTATAAGGACATCATTGGAATAGATAATTTTAAAATTGTTTATGAAACAAACGTCGAATTTGATAATTATGAGACAGAACATTTAAAAGAAAGATTAATAAAAAAATATAAGACAAATTTAAAAAGAGAGATTGAAAATGGTATGACACTATATGGTCCTCATAGAGATGACTTACATTTTTTTATTGATGATGATGATATAAAGTTATATGGATCACAGGGGCAGCAAAAAGTAGCTATAATAGCTCTTAAATTAGCAGAAATACCAATATTTAAGAATTTAACTACTACATATCCTATAATGTTATTAGATGATATTTTTAGTGAACTTGATGTAAAAACAAGGAATAAATTAATAAATTATATTCCTGAAGATATTCAAGTAATAATAACATCTAATGATACAAGAGGTATAAATAAAAAATTTTTAGACTCTGCAAAGATATTTAAAGTAGTAAGAGGAAATATAATAGAAAAGGTGGGAAATAACAATGGAAAATGAAAATTATGATTCTTCTTCGATACAAGTTCTAGAAGGACTAGAAGCTGTTAGAAAAAGACCAGGAATGTACATAGGTACAACAGATGTTAAAGGATTACATCATCTTGTATGGGAAATTGTCGATAATTCAATTGATGAAGCTATGGCAGGATTCTGTAAGAATATTGAAGTAGTTATTAATAAAGACAATTCAATAACAGTAAAAGATGACGGACGTGGAATACCAGTAGATGTGCATCCTAAAACTAAAAAATCCACAGTAGAAACAGTATATACAATACTACATGCTGGAGGAAAATTTGGTGGAGGAGGATACAAGGTATCTGGAGGACTTCATGGTGTAGGAGCATCAGTTGTAAACGCTTTATCAAAATGGCTTGAAGTAAAAGTATATAAAAATGGAAAAGTACATTTTATTAGATTTGAAAATGGTGGACATGCAGTCGAACCTCTTAAAATAATAGGGGATTGCGAAGAAAATAGAACAGGAACAACAGTAACTTTTAAACCAGATCCTGAAATCTTTGATACAGATATCTATGACTACAACACATTAATGGTGAGAATAAGAGAGCTAGCATTCTTAAATAAAGGTTTATCTATTAATTTAAGAGATGATAGAGATGACGAAGATACAACAGGTCAAACATTCTTATATGATGGTGGAATAAGTGAATATGTTAAGTTTATTAACACCGGAAAGACACCAGTACATGAAGATATTATTCACTTAGATGGTGAAGAAGATAGTGTTTTCTTTGAAGTAGCACTACAATATAACACTGGATATAATGAAAACATCTATTCATTTGTTAATAATATTAATACACATGATGGTGGAACGCATGAAGAAGGTGTAAGACGTGCTTTAACAAGAGTTATAAATAATTATGCTAGAAAATATAATTTGTTAAAAGAAAAAGATGAACCACTTACAGGAGACGATGTTAAAGAAGGTTTAACAATGATTGTATCTTGTAAGCATCCAAATCCTCAATTTGAAGGTCAAACAAAAGGAAGATTAGGTAACTCAGAAGTAAGAAAACTTGCTGATAATGTATTTTCTGAAGGATTTGAAAGATTCCTATTAGAAAATCCAGATGATGCTAAGGCAATAGTAAATAAAGCAATACTTGCCTGTCATGCTAGAAATGCAGCAAAAAGAGCAAGAGAAATAACAAGAAAAAGTGACCTTGCAACAACTAATTTCTTTGGAAAATTATCAGATTGTAAAAGTAAAGATCCAAAAGTTTCAGAAATATTTATAGTCGAGGGAGATTCAGCTGGAGGATCAGCTAAAAAAGAAAGAGATTCAATGACTCAAGCAATACTTCCATTAAGAGGAAAAATACTTAATGTTGAAAAGGCAAGAGTAGATAAAGCATTATCAAATGAAGAAATAAGAACGATAATTACAGCATTTGGTACTGGTATAGGTGATGAATTCGATTTAAGTAAATTAAGATATGACAAAATTATAATAATGACCGACGCCGATGTTGATGGTTCTCACATAAGAGTACTTCTATTAACACTATTTTATAGATTCTTTAAACCAATAGTAGAGGCAGGACATGTATATGCAGCACAACCTCCATTATTTAGAATTACACATGGAAAAATAAGAAAATATGTACTAAATGAAGAAGAACTTGATAAATATTTAAATACTCTTCCTGAAAACGTAAGAAGCAAAGCAGAAATTGCCAGAATGAAAGGTTTAGGAGAGATGGACGCTGATGAATTAAATGAAACAACTATGGATATTGAAAAGCGTGTATTAAGAAAGATAAATGTTGATGATTGTGTAGCAGCAGATGCAATATTCGAAAAATTAATGGGTGATGAAGTTGAACCAAGAAGAAAATTTATCGAAGAAAATGCTGGATACGTACAAAATCTAGATATTTAGGAGGTGAGTTGAATGGAAAACGAAGAAAATGAAAACAAAAATGAAGAGTTTGATGAAGCTCTAGAGAAAGTTGAAATAGATAATGCAAATTTTGCTGGATATTTCCATGAAAGAGATAGTTTAGCAGAAAACAACATTGTTGATGAGGTTAAAACATCATTTTTGGAATACTCAATGAGTGTAATTGCTTCTCGTGCTTTACCAGACTTAAGAGACGGTCTAAAACCCGTTCACAGACGTATTTTATGGTCAATGTATGAATCAGGTTATACTCCAGATAAACCTCACAGAAAGAGCGCAAAAACAGTTGGAGAGGTTATGGGTAATTACCACCCACATGGAGATTCTTCAATTTATGAAGCAATGGTAAGAATGGCTCAAGATTTTAACCAAAGATATATGTTAATCGATGGACATGGAAACTTTGGTAATATCGATGGTGATGGAGCAGCAGCAATGCGTTATACTGAGTCAAGATTATCAAAGATATCACTTGAATTACTAAGAGATATTAACAAAAATACAGTTGATATGGATGATAACTTTGATGTTACAAGAAAGGAACCTAGAGTTTTACCTGGAAGATTTCCAAATGTTCTAGTTAATGGAGCAATGGGAATAGCAGTAGGTATGGCTACAAATATTCCACCACATAATTTAGGTGAAGTAATAGATGGTTGTGTTGCCTATATTGATAACCCAGATATTGATACTTTAGGACTTATGCATTATATCAAAGGACCTGATTTTCCAACTGGTGGAACTATTTTAGGAAATTCCGGTATCAAACAAGCGTACGATACAGGAAAAGGAACAATTACTATACGTAGTAAAGCTGAAATAGAAGATCATGGATCACATAGTTGTATAGTATTTTCTGAAGTACCATATGGAGTTAATACTATGGAGCTTAAGAATAAAGTTGCAGAACTTGTTCATAACAAAACTCTAGATGGCATCGCAGATTATCACACAGATTTAAAAAATGGTATAAAAATAACAATTACATTAAAGAAAGATGCTAATCCGCAAGTTGTATTAAATAACTTATATAAACACACTAATTTCCAGGTAACTTATGGAATAATAATGTTAGTGCTTGATGGATTAACACCAAAAACATTGGGATTAAAATCAATTATTTCTAAATATATTGATTTCCAAAAAGAAGTAATAATTAGAAGAACTAAATTTGATCTTGAAAAAGACGAAAAAAGAGTACATATCCTAGAAGGATTTAAAATAGCACTAGATAATATCGATGAAGTAGTTAAGATAATAAGAAATGCTGAAACTGATACAGAAGCAAAGAATAAGTTGATGGAGCGCTTCTCATTATCTGAAATTCAGTCAGATGCAATATTAGAGTTGAAATTAAGAAGATTAACAGGACTAGAAAGAGATAAGATAGAAGCTGAATTAAAGACTTTACTTGCTGAAATAGAAGAGTTAAAATCTATCCTTGCTTCTGAAAAGAAAGTACTTGAAATAATTAAGAAAGAAATGTTAGATATTAAATCTAAATATTCTGATGAAAGAAGAACTACTATAGATATGACAGCAGTAGATTACATCGAAGATGAATCATTAATACCTGTTGAAAATATCTTAATTGCCTTAACTAATAAGGGATACATAAAAAGAGTACCAAACGATACATTTAAGGCTCAAAATCGTGGTGGAGTAGGAATAAAAGGAATGTCAACTAACGAAGAAGATTTCCCTGAAAAACTTATTTCAATGAAGACACATGATTACATATTAATGTTTAGTAATCTAGGTAAGGTATATAGAATGAAAGGATACGAAGTACCTGAGTATTCAAGACAAGCTAAAGGATTACCAATAATTAATTTATTACCATTAGAAAAAGGAGAGAAAATAACATCTGTAGTTACACTAAAAGCAGAAAAAGATAACTCTTATTTAACTTTTGTAACTAAAAAAGGATTAATAAAGAGAACTGCTAGAGAAGAATTTGATACAATAAGATCTAATGGAAAGAAAGCTATTGTATTAAAAGAAGATGACGAATTAATAGCAGTAAAAAGAACAGATGGATCAAAAGAAATAGTAATTGGTGCAAGTAATGGTAAAGTAGTAAGATTTAATGAAACAGAAGTTCGTGTAATGGGAAGAGGAAGTTCTGGAGTAAGAGGAATCGAACTAATGGATGATGAACAAGTAGTAGGAGCAGAAGTTGTTGAAAAAGATGCTGAAGTTCTTATAGTAACAGAAAAAGGATATGGAAAGAAAACACCAATTGAAGAATATAGATTAACTCATAGAGGAAGTAAAGGTGTTAAAACTCTAAATATTACTGATAAAAATGGAAAACTTGTTTCATTAAGAACAGTAAATGGAACTGAAGATTTGATTATAATAACTGATAGTGGTATGACAATAAGAATTAATCTATCCCAAATATCAACATTAAGTAGAAATACTCAAGGAGTAAGATTAATTAATCTAAAAGACGAACAAAAGGTATCTACAACAGCAATAATAGAAAAAGAAGAAAACGAAGAACAATTAGAGACTGAATCAGAAATAGAACAAAATATCGAATCTAATGAAGAAAATACTGTGGAAAAAAGTGAAGAAAATTAATAATTTAGTTGTAATTTATTAATTAATATAGTAAAATTTAATTGATGCAATAAGTACGGCAGAACTAGGTCAGGACAGGAATGTAGCAGCCTTAATGCTTATAAAAATTTGTACTTATGTGCATCATTTTTTTTGGAGTTGTGAAAGTATATGATCAAAGATGATGTATATTATATGAATCAAGCCTATAATGAAGCATTAAAAGCATATGATAAGAATGAAATTCCAGTAGGAGCAGTAATAGTATGTAAAGGAAAAATTATAGCAAGAGGACATAATTTAAGAGATTCGAGTAATATTGTAACAAAACATGCAGAAATAATTGCAATTGAAAAAGCCAATAAAAAGAAAAATAATTGGAGATTAATTGATTGTATTCTATATACAACATTAGAGCCATGTAATATGTGCAAAGAGGTAATAAAAGAATCAAAAATAAACAAAGTTATCTACGGAGCAAGTGGTAAAAATCCAAGTAAAGAGGAAAAAATAATTCAAATTAAAGATCAAAATATAATAGCACAGTGTGAGAATATTATTTGTAAAATGTTCAAAAATATAAGAGAAAAGTAATATAAAAAATTGTGGATAAAAGTTTCACGTGAAACGAAGTAAAAAAATTCTACGTAATAATTCCAATAATAGATTGATTATTTATTGGATTTTTTTTTTGAAAATATTTCTCTATTACATTTTTTATTTAAATATATTATTTCTTGGGAAATATTCTATAAATTATTTCCCAAAAACTATAAATAGTAAAAATATATTTCCTGGGAAATAATTATATGTAATTATTATCCCAATATATTAGTTGTTAAAAAAAATATTTCCTGGGAAATATTCTATAAATTATTTCCCAAAAACTATAAATAGTAAAAAATATATTTCCCGGGAAATAATTATATGTAATTATTATCCAATATAATAGTTGTTGAAAAAAAATATTTCCTAGGAATTATATAAATATTTTATATAAAGTATTAATTAAAGAATAGTGATTGCAATTTTATTTTAAGAATAATCTTTTTATATTATATAAGATTATTTTTATTTGTGGAAAAAGAAATATATAGTTTTAATAATAAAGAAAATAAACGAAGAAAAAATATTTAATAATAAACATATTTTATAAAAAATAAATTTTGTATATGCATCTTGTTGATAAAAGTTATAAGTGGCAAAAGAGAAGAAAAT
>OJLA01000294.1_pt1 | contig 45388 bp, 42 predicted proteins | sample 1596611 | NCBI WGS metagenome assembly OJLA01 (sample SAMEA4350168, study PRJEB24818) | metagenome | biome: human; feature: gut; material: faeces | place: Denmark | collected 2013-09
AAACCTTCTTCCTGCACGCGGCGTCACTGCGTCAGAGTTTCCTCCATTGCGCAATATTCCCGACTGCTGCCTCCCGTAGGAGTCTGGGCCGTATCTCAGTCCCAATGTGGCCGTTCAACCTCTCAGTCCGGCTACTGATCGTTGACTTGGTAGGCCATTACCCCACCAACTATCTAATCAGACGCAAGCCCATCTATCAGCAGATTGCTCCTTTCCCTATTGTACCATGTGGTACTTAGGCATATGCGGTATTAGCAGTCATTTCTAACTGTTGTTCCCCTCTGATAGGCAGGTTGCTTACGTGTTACTCACCAGTCCGCCACTAAAGCCATTGTTGTAAGTCAACTTCCACTTTCTTTGAACAAGTTCTCAGTCCATGTCTATATCATTACAACGACTTCCGTTCGACTTGCATGTCTTATGTGCGCCGCCAGCGTTTATCCTGAGCCAGGATCAAACTCTCTTGTTTGTGGTATTTATATTTCATTCTTTTGAATGTTATAAATCAAAACTTAAGTGTTTTATCAAGCTCTTAAACTTCTTGCTTTTTATTGAATTAAAAACTTTTAAAAAATTTTACTTTTTCGGTACTGATTTTTAGGTTTAAAAATCATACCGCTTCGGTTTATTCTCTAAAGGATTTACTGTTTACTTTTCAATGTACTTTTTATTTGTTCGTTTCTGTAACGAACGCATTTGATTATACTATAAATCTTTTTACTTTGTCAAGAGTTTTTTGAAATTTTTTTGAAAGTTTTTTTATTTTTTGTCAAAATAAAAATTAGTAATTTAATTTGCTATTCGTTGTTGTTTTTTTATTACTAATTCTTTCGTTAATTTCTTCTATTTTTTCTTCTTGTAAAGTACTTATTTATAATAGCATATCTTGTCGAATTTTGTCAATAGTTTTTTTAAAAAATTTTAATTTTTTTGTTAATTTTTTAACTATTTTCTGTTCTTCCCAAGTGCTTATTTATAATAGCATATTCATAATTCAAAGTCAATACTTTTTTTAAAAAAAATCGAGAAATTTTTTCAATATTTTTTAGCATCTGATAAAACAATTCAAATTTCAACTAAAATGAGGTCATCTCCTATGCATTTTATATTTTTCCAAGGTATTACAATATCATTATTAGAAGCAAAAATATTCATAATTTTATTACTTCCAGGAACAATTATAGATGTTATTACTCCTGTTTCCAAATCAGCACATACATCTTGAACATATCCCAAACGCTTTCCATCTGTAATATTAACCACTTCTTTGTGTTTAAAATCCAATCCTTTATCTTGCATTTTCAGCCTCCAAACTTACTAATATTATTTTAATACTAATTATACTACATATTATATTATAGAAATCTTCAAAATATATATACTGTTTTAGAAATTTTATTTATATAACCTTTTAATATGTTCAATTGCTGTTTTTTCAAGCCTTGAAACCTGTGCTTGAGATATTCCGATTTCATCTGCCACTTCCATCTGTGTTCTTCCATCAAAAAATCTTTTAGTTATTATCATTTTTTCTTTGTCATTTAATTTTTTCATTATCTGTTTAATTGTCATACTTTCTATCCATGATTCATCCGTATTTTTAGAATCTTTTACTTGATCCATTATATATATGTTTTCTGCCCCATCATTATATACAGGTTCTTGCAACGAAACTGGATCTTGTATTGCATCAAAACTATATGCAACTTGTTCTCTTTCAACGCCTAATTCCTTTGCAATTATATCTATAGTAGGCTCTTTTCCGTTTTCTCTTATATATTTTTCTTTAAACTGCATTGCTTTGTATGCTAAATCTCTTATAGACCTGCTAACTCTTATACTATTATTATCTCTTAGGTATCTTTTGACCTCACCGTATTATCATAGGAACTCCGATAAGTGCTGAATTGTACGTCTTGGTTTATATCAAAATTATCTATTGCTTTTATTAGTCCTATGCATCCTACTTGAAATAAATCATCTGCTTTTTCTCCTCTCCCATAAAATCTTTGTATTACACTTAAAACCAGCCTTAAATTTCCTTGTATAAATTTTGTCCTTGCTTCTTTGTCACCATTTTTTATCTTTATTAGTAATTCTTTTTTTTCTTCATTTGATAGTAGTGGTAATTTACTAGTGTTTACTCCACATATTTCTACCTTATTAAACAAATAAAAAACCTCCTTCAAAATTACTTAATATAAGTATTTCCAAAAAAGGTTTAGTTAATACGACTTATTTTTTTCATTTTATCCTGTTTTGCTCATTATGTCTTTTTTCATTTTATTTATTATTTTCTTTTCTAATCTTGAGATATAACTTTGTGATATTCCGAAGTTCATCTGCAACTTCTTTTTGTGTTTTTTCTTTTCCTGTTTTGAATCCAAATCTCATCTCCATTATGTTTTTTTCTCTTTCATTTAATTTTAGTATTGATGCTCTTAAAAGTGTCTTATCTACCTCGTCTTCTATATTTCTTGATGTTATATCTGGGTCTGTACCTAATATGTCTGATAGTAAAAGTTCATTTCCGTCACAATCTTTGTTTAATGGTTCGTCAATTGATATTTCTCCTTTTGTTTTATTATTTTTTCTTAAAAACATTAATATTTCGTTTTCTATGCATCTTGATGCATATGTTGCCAGTTTTATATTTTTATCTGCATTAAATGTATTTACTCCTTTCATTAAGCCTATTGTTCCTATTGATATTAAGTCTTCAATACCAATTCCTGTATTTTCAAATTTTTTTGCTATGTATACAACCAGTCTTAAATTTCTTTCTACCAATATTTGCCTTGTTTCTAAATTATTTTCTTCTGATAATTTTTTTATCATTTTTTCTTCTTCTGCAGGTTCTAGTGGTGGTGGTAATGTTTGGCTTCCCGCTATGTAAAATATGGGCAAATATTCTATTTCATTGTTTTCATTTAAATATTTAGCACATATTGTGCCTATGCTGTCAATTCTCTTTTTTAAAAATTCAACAATATTCATTATATCCTCCTAAACTAATACAACTCTATTCCTATGAGTGCATTGTATTCCCCTTTTTTAGTTAAAGATTTGTTATATATTCCTATTATTGCATTTTTATTTTCTTCTGTTTGTTCATTTATAATTTCTATTTTTTCTGGTTTTATTCCTACTAACATTCCATTTTGTTTTCCAAGTGATGCAAATGGTATGATTTTTAGTTTTGGAATATATTCTCTTTTTATGTCTTCTGGTATATTTTTAAAATCACCTCCTAATATTGATTCTGTATTATTCAAGATTTCTTTTGGTAATAAATCATATAATGATGTTCTTTCTACTACTGCAACTGGAGTTCCTGTTATTGGTTCTTTTAGCATATTTCCGGTATCAACCATTGCATCTAAAGTTTTTTCTTTTCCATTTATTTTTATTTTAATTTTACATATCATGTCTTTTTTTGTTATTTTGTTTTTTACTTGTTTGAATGCTATAAATAATATAATTGTTCCAATTATTGCTCCTATAAATATTACTTTTAACACATATGTTCCTACATACATCCCATTTTTTATTATTATGTTTTGTGGTTTTAGTACATATATTAAGTATGTTGCTATTCCTCCAAAGGTGAAAGTTGTTACGTAAAAGATTATTAATTGTTTGCACATTTTTTTTATGTTTTGTGGATTAAATGCTACATATATTATTATTACTGATAAAATTGTTTTAACTATAATGTTTGAATATATGTTTAATTTGAATGTGTATTCTGTAACGGCATATATTGCCCCTATCAAACTTGAACAAAATATTCTTAAATACGATATTTTAATTTTTGATATTGTTCCTGTTGCATATAAGATTATATAATTCATTATTAGGTTTTCTACAATTATTACATCTATATAAATTGTCATTTTACTCACCTACTTTGTGTATTGTACTACAGTTGTTTTACGAAGTCTGTCTTTTCTTATTGTAGAAAAAAAGAAATAATCGAGTGTTTTCGATTATTTCTTTCTAATTTATTTAAAAATATATTTTTTCAATTTGTTATTAGCACCCCATTTGAAATCAGTGTTCCAAATAGTGCTATCCCAAACGCCATATTATTTATTTCTATTTTTTCTTAAAAATGGTGGAATATCTAAATCATTTTGTGATGAACTTACATCTGAACTAGATGGTATTGAGTTGATTTTTTTCTCCCATGTTTTAGATACTATATTGTCAACACCTATACTTGAGATGTTGTTTTCTGGTTTTTCGAATCCTGTTGCAATAACTGTTATTTGGATTTCGTCTTGCATGCTTGGGTCTGTAACTGTACCAAATATAATGTTTGCTTCAGGGTCTACACTGCGTTGAACTAATTCTGCGGCAGTATTTACTTCGTGTAATCCTAAGTCTTCTCCACCTGTAATATTGATAATTACTCCTTTTGCTCCTTCTATTGATGTTTCTAGTAAAGGACTTTGGATTGCTTCTTTAGCAGCATCTTCTGCTCTGTTTTCTCCAGATGCTCTACCAACACCCATGTGTGCCATACCTTGATTTAACATTATTGTTTTAACATCGGCAAAGTCTAAGTTTACTAAACCTGGTACTGCTATTAAGTCAGATATACCTTGTACACCTTGTCTTAATACATCATCTGCCATTTTAAATGCTTCTATTATTGATGTTTTTCTATCTATTATTTGTAATAATTTATCATTTGGTATTACAACTAATGTATCTACTTTTCCTTTTAAGCTTTCAATTCCTCTTTCTGCTTGTGAAAGTCTTTTCTTTCCTTCAAATGTAAATGGTTTTGTAACAACACCTATTGTTAATATTCCCATTTCTTTTGCTGTTGATGCAACTATTGGTGCAGCTCCTGTACCTGTTCCACCACCCATTCCGGCAGTAACGAATACCATGTCTGCTCCTCTTAATATTTCTGCTACTTCTGATCTACTTTCTTCTGCTGATTGTGCACCAATGTCAGGGTTTGCTCCTGCACCTAATCCTCTTGTTATTTTTTCTCCTATTTGAATTTTTGTATTTGCTTTTGATTGTTGTAATGCTTGTCTATCTGTGTTTACTGCTATAAAGTCAACTCCTTTTATTCCTGCATCTATCATTCTATTTACAGCGTTGTTTCCTGCTCCTCCAACACCGATTACTTTTATTGTTGCTGTCCCATCCATCATTGTTACATTGTTATCATCATATTCCATCATTTTGTTTTTTCCTCCCTTAAAACTTTGTTTTATTTATATTTTTAAAATTAATAACTATGAAATATTAACTATAAAAGAATTCTTTTATTCTTTCTAATATGTTTTTAAATATATTTTCATTTGATTGTGTATCTATACTACTTGATACTGTTTTTGTAAATGGTCTTGAAGCTATATATCTAACTAGAGCATATGCTGTTCTATATGTTGGCTTTGTTGCTCCAATTAATCTTCCTGTTGATATTTTTACAGGAATATTTAAATTGATTTTTCCTGCGACATCACTTTTACTTATATTTACTATTCCTTGGCCTGTTAGTACAACATTGTTTATTCTTGATTTTATTCCTTGATTTGTTAAGTCTTTATTAATTATTAGGAACATATCTTCTATTCTTGCTTCTATTATTTCTATAAGTTCTGAACTTTTTATTATTTTATTTTTGTTGTTATCTTTACATGTATTTAAAATAATATCGTTGTCATTGTCAATAAATGATTTTAGTGCTAGTCCATATTGTCTTTTTAATTTGTCCGCTTCTTCTTTTTCTATATTTAGTACTAGTGCAATGTCGTTTGTTATGTTTTCTCCACCAACTGGTATAGAGTTTGTATACATATATGTTGTTCCTTCAAACACACCTATGTCTGTGTTTTCTGCTCCAACATCTATTATAGCTATATTGTCATGTAATTCATTTTTATCTAATATTAAATTTCTTTCTGCTAGTGTTGTTGGGACTATTCCGTCTATTTCTAGTCCTGCTTTTTTGAATATACTATTTAGTTGTCTTACATATTCTTTGTCTGCTAAAATGATTTGTGCACTTATTGTAAATTTAGAACTTAAACTTCCAACAGGGTCTGTAACTATTGTTCCATTATCTAGTATTACTTTGTCTGGCACAATGTCTATTAGTGTTTTGTTTTCTGGTATTTCAATGTCTTTTACTTGCATTATGGCATTTTGTACATCTCTTATTGATATTCCTGCATATTTATCCTTTGCGTCTTTTGTTATACTATTTTGTACTATTGTTACATATTTTCCTGGAATTGTTACATATGCTGAATTTATTTTTAAATTAGTTTCATCTTCGGCATCTTTTATAGTTTTTGATAAACTTAGACTTATTTCTTCTTCGTTTATTATTTTACCTTTTTTTAATCCGTTGCATTTATATGATGTATTACATATAGTTTCTATTTGTTCAAAATTGTTGACTTCTCCTACTACTGTTGCTATTTTTGTTGTTCCTATGTCTACACCAACTATAATATCACCTATAGCCAAGTTAATTCCCCCATCTTTTTTTATAAATTTCTTGATGTATTTATATTACATTTTTTTTCAAATGTCAATAGAATTTGTTATATTTTTGTAATAATTTTGTAATGTTTTTGTAATATTTATTATTAAATATATTATTTATCTTTTTTTTCAACTTTTTCAGATTTATTTTTTACTTTTTCCGTCCATTTTTCGACATAATATCTTCTAATTATTCCTAGGTTATTGAACATTCTTCCTACAAATACTACTATGGCTGCTAAATATATATCTACATTTAGTTTTTCTCCTAATACTGTTAATAATATTGCAAGAACTGCATTTCCAAAAAATCCTGAAATAAATATTTTCATATCAAATTTTTTGTTTATTACTGATGCCACTCCTCCAAACACTGAGTCTAGTGCTGCAATTATTGCTATTGCTAAGTAACTTGAGTATGTATATGATATTATTGGAGCATTTAGTCCAACGGCTACTCCTAAAATACATGCTATTATCATAACTAAAAAAATCATTTTTATCATTCCTTTTTATTAATTTTATTTAATGTATTTATGCGTCATATCCTTGCTATATTTTGGTATGTTTACTTTACCTTTTGTTATATCAACTTGAAATCCATAATTTCTTAATTCTTCAACATATCCGCCATTTCCTAGTAATGTACTTTCTAGTTTTGTTGAATCTCCTATTGCTTTTATTGTATATGGTGCTAACACTCTTTGTTGATTTACAAATATTATAGAGTTACTCCCAATATCTACAATCTCAGATGTGCTTATTATTCTTTGGTCATTTATTGAGATTGCTTCTGCTCCTGCAAGTTTTAGGTAATCTACAATTACTAATAAGTCTTCTGCAGAAATTGGTGTTACGCTTTCTTCTTCACTATTATTGTTCTGATTTGTATTTTCTTGAATTTTTATTGTTATTCCTTGCCCTTCTACATCAGTTTTTCCCAAATACATTTTTGTTTGTTCTAGTTCTTTTTCTACTAATTTTGAGGATTCTTCTGTTGATTGTTCTTTTTCTTTGTATTCTGCTAGTTTGGCTGATTTTTCGTCATATTGTTCTTGGGCTTCTTTGTACATTTTTTTCCAATTGGCAAGTTCAGTTCTTAGTTCTTCTTCTCTCATTGTTTCTATTGATGTTATGTCTGTTTCTTTTACTACTTTAAATTGCATTGACATTACTATTGCTAGTGCAAAGCACGCAATTGCAATTGTTATACATACAGTTATTTTGCCTTTTTTCATTTTGCTTCCCTCCATTTTTTTGATTTGCAAAATTAATTACTATTACTTATATATTTAAAATTCAATACTCCTGTATATTTTGGAATTGTTATTGAATTTGATTTTTTTATTGTACTAACTTTTATGCCTCTTTTTTCTAGTTTGCTTAGATATCCCCCTGGTCTTGATAAATTTGCTAATGCTTCTGGTGAGCCTATTGCTTTTATTTCAAATGGTGAGCCTATTCTTTCTCCATTTATATTTATTGTGTTTCCACCACATATTATTGGTGTTGTTAAAATTATTCTTTGATTATTTATTGATATTGCTTCTGCTCCTGCATTTTTTAATTCGTTTACTACTTTTAATAAATCTAAATCATGTATTAATAAATCACTTACATCTAATACTGAATTAGAGTCTATTTCGCTATCTGCTATTGTTAGTATAATTCCTGATCCTGTTACTTCTGTTAATCCTATCATTTTATTTCCATCGTTTATTTGATTTTTTGCTTCCTCTAATTCTGAGTTATTTGTTGTTGCAGTGTCTATTTGTGCTTGTAGTTGTGCATCTATTTTTTCTGTTTCTTTTAAAATATTGTCATATTTTTCTTTGTATTTTAATACTTCTGCTCTTAGGTTGTTTTCTTCATAATTTTGACTTACTTTTGAATTTGTGTTTTTTACGGTTTTTATTTGTATGCATATTCCTGCAGTTAAAGCAAAGCACATAATTCCCAAGACTGTTGCAATTGCTTTCTTATTGGTCATTTATATCGCTCCTTTATTTTTAAACTTTTTCTCTAAATCGTGGTTTAAAGTTGCTATTTATGTCTCCGTTTAAATATATTGTTCCTTCTTTTCCTTTATTTTCTGTTAAAATTGCTGGAACATATAGCATTTTGTTATTTAAGTTTGAGTCATTTCCTAAATGTACTGTCTTTTTTTCTTCGTCCATTTCTAATATATAATCGTTTTTGCTTGTTACATCTATACTTGATACTTTTGTATCTAATTCATAACTTTTGCATATATTCATTATTTGTATTACTGTTTCTAGTTTTTCTAAGTCATCGTTATTTAGCCTGTTTCCTTCCACAATTTGTTCTTGTTCTGTGGATATTCCTCTTATTACTGGCTTTTCTATTTTTTGTTCAGATTTTTCTAGAATATACCCTTGGTTGTTTATGTATGCATATCCGTTTAAGAATTCAACATTGTATGTTGCTTCTCTTTCTTCTATGTTTATTTCTATTTTATTTGGTATTTTTCTTGATATTTTTGCATTTTCTATATATGCATTTGTTTTTATTTCTTCTACTGTTTTATTTTTATTGAATTTGAATATGTTTTGACCATTTTCTAATTGTGATAAACTTATTATTGTTTCTGAAGGTATTTTGTTGTTTCCTGTTACTTCAATTTTTTCTATATTAAAAATTGGTGATATTAGTGCAAAGCATATTCCTCCTGCTATTAACGCTATTAATATTATCAATTTTAATATTTTTTTTATTTTCTTTTTCTTTCTTTCTATTTTTGCTTGTTTTTTTGTCATTTTTCTTGGTTGTGTTGTTTTGTTTTTATTGCTATTTTTATTGTTATTTCTATTGTTTTTGTTTGTTATTCCTATTACTGTTTCTGTGTCAAAGTCAAATTTGTCTTTATTGTCTTTTTCTGCTTTTTTTCTTTGTTTTATTCTCTTTTGTCGTTCTTTTGCTTTTTTCTTTTCTTCTTTATCTTTATTGATTATATTTGTTGTCATATCATTGGTTAATTCGTTTGTCATATTATATAAATCATCTATTTGTTTTTTTTGTTCTTTGGTCAATTTTTTTCACCTCCAAAAATCCTAGTATGTATTGTATCAAAAAAAAAACTATATTTCTATAGTTTTTACAAAAAAATCACAAAATGTACTTTTATTGTTGCAGTTCACAAACAATAATTTCATGGACTGTGAACTGTGTGGCCTTAACTGCATTTATTTTATATTTATATTGGCTCCTAAATTTTGCAATTTATAATCTAGTTTCTCATACCCTCTCAAAATATATTCTATATCATCCACCTGTGTTTTTCCTTTGGCTATTAAACCTGCTAATACAAGTGCTGCTCCTCCCCTTAAATCTGTTGCTTTAACATCTGCTCCATATAATTTTCGTGTTCCACGTATTATTGCACTTTTTCCTTCTACTGTAATTTTAGCTCCCATTTTGTTTAATTCTTGTGTGTATTTATATCTATTTTCAAATATGTTTTCTACTATTATTGAGGTTCCTTTTGCTATTGTAAGCATTGATGCAAATACTGATTGCATATCTGTTGGAAAACCTGGATATGGCATTGTTTTTATATCTATTGCTTTTAGTTTTTTAGGTGCAATAATTTTAATTTTATTTTTACTTGTTTCTATTTTACATTCCGCTTCTTCTAATTTACTTATTATCGGAGTAATATGTGTTGCATTTACGTTTTCTAATATTATATTTCCTTTCGTTGCAGCCGCAAAACATAGAAATGAGCCTGTTTCTATTCTGTCTGGCATTATGTTATAACTAATATCTTTTAGTTTTTTTACACCTTCTATTTGTATTTCGTCTGTTCCTGCTCCTACTATTTTTGCTCCCATTTTATTCAAAAAATTTTGCAAGTCTATTATTTCTGGTTCTCTTGCTGCATTTGTTATAATTGTTGTTCCTTCTGCTAATACGCTTGCTAGTATTGCATTTTCTGTTGCTCCTACACTTGGAAAATCTAAGTCTATTTTTTCTCCTTTTATTTTTTCTGCATTGCATTCTATGTTTCCATGATTTTGATTTACTTGTATTCCTAGTTTTTCAAAACTTTTTAGGTGTAAATCTATTGGTCTTGAACCTATATCACACCCTCCTGGATATGAAAATGTTGCTTTTTGGTATCGTCCTATCAATGCTCCTGCTAGTATTACTGATGAACGCATTTTGTGCATTAGTTCTGGTGGTATTTCAAATTTTTCTATTTTTGACGTATCTATTTTTATTTTTCCGTTTTTCTTTTCTATTTTTGCTCCTAATGTTTCTAGTATTTTGTACATCATCTGCGTGTCTTGTATGTTTGGTACGTTGTATAGTACTGTTTTGCCTGCATTTAATATTGTTGCTGCTATTATTGGTAGTGCTGAGTTTTTTGAGCCTGATATTTTTACTGTGCCTTCTAGTTTGTGCCCTCCTTCTATTATGTAACTTGACATTTTTCTTCCTCCCTCTTTACGTTTTTGCTATATTTTATGTTTTGTTTACGTAAAAAGTGAATTTTAGATTTTTTATAATTAAATTTTTAATCAGTTTTCCATTATAATAACATCCATCTTTAGTTATTTACTATATTATTGCATTTACACTATTGTTTTTCGGTAATTTGTTGTTTTTTCATTTATTTTTCAACCTCACTTAAATGTGTGCTGTCACCTAAAAAACATTTTTTATTTTTTGCCATTTTTCATAATTTCTGTTTATTATTTCGTTTACTTCCATTGTATCATTCCTTTATTTTTAATTTTAATTTTAATTTTTTAAAATTTGGTTTCAGTTGGTTAACATATTCAACCAACTGATTTTTTAATTATTTATGTTGTTGCTAATATACTTTTGTTGTCCGCTACTTGGCTTGTCAGGTATTGTCATTCTTAATAATCCATTTTTGACAAGTGGTTTTATATAATCTCTTCTAAATGCTGAGGCACTTTTATAATTTAGCTCTGTAATTATTTCTTTTACACTTTTAGGTTCTTTACATATCAATAATATTTTATTAATATTTTTTAATTTTCTATCTTGTATCTTTTTATCCTGTATCTTTTTATCTGTTTTTAGTTCAGATGAATATAATTCTGGATATTCTCCATTATAAAATGTAACAACAAAATCTTCCCTTTCATTTGAAAATATCGGTTGAGGCAAGTTTGCTTCTTTCATTTTTTTATTCATAGTAGATATCCCCGTATGTCTATTTTATAGTATTCCCCCTAAAGTTTCTAATAATTTTACAATTGTTTCATTTTGCTTTTCATTTAGTTCTTGAATCATTTCTAAAATTCTTTCTTTATTCATCCTAGAAATCTCCTCTACCAATATTTTTAATAATTTTACTATATTTATTAAATTTATTCTATATTCATTCTGAATTTTACTTTAGATTTAATAAATGCTTTATATTTTATATGTTTTTCTATTCACTTTCGCGCTTCTCTTTCAAACTTATGTTTGGTTATACTATCTAACATTTAGTTTGTCAATACTTTTTATTGTTTTTATTTTAATTATGTCAATATAAAAGTTATAACTCATAGCAAAAAGTATTAATTCAACATATAAAAGTCTCATAGTTAAACTGTGAGACTTTATTCTATAATTTGAAAAATCTTTTTATTTTATTACAGATTCTTTTAAAGATGTTTTCTTTATATTCAATAATTTTATCTACTTTTGAAATAGCTTCTTTGGGTATTTTGTTTTCAAATATTTTTGTACTATATTGTTTCTGTTTTTTTAGCTCATTTTTTTGTCTTTCATCATTTTGCATTTTTATAATTTTTTCTTTTTGTTTTGGAGTTGCTAGGTAATCTCTAAATAAATTGAATAATATTGCTTTGGTTTCTGGTAACATTGGCTGTTCTTTTAGTTCTAGTTCTTCTTTTATTTTGTACTCATATTCTTTGTTCATGTTTTCTTGTATTGCTTCTATAATTTGAGGAGGAATTTTGTTGTATTCTTCGTTATTTAATTCTTGTAAAATGGTGTATACTTCTGTATATGCATTTGGACGGTTATTCATTTATTTTTGTTCCTCCTTCTTTTTTTCTACTAGATCTTTCAAGGCTTTGTCTTCTTTGTCAACTAATTCTATATCTTTTATTGAACCGATTGATGCTTTGGCTATTTCTTTTGATGTTCTATGTTTTCTTTCTAAGCTAATTCCTAATTTTGCTAATTCTTTTTCTTGCTCTTTAGTTGGTGGCATCCCATATTCTTGTCCTCTATATACTTTAATAATTCTATGTTTCATGCTTCCAATTTTATCATCCAATTTTATCCCTATTTTTTTTGCTTGCTCTTCTGTTATTTGAATATTTGACTTTTCGGCTAATGTTTCTATTGTATCTAAGTTACTTAGTTTAGATACATCTATTTTTTGTTCTTTTAATATTTCTAATGTTTCTATAAATTTTCGAGTTATATTTTTATCTTTTTCTTCCAAACTAATTCCTAACTTTAATAATCTTTCCACTTGTTCTTTTGTTGGAGGTTTTCGTTTTCCTCTTCCTTTGCCTCTGTATATTCTAGCAATTTCTATTTTAGAATTCCCTATTTTATCATTTAATTTTATTCCTAATCTTTTTGCTTGTTCTTCTGTTATTTGGATGCTTGACTTTTGTGCTAATGTTTCTATTGTATCTGTAGTACTCATCTTGCTTACATTTATTCCTAGTTCTTCCAATTTTTCTAACTTTTCTATGAATTCTTGTGTTACATTTCTCTCTATTTTTTCTAAACTAATTCCTAATTCTAATAATCTATCTACCTGTTTTTTTGTTGGTGGTATATATGTTCCTTTTCCTCTATATGCTAGAGAAATACCCTTTTTTGTACTACTGATTTTTTCTTTTATTTTTATTCCTAATTTTTTTGCTTGTTCTTCTGTTATTTGAACTCTTGATTTTTGGGCTAATGTTTCTATGGTATCTGTAGTACTCATCTTCCTTACATCTATTCCTAATTCTTTCAATTTTTCTAATTTTTCTATAAATTCTTCTGTTGCATTTCTCTCTATTTTTTCTAATCTAATTCCTAATTCCAATAGCCTATTTACTTGTTCTTTTGTTGGTGGTATTGAGTTTCCATTTCCTCTATATGCTTGTGTAACCCTATCCTTAGCATTGCCTATTTTGTAATCTAATTTTATTCCTAATTTTTTTGCCTCTTTTTCTGTTATTTGAACTCTTGACTTTTGGGCTAATGTTTCTATGGTGTCTCTTGGATATATTTTGGTTACATCAACGCCCATTTCATCTAAAATCTCTAACTTTCTTATAAATAGTTCAACACTATTACTCTCATGCTCTATTTCTTTTTCTAATTCAATAAAATCTTTTTGTATTCCTATAAGTGTAAAAAGTCCTTCATAGTCCTTTCCTTTTATATTATCTATTTTCTCGCCTTTCTTTGTAATTCTATCTGGCAATTCACTTTGCCACAAATCGATTTTTGCTCCAAGTTCAATAATTTCTTGTATTTCTTCTATTTGATTATAACTTAAATCATCAATCTCTCTATTTAGGTATTCTTTATACTTATTTTGAATTTCTTTTAAAACTTTTGCATATCCATTTTCTTCTTTGTCTTTACTATTTATGTTTGGCAATATTCCATCATGTTTTTCTGTCCAGTCTATAACTAGATTCATCATTTCTATATCATCTTGTTCTGTAATTTCATTTTCCCAATTTACTTTTAATGTGTTATTTACTAAGTCTATTACAACTGGTCTATCTTCTTCTTTTGTTGGCTTGTCTAAATCTTCTGCATATATAACCCTTCCTAATTGTTGTAAATATAGTATTCTAGAGTTTTCATCCATAGGTCTTAGCCATATAATTCCATCTAATTTATCTAAGTGTAAACCCTCATTTGCTTTATTTATTACCAACATAAATTCAGCGTCATTAGTGTTTCTACTTTGGAACTCTTCTAGTTGTTTTTCGTTTTCTTTGTCTCCATATTCTCCTAACATTGAGTGGAAGTTTAGCTCTATGTCTGATCCCTGAAAATATTCTGATATTTGTTTTTCATATTCTAATATTTTGTCTTTTCCCTTTTTTCTGCCAATTACATTTCCATCTTCATCTTCAAGTTTTTCTATCATTGGTAAAAATACTATGTATTTTCCACCTTTTTTTATATTTCCTTTTAATATTTCTTCTATTCCTTCTGCTTCTTCTAGATTTCTTCTTAGTGTTTCATATTTTTTTAGTTTTTCATTTTTTACTTGTATATCTGCTATTTTGTCGATTTTTTCTTTTAATTTATCTATGCTTCCGTCTGTTTTTAATGTATATGCACAACTGACTAATTGGGGGTTTACAACTAACCCCATTCTTATTGCATTTGTTAAGCTCATATTCATCGCAATATGTTTTCCTCTAACCGCTTCTTTATTTGTATATCCTAGTCTTTCTGCTATTTGGTTGGCCATATTTTTTCCATCTGCATCTCTTCTTGGTGTGGCTGTTAGTCCTAGTACTTTTGTTTTTTCAGACTGGTTGTCTAATAGTTTGTTTAACTTGTCTCCCCATTCTGTTGCGCCCGTTCTATGTAATTCGTCTAATATTATAAAATCATATTGTTCTTTTAAAAGTTTTTCGCCTTCTTTTGAAAGTAAGCTTGGATATGTTGCAAATTTTAAATTTGGAAATACTTCTGCTACTATTTCATCTTTGCTTTTTCCTAATGTATTTTTCGGTCCATGTATATATTTTATTATATAGTCTTTCATCTGTTCTAAAATTTCATTTTGTGGTGCAAAATATATTATTTTTTCGTTTTGGTGTTTCATTAATTGGTCTATTCCTACAAAACTCTTTCCTCCGCCTGTTGGTAAAATTAATGATGCAAATCTATTGTTTTTAAGAATTTCATCGGTTTTTTCTGTTGCTCTTTTTTGATATGGTCGTAATTGAATTCTTGTGTTTTCAACATCATAATATCCTAAAAATCTTTCTACTCTTTCTATTGAAAGGTCTTCTTTCAATTTTTCTTTTTTTCCTGTTATTATATTTAACAAGACTTTTGGAATCTCATTTCTTCCAATTCCTTTTTGCTCTAATTCTTCATACAATTTTATACAGTCTTTTTCTTGTATTTTTTTAATTAGCTTTTCTCTTTCTTCTGCCGAAAATTCTTCTATACCAATATTTTTCCAATCATACATGAAAAATATTGCTTCTGCATAATATCTTTCTTTTGATATTTTTTCTTTTGAATTATAAGTTTCAATTATTTCTCTTAAATTTGATAACCCTCCACTTTGTATTATTTTTTCTTGTTCTTTATCTGTAAGTTTTTTTATCTGTTCTATCATTTTAAGTTCATTTTGTTTCAAATCTAAGTTAACTGCCTCACTTAATTTATATCCTTTATTGCTTTGTCTATTTGTTATCTTTGGTTCTATTGTGAAGCCATTTTCTTTTATATCTTTAATTATTTCATCATATTTAAGATTATTATTTGTCATATTTCTTATAACTTCTGATAATGCTCTTGCATTTGCTTGTCCTTTAGTTAAATAGTATAATTTATTTGCATGGAAAATTATTTTTCCATATTCTATTTTTGCTTTTGTTAATTTATACATTTTCTCTATTGATATAGTATTATTTTTTAAAATGTTGTTTTCAGGTATCTCAATTTTTTTGCCTTCATCTATAAATCGAATAACTTCTTTTTTTAAATCTTCAACAATTTGTCTGTTTGAGTCTTTTACTTGTTGTAATAGTCCAAATATATCTAAAATTTCTTTTGATATATCTGTTATTCTTTCTCCTTCTATATCGCCATAATATATCTGTTCACTTGACGCGAATGCATTTCCTACAGTTCGTACTAACATATTATTATTTGATGTATGTGGAATTATTGGTTTTATTATGTTTTTGTGTTCTAATACTGTTAGTTTTGCAATTATTTTATTTTTTTCTAATGTTTGTTTTTCATTCAATGATTGCCAACTGCTTATTCTGGCTTGTGGTGACTTGTATTTTATTCCTTTTGATAATTTTCCTTTATTTTTATCTATTTTTTGTGTTTGTTTATATTTTGTTTGTATTATTTCTTTTATTTCATTTGATGTTTTTGCATTTTCTATTTCTTGCAATTCTTTTTTTACCGTTTCAGATATTGTTTCTGATGTAATTATTTCTTCTAATTGTTCTGCTATTTTGTCTAGCATATACTCTCCAGCATGAAATACTTTTTCTCCCATTTCTTTTTTAGGCACCTTTATCATTACATATTTATCACCTAATGTTTCTCCATATGTTCTTGCTACATTTGCATTGCTTGTTAATGATATACAGTTTGTTTGTAGACTGTAATGCATTTTTATGTGGTTATATATTTCTTCTAATGTTATATTGTTTTTTTCATTCCATCTTGGTTTTTCTTGATGTGTTTCTTGCCATCTTTCTCTGTCTGTCCTAATTTTTTTGTAGTTTTCTCCGTCTTTTATAATGCCTTTTTTTAAGTCCTCAATATCTCCTGGCTCTAATGCTCTAAAAAAGTAGTAGTTTTCTTCATCACTTATTAAATTGAACTTTTCTATATTAAATATTTTGTCCATTTTGTTCTCCTTTAAATTTGAGGGATATTTTTAAGAATTAATTTCATTTTTTATATTATATCATTTATATTTTTTATTTCTAGTCTTTTTTGAATATTTTCTAGTGCATCACCAAGGTCATTTCATAAAATATTACAATGTTGTACTTTTTTATGTACCTCTAAGTTTAATTGTTTTGTTGAGATAAGCTTTTGTTTGATTAGTTGGCTTATCTCTTTCATTTTTAAATTCATCTCCTTTACATTTTTCAAACCCGGTTCTTAAACACTTTTGAATAATTCAAAATCTTATAAGCATTGATAATGCTTTATTTTTTTGTCAAATTTTCCCAAACGTATTGCGTACATTCTTCGTATGTGCTATAATATCGATATAATTTTTGGAGGTAACACACAAATGAGAATTAAAATAACAAAAACAAAAAATACAACTCAATACACAATAATAAAAGATATTTATAAAAATAATAAAAGAACAACTTGCGTTTATGAAAATCTTGGAACAATTGATAAACTTAGACAAAGATCAGGTGAAGAGGAGCCGTTAGAATGGCTAAAAAATTATGTATCAGAATTAAACAAAAAACATAAAGAAGAATCATTGCCAGTAGTTATAAGAAAAAATCCAAATAAAATAATTGAAAAAAATGTACAAAATTCATTTAATGTTGGGTATTTATTTTTACAAGATATTTATTATAAATTGAAAATAAATGAGATATGTGATTCCATAACCCAAAAGTATCAATTCAAATTTGATTTAAATGACATTGTATCGAAATTAGTATATTCAAGAATAATTTATCCATCATCAAAATTAAAAACATTGGAATTATCAAAAAAATTCTTGGAACAGCCAAATTCTGAATATCAACATATAGAACGAGCATTACCAATAATATGCGAAAATATGGATTTTATTCAATCAGAATTATATAAAAATAGCAACAAATATATGGAAAGAAATAATAAAATCTTATATTATGATTGTACAAATTATTATTTTGAAATTGAAGAAGAAAATGGATTAAAACAATATGGGAAATCAAAAGAAAATCGACCAAATCCAATCGTCCAAATGGGATTATTTATGGATGGAAACGGTATTCCATTAGCATTTGATATCACTTCAGGAAACACAAATGAACAAGTAACATTACAACCATTAGAAAATAAAATAATAAAAGATTTTGAATTTTCAGAGTTTGTTGTATGTACAGATGCAGGACTTGCTTCAAAAGCAAATAGAAAATTTAACGATAAAAATAATAGAAAATTTATAACCACTCAATCAATAAAAAAATTAAAATTACATTTAAAAGAAGAAGTTCTTGATTTAACCAAAGGATGGCATTTAGCGAATGATTCAAAGACATATAATATTTCTAATTTGAGAACAAATGAAGAACTTATGAAAAAATATAAAGATAAAGTGTTTTATAAAGAAAGATGGATTAAAGAAGATGGACTGGAACAAAGATTAATTGTTACATATTCTATAAAATATCAAGAATATCAAAAAAGTATAAGAAATAATCAAGTTAATAGAGCAATGAAAATAATAGAAAGCAATCCAGAAAAATTAAAAAAAGCAAAACAAAACGATCCAAAAAGATTTATAAAAACAACAAACATAACAAATGATGGAGAATTAGCAGATAAAAGTATTTATGAAATAAATCAAAGTATAATAGACGAAGAAGCAAAATACGATGGACTTTATGCAGTTTGCACAAATCTTGAAGATTCAGTCGAAGATATCATAAAAGTAAATCATAGAAGATGGGAAATCGAAGAAAGTCTTAGAATTATGAAAACGGATTTTAAATCAAGACCAGTATATCATACAAGAGACGAAATGATAAAGGCCCACTTCACGACTTGTTATTTAGTGCTAGTGCTTTACAGATATTTAGAAAAAAATTTAGAAGAAGCATATACTGCTCCAGATATTATAGAAACATTGAGAAATATGGAGGTAAAATTAGAAGACCATGATAATTATATTCCAAATTATATTAGAACGGATTTAACAGATGCATTGCATGATAAATTCGGCTTTAGAACCGATTATGAGGCAATGAATATGAGAAATTTTAAAAAAATTTTTAGACAAACAAAAAAATAAAAAATGTACGCAGTTTTTATATAAATATCAAAAGTCCCTATTACTTGCTACAGTAAGTATAGGGACTTTGCACTCTTCAAAAAATGTTTAAGTTGAGTATATAACTTCGTAGTTTATCTCAAACTTTTGTTTGATTATACTATCTAACTTTTAGTTTGTCAATACCTTTTTGGATTTTATTTTAATTATATCAATATAAAAAGTTACAATTCACAATCTCAAATATGAATTTTAACGCAAAAAATGCGATACATCAGCTATTCTGTTGTATCACATTTTATAAATTTGATAATATTATTACTTGATATCTTTATATTTAAAATACTTATTATAAGAAATTATTGCTATAATAATTATAGACACTATACTAATTAAATAAATCTTATTTTCCCCTGTAAATGGTAATTTTCCCTGTGCAGTTGTGTTATCATTTGTATTTTGAAATTCTATTAAGTTATTTTTTTCTTCTTTATTTGAATTTTCATTATTTTTTGAATCATCAACTACATCTTCTTCTTTTTTAGTATCTTCTTCTGTTTTTGTTCCTGTTACAGTATAAATTCCTTCGTCATAATATGTCCCTTCTTTTGTTACTAATTTTATCCATATTGTATAAGGTTGTTTTCCAGTAAATTCTTTTGTATCTATTGAAATATTGTCATCTGTCGCTTTTACCCAGTCATTTTCAATATACATAGGTGTTAATTCATTTATTTTATTATTTGTCTCTGTAGCCATGTTGTTATATTCATCAACTTTATCATTATATTCTTTTACTTTATCTTGATAATTATTTTTTGCTGTTTCATAATCTGTTTTTAACTTTTCCTTTTCCGTTTCAGTTAGAGATGTATTTTTTAATCCTTCAGCATATGCATCATTTGCTGTATTATATGTTTCTTTTAGTGTCTTAACTTCTGCTTCTATTGCTTTATATTCTTCTTTCAATTTCTCCAATTTATTTTTACCTTCTGCCTCAACTTGATTTATTTGAGAATATGTTGAATTGTCTATTTTTACTGCTTGAAAGTATAAGGTATAGTCTGTAACTGTATTTTTTATTGTAACGGTTCCACTTCCTCCTAATATCATCATTGGTAATGATATTAAAGATTCTGGATCTAGTTCTACATTATGTGCTTGTATTATTTTTAGTGGTGTTAATGCTATTAATAACATTATTAATAATATTAATGCTATTTTATTTTTTTTCATAATCATATACTTTTTCTCCTCTTTTGCATGATTTCAATTATCCATTTAGTTCTTTTGTTATTTTTGAATTTTCTTTAATTGCTGGCACTGATATAACAAAAAATAGTATAAGAAAGACAATTGTTAAAATTATTCCAACTGTTTCTTTATATCTCATAAGTGCAAGTGATTCAAATAATGCAACCATTATTGCATATATTTTTCTTAGGTTTTTTGTAAGTATGTTTTTTTGTTCTTCATTTGCTTTTTCTTTCATTTTTTTAGAAAGTAAAATATCTGGTTTTGCTAAACTTACAATAATTATTATAATTAAAATTAAATCAATCATTGTTCTTCTCCTTTCTTATTGTTTATTTTACTTTATCATATTTAACTTTATTTTTCAAGCATTTTTAAAATTTTCTTTAGATATATATTAATAAGTTTTAATGGTATTAAGTTATATAAATTTTATCTTTATAATTTATATATAATTAATTTTTATATTATATTTTTATAAAAAGAATGGAGATGATTTTATGACTTCTATGGAATTGGTTGGACTTAATACTAAATGGTATAGATATAAAAATAGATGGACACAAGAACAGTATGCTAATAAAACTAAATTTAAAATGGCTTATATAAGTGTTATTGAAACTGGTAATGCCAATTTAACTTGTAAAAATATTGATTTTATTGCCAAATCTTTTCACATAAAACCTGATTTACTTTTTAATGAAGAAACTGCAAAATTGGCTAAAAAGCTACCTGTTAGAGTTGATATGTATAATAAAAATCCCATGAATTAATCATGAGATTTTATTTGTTCTTATACTTGCTCTTTTAATAATTCCAATGCTTTTTTTCTTGCACTAATTTGATTTTTTTCTTCTGCAGAAAGTTCTGCTAATGTTCTCCCATCTTCTAACTCAAAGATTTCGTCAAATCCAAAACCATTTTCTCCTTTTGGGCATTGCGCAACATATCCATCAATATTTGCCACTGATGTGATAGTTTTTTCACCATCTGAAAGTGCCATTGCTGTTGTAAATGTTATTTTTCTTTTTTCATGTGGTACTCCATTTAGTTTTTCTATTAATGCTTCATTTCTTTCTCTGTCAGTTCCTTTATGCCATCTTTTTGTGAATACACCAGGGAATCCATCTAAGTATTCTATTTGAATTCCAGAGTCATCTGCTAAACACATTTTACCTTCTAGTTTTTTTGCTATTGTTTCTGCTTTTTTTCTTGCATTTCCTTCAAATGTGTTTTGGTCTTCTTCTACATCTATTTCTATTCCTATTTCATTCATTGGAATTATTTCATAATTTTCTAATATTTCTTGTGCTTCTTTTATTTTTCCTTTGTTTCCAGAAGCCATTATAATTTGTTTTTTCATAATTTTCCCTCTCTTTCTCAACCTACAAATTTTATGTTTTGATTATTTGCATCCATATTATACCATTTATATTTTTTATTTCCAATAATTTTTTAGATTTATTTTTCTTTTCGTAGCAGTATAAAATATCTGTTACATTTTACTAACTGCAAATAGCAGCGTTGCATTTCCTTATTTTTCCATTTTATTTGACATAAGGTTGATTTTAAAACAATTCTGTGTTATAATAATCTTTGTTGAAACATATTAACGTAATTTTATTTTGCATAAGGAGGATTTATATCATGTCAGTAAATTACGGTGAGACAGCTGCCAACTGGTGGTGTGAAAAAATAAAAGAAGGAAACTTTGGATGTTCACCAAAAAATATTGATAAATTTAGAGACTCTCTCTCTAGTGAAATAAATCGAATATTTTCTTTGGATGCCCATCTTAGCATTACAACTTACAATTCATCCAGTCAACTTTTGAATAGTATTGCAACATTAACTGGCATGAATGCTACTATCCCTAAAGGTTATGAAATGACAATATTTCCTATATCAGGAGTATTAGTTTATAATGAAGTTGGAAGGCTTGTCGCTTCCTTTTAGTTTCATTGAGGTGCGTTTATTAAACGCATCTCCTTTACTTTATTATAATAAAATTGTATAATAGAACAAATATGAAAAGTTTCAGTCTTAACTCTACTTTTTATCATACTAAAAAAAATTGAAATTTTCAGTAAATTTGAAAGGATACAAAAATGATAAGAATAAGTAATATAAAAATATATAAAGACATAACAGACAAAGAAGTTTTACAAACAGCAATTAAAAAATATAAAATTAAAGAAGAAAATATTACTGAATGGCACATATCAAAAAAATCAATAGATGCAAGAAAAAAAGATGATGTACACTATTCATATTCTATTGATATTTGTGTTAAAAATGAAGAAAAGCTTTTAAAAAACAAAGATATTTCCTTAATTAAAAAACTAGAGCAACCAAAATTCGAACTAAATCTAAATAAATCTGTTAGACCTGTAATAGTTGGTGCAGGCCCAAGCGGTTTATTTGCTGCTTTGACTTTTGTTAAATATGGATACAAGCCAATTGTTATAGAACAAGGTGAGCAGGTTGAAAATCGTAAAAAAACTGTTGATAATTTTATAAATAATGGTATTTTGAACACTAATTCTAATGTCCAATTTGGTGAAGGTGGAGCTGGTACTTTTTCTGATGGAAAGCTTACATCTGGCATAAATTCGCCATATTGTAGAACTGTGTTAGAAGAGTTTGTTAAATTTGGTGCACCTGAACAAATTTTGTATTTAACCAAACCACATATTGGTACAGATAATTTAGTAAATATTATTAAAAATATGAGAAATTATATTATTTCTCAAGGAGGTACTTTCTTATTTAATACAAAATTTATTGATTTAGAAACTAATAACAATTCTGTTTCTAAAGTTATTGTTAATCATTTAGATACTGATGCAACAGAAAAAATAGATGCAAATGTTGTTATTCTTGCAATTGGTCATAGTTCAAGAGATACATTTAAAAAAGTTTATGAAAAGGGTCTGTTGTTAGAGCCAAAAAACTTTTCTGTTGGTGTTAGAATTGAACATTTACAAAGTGAAATAAATAAGGCTCAATATGGAACTTTGACAAAATTAAAACTGCCTTCTGCTGATTACAAACTTGCATATCATGCTCCTTCTGGACGTTCTTGTTATACATTTTGTATGTGTCCAGGTGGTACTGTTATGCCTTCTTCAAGTGAAGAAAAAACTATTGTAACTAATGGTATGAGTTACTTTGCTCGAAACGGAAAAAATGCAAATTCTGCTGTTTTAGTTAATGTAACTCCAGAAGATTTTAAAGATAGCAAGAATCCCTTGTCTGGTATTGATTTTCAAAAAGATTTGGAAGAAAAGGCTTTTGTCCTTGGTGGTTCAAATTATTTTGCACCAATACAAAGATTTGAAGATTTTGATAAAAATATAAAAAGTACCTTTATAGGTACAGTTGAGCCATCTTATAAACCTGGTGTTACTTTATCTAATTTAAATGATATTATGCCTGAATTTGTTTCAACAACTTTGAAAAATGGCATTAAATTTTTTGATACCAGATTACATGGTTTTGCAAATCCAGATAGTATTTTAACAGGTATGGAAACTCGTAGTTCTTCTCCTGTAAGAATTTTAAGAGATGAAAATTTAGTTTCTAATATCCGCGGAATTTACCCTTGCGGTGAAGGTGCTGGTTATGCTGGAGGTATAATGTCTGCTGCTGTTGATGGTATTAAGTGTGCAATTTCTGCAATTGCGAGAAAAAATTTTTAATTTAAAATTTTCTCTAACATTTTTACTAGATAATCCACATCATCTTTGGTGTTAAAATCTCCAAATGTAAAACGAATTGCACCTTTTGCTAATTCACTTGGCAAACCAATTGCAGTTAGTACATGTGATGGGCTATTGTCTCCTGATGAGCAGGCTGAACCTCCTGATGCACAAATCCCCATCTCATCCAATTTATATAATATTTCTGTTGCATTTTGTCCTTCAAAACTAATATTTATATTTCCTGGTAATCGTTTTTCCATTGTTCCATTTATATGGATGTTGGGAAAACTTTTTTTCATTTTTTCTAGACAATAATTTCTTAAAGTTTGTAGTTTATTTTGATATTTTTCCATGTTCTTCTCTGCTATTTTGCAGGCTTTTCCTAGTGCTACTATTTCGGCAACATTTTCTGTTCCAGACCTTTTATTTTTTTCTTGATGTCCTCCATCCATAAAACGTTCAAATTCAATTTCCTTCTTCACATATAATGCCCCTATTCCCTTTGGTGCATATATTTTATGACCTGATAAAGAAAGCATATCTATATCCATTTTTTGAACATCTATTGGGATATTTCCACATGCCTGAACTGCATCTGTATGAAATATTATCCCATTTTTGTGTGCTATTTTTGCAATTTCTTCTATTGGTTCTATTGTTCCAATTTCGTTATTTGCAAACATTATGCTTATCAAAATTGTGTCTGTTCTAATTGAATGTTCTAATGTTTCTAAATTTACAAATCCATCTTCGTCCACGTCTAAATATGTTACCTCAAATCCTTTACTCTCTAAATTTTGACAGCTATGTAATATTGCCGGATGTTCAATTTTTGATGTTATAATGTGCTTACCTTTATTTTGATTTGCATATGCTATTCCTTTTAATGCTGTATTGTCACTTTCAGACCCACAACTTGTAAAATATATTTCTTCTGGTTTGCAATTTATTAGTGATGCCACTCTTTTTCTGGCTTCTTCTATTGCTCTTTTTGATTTTCTTCCTATGCTATATAATGATGATGGATTTCCATATTCTCGGCTTAGATATGGGAACATTTCGGTTAGAACTTCTTCTTTTATTCTTGTTGTCGCACTATTATCAAAATACCTGACTTCCATAACATTTCCTCTTTTCTGTATAATAATTTTGTATATTATATTCAATTTTATTATATTTGATACTTCTGGAATTTCATATTACAAATTATTAATTATGAGATACTATGTTAATTATCATTTATCATATTCTTAATTTTATCAATTTGATTAATAGTCTGCCTGTATCCATATTTATAACAAGCATCTAATTTTTCAGTTTCCAACAAACCTGTTTTATCAGTTTGAATAGTCAAAACCATATCACTATTACTAATATTTTCTTCAGATATCTTATTTCCCATAATATCAATAGTTCTCATAACAATATCCATAATATTGCTACTTTCTTCAATATCATCTGCCTTAAAATTTATTGTCAGAACCTTTTCAACTCCCTGATGTCTAACCTCAATTGTTGGAAAATTGTCTAAAATTCCTCCATCAAGGAATTTATGTTCATTATATTCACATGGGCAAAAAACAACCGGAAAACTACTACTTGCCCTAATTGCTTTTCCTATTTCGATACTATTTATATATTCTGTATTTGGACAAGTTTTTTCTGGTATATTATTTGTAATTATATATTTTCTTGAATTTTGTACATCTACTGTTGGAATTACAATCGGCATTTTTATATCTGATATTTTCTTTATCCCCTTTCGTGAAGCGATATTATTAAAACAATTTTCTATTTCTTCGCCAGAATAAAAACCTTGAAAATTCAATTTTTTATTTGCCATAAAACTTCCTATATTCGTTACTTTTGATATTGAATTTCTATTTACTAAATCTTTTGCATATCTTTTAAATAGTATGTAAATATAATATGGCGAATATCCCATTGCATATAATGTGGCTATTATGCTTCCTGAACTTGTACCTCCTATTGCATCTATTTTTATATTATTTTCTTCTAACGCTTTTAGGACTCCTGCATGTGCTATTCCCCTTATTCCACCCCCTGATAATGCTAAACCTAATTTCATTTTATCACATTTCCTTTCATACTTTTTATGTATTTTTTATTTTAGCAATACTCTTATTATTTACTATTTTTTATGATTCTAAACTTATTTTTGTTACTCCTTCTATTTCATATTTTGAACCCAAAGTAAAAAAAAGCCTTACTTATTAAACTTCCTTGTCTAATAAGTAAGACTTATTTGCTGAAAATTTCAATTTTTTTAGTATGATAAAAAGTATTGTTAAAACTGAAAATTGAAAATTTTTAGATTTGTTCTTTATTTGGTATAGTAGTTTTCTCCACTTCCATATGTTACTTTATAATATTCCCCAATAAATGTTGGATTATTTTCATTTATCTTATATTTTGGATCTACAATAATTTTTCCTTCACTATTTAGAATTCCCCATTCATTGTTAATTTTTATTCCAGCAAATCCATAATCATTTACCTCTGTTACATCATCATATTTGCATTCTACTACTATATTTCCGTTTGCATCTGCAAATCCCCATTTTTTTCCGTTTCTTATTGCAAAAATTTTATTATTTTTTAGTAATTCTGTATTTTTTACTTCTTTACCATCTTTTGTAATATATTTTACTTCATCATCATTATATATTTTTATATATTCTTTGTATTGTTCAATGCTTGAATTTGATAATGCCACAATTTCTTTTAAATCTTGTGTGTATATGTCTATTTCGTTGTTTTCATTTTTTATTGTTTGTAATAAATTCATTCCTTCAATTTTTTGAATTGAATTATAATCAAATTTTATTTTAATATTTTCACCATCATCTATTACACCAAGTTTTCCGTTGGAATCACATGCTATGAAATAATTGTCATATAAATATTCCATATATGTATATTCTTTTTTGGTTAGTTCTTTGCCATCTTTATATATTTTGTAGTTTGTTTTGTCTTTTGTTGTATTAATATATATTTTATAGTCTGTGTTTTTTACATTTACAATTGCAGTACTTGATTCAATATTTGCTTCATTTCCTTTGGAATCAAATACTTTTGTAGTTCCATCTGCAGTTGTTCCATATATATATTCTCCAGATATATCTATTTGTTTATATTCAAATGGAACTATTTCTTTTCCTTCTATTGAAATTACTCCATAATTTTTTCCACTAAGCGCTGTTATCGTGTTATTGCTTTCATTATATGTCAATGCTTGATAATCATTTTTTATGATTTGTTTTCCATTTTTTGATAATCCATATTTTCCATTTTCTGCACATATTATATATGCCTCTTCACTGTTTATATCTGTTATTCTATATAATTCGTTGTATTTATTTTCTAATATTTTTTTGCCTTTTGTATTTATATAACCATATCTGTATCCTTCTTCTGTTGTTTCTTTTGTAATATATCCATCTTTTTTATATCCTGTGTTTTCTTCGTAGTATTTATCTGCTTCTATTCCATCATATTGTGATTTTACTAGCGTCGTTCCTTTAATGTTTATTATTCCTTCTTTTCCATCTTGCTTTACAAGTAATTCCCCTTCTTTAAATTGAAGTGTGTCTATGTCATCATATATTGCGTCTGTTATTTTTTTTCCGTCTATGTCTATTATTCCGTATTTGTCATCTTTACTATATTTTAATGTGGTTTTTTCATACATTAAGTCACTTAGTACATTTTTTAATTTTAGTGGTTGAATATTTTGATATTGTGTATATATTTCTTCGCCTTTATCATTTAATACTGTTGTTGTATCTCCTTCATAACATATAAATACTGACTTTTCTGGATTTGGTATTTTTATGTCATCATATTTTGCTTCTATTATTTTTTCGCCTTTTTTATTTATTACTCCATATTTGTTGTCTTCTTTTAGTATAAAATAATTGTATTCCGAAATTTGTGCTATTTCATATTTTCTGTTTTCATCTTGTATTTTGTTTACTACAAATATTGCTGATATTATTACTATTGCTATTACTATGATTGATATGATTATTTTCTTTTTCATATTTTTCATTCCTTTCCAATGTTCAAATCTTGTTAGATTTGCTTTATTTCTTTTTCTTTTGTCTTTTTTATTATACTTGTTTTATATATTTTTTTCAATAAATTTTTAAGAAATTGTTTAAAAATGTTATAGTTCACCGCCTGGAACAAATCTGAAAATTTTCAATTTTCAGTCGTAACTCTACTTTTTATCATACCCAATAAAAAAAATTGCCCACTTAAAGCGGGCAATTTAAATAAAAATAAATTATAAATAAACTTACTAATAAATAATATTGACAAAAATTAATAATATAATTTTATATAAAAAGGTATGGTAATATTTTCTTATATAATTATTCTTTTGTTGCTTGTACACATCTTCTGTATTCTGGTTCATTTTCTACGCATGTGATTAATGTTATTTTATCTTTTTCTGTATCTTCTAATGGCTCCCAATCTGTATCTTTTATTATTTTGTTTTCTGTTACAATATAAGTTTCTTCAAATTCATAATATTTATATATTATTTCGTCTCCTTCAACTAATTGTTTGATATTTGCAAAATAATTTACAGCATACCCTCTATTATGTGCCGCAAGCCCTACATTACCACTTGTTTTTGTTGTCTCTTCAAAATGACCAACAAATTTATCCATTATTTCTTTACTTGTGCCTTCAGATATTTCTGCTTTAAGAGATATTTTGGGAATTGTTATTTTCCATTGTGCTTTTTCAATTCTTTCGTTTCTATTTTTTTCTTCTTCTGTAAGTACAAAATTTTGTGTATCCTTTTCGTCTTCTTTTGTGTCTTGATTAATATTGCTTGATTTTAATTCTACTAAAATTAGGTCTTTTTTAAACAATTTTTCTATTTCCTGTGTATTCATTGGTATTGTTGGCGTTTTATATTGTTGGGTTATAAAAAAGATAATAATAGTTATTAAAAGACTTGCAATATTAATATGTCGTGTTGTATACTTAGTCATTCATTTTGATCATACACCTCCATTATTCAGTTTTGTTTACTTGAAATTTTTTCGAAAAAATATAAGATTTTTAAAGCACTTTGTGCTGTTTGATTAAAAACTATATTTATAATACTACATTTTTTTCATTTTGTAAATAGTTTTTTCTTAGAAACTCTAACTTTTCATCGCAATTTTCGACACCGTTCGACAAAAAAATTGAGACATTAGGTTATCCCCTTTGCCTCATATCTAATTCAAAGTAAAATTCTACACCATTTTCTAGATTTTTTACTCCATATTTATTATCATAATTTCCCATTATGGCTTTTACAAAAGCAAGACCTATTCCTGTTCCTCCATCTTCTCTGTGTCTAGATTCGTCTGCCTTATAAAATCTATTCCAAATTCTATTTAGATTTTCTTCTGAAATATTCTCTCCTGTATTAAATACCTTAATGCAAACTTTATTTTCTTCTTCTAGAATTTCATTTGAAATTTTTATATATTTTTCTCCATACATTTCTTTGATATTTTTTATAGCATTTGTTAAGTAATTTGTTAATACTTGTTCTATATAGAAATCATCTGCAAATACGGATATATCTTGAGTTTCGTCAAATTTTATTTCCGCTTGTTTTTCTTCTATCATTACATTTGTTTTTCTAATAACTTCTTTTTCAAGTTCTACTATATTGAATTCTTTATTGTTAAATTCTCTTTTTCCATATTCTAGTTTCATTAATTCTAGTAATTGTTTTACTAATTTATCCATTTTATTTGTTTCATCTAAAATGACCTCTGCATAGAATTTTCTACTTTCTTCATCACTGTTAACATTTTCTAGTAGTCCCTCGCTATATCCTTGTATTAGTGCTATTGGTGTTTTTAGTTCGTGTGACACATCTGATATAAATGTTTTTCTCATTTCGTCTATTTTTGATTTTTCTTCTATATCTCTTTCTAGTTCTGAGTTACTACTTCTTAGTTGTTTTATTGTTCTTTCCAGTTTGTCTGACATGGTGTTTATGCTTCTTCCTAAGTCATTTATTTCGTCTTTAGCATTTGTTACCTGGTATTTTTGGCTAAAGTCTAAGTTTGACATCTTTTTTGCAATGTTGTTTAGTTCAAGTATTGGCTCTGTGAATTTTCTTGATACTATTGTTACCATGATTGAGGCTATTAATATCGTAAATCCTGCCATCATCAATAGAAAGTTGTTTGATATGCTAACACTGTCTTTTATTGAGTTTAATGGTATACGTATATATAAAAAATATCCATTTTCTAACTTTCCTGAAAGCATCATATATGATAGTCCATTTTTAGTATCCCTTTGTTGTTTTATTTTGAAATTATCGTTTGATTCTATTTCTTTTCCCTCATTTGCTTTGTCTAATATGTCGTTTATACTTCCCATTACTGTTGAGAAGTTTTTGTTTGTTGTGTATAGGTTTATTCCGTTTTTGTCTTTTATTAAAATATCAAAATTGTTTTTTATTGATAATTTTTCTAGTTCTGTTTGTATGTCATCGTCTCTGTTTTGTTTTTGATAGTAGTCGTTTATTGATTCATACACTGTTTTTAATGTGATTTGTTTTTTGTATAAGTAGAATTGTTCTAGGGCAAAATTGTTTACTAATATCATAAATAGTATAATTAGTAATACTGTTATGCTTAGTGATAAAAATAGTTTTACTTTTACTGATGATAGTATATCTTTTATTTTATTTAACTTCAAATTTGTATCCCACACCTCTCATCGTTTTTATGTATTTTCCTCTTTTTCCTAATTTATGTCTAATTTTTTTTATATGGCTATCTATTGTTCTGGAGTCTCCATAATAGTCGTAATTCCACACATTGTTTAGAATTTTATCTCTTGATAGTGCTATGTTTTCGTTTTCTACTAAATATACCAATAGTTCATATTCTCTTAAACTAAGTTCTAGTACTTTTCCATCTACTGTTACTGTTCTTCCTTCTTTGTCTATTTCAATTCCGCCATAGTCTTTTACTTCTTTTGTGTCTCCTTGTGTTCTTTTTAGTATTGCTTCTACTCTGGCTACTAATATTTTAGGACTGAATGGTTTTGATATGTATTCATCAACTCCTAGTTCAAATCCAAATAGTTCGTCTTGTTCTTCTCCTCTTGCTGTTAGCATTATTATTGGCACTTTTGATGTTTGTCTTATTTGTCTTAATACAGACCACCCGTCAAGTTTTGGCATCATTACATCTAATAATATTAAGTCTATTTTTTGTGAGTTTTCTTCATATACTTGTAGTGCTTTTTCTCCGTCTTCTGCTTCTAGTATGCTAAATCCCTTTACTGCTAAAAAGTCTTTTATTAATTTTCTCATTCTTGATTCGTCATCTACAACTAATATGCATTTATTCATACTCTTGCTCCCTTCGCTTTGATTATTGCCATCCACCTTTTAATTTTTTACAAATACTGTTTTTGTATCATATGCCAATTCTACATTTTCTTCTCTTAAAATTTGCATAATTTTAAAATTGATTTTTTCTTTTTCTTCTAAGAAACTTGCATAATCTAATGAATTTGTGTAACTACAAACCATTAAATTCATTCCGTTATCTGTTATATTATCAAATCTAACTATTATTGTATCATCAATTACGTCGTCATGTTGTACTAATAATTCTTTTATTCTTTTTTGAACTATTTGTACTTTTTCTAGCGGAGTGTCTAAGTCTAAACATAGATTTACTTTATTTCTTCTTTTTTCCATTCTACTCCAATTTATTATTGAGTCATTTGCAATAACTGCGTTTGGTATGTTTACTACAGAGTTTTCAAATGTTCTTACTCTTGTACTTCTAAATGTAATGTCTTCTACTGTTCCTTCATATTTATCTACTTCTATCCAATCTCCAACTACAAATGGTTTGTCTAAAAATATTACTAATCCACCAAATAAATTTTTTGCGGTGTCTTGTGCTGCAAGTGTTATTACAACACTTCCTATTCCTAATCCTGCAACTAAACCATTTAGGTTAAATCCTAAATCTGTTATTATCATAAATCCTGCAACTACATATACTAAAACTCTAATTGATTTTAATATGAATTTTAGCATTGAGTCTTCTACTTCTGGATTCATTTTGTCTTTTAGTCTATTTACCATTCTGTTGTTTGTTGTAAGACTATTTGCAATTCCATTTGCAGCTAATATGATAAATGATATTTTAAATAATTGGTCTACCCATTTATTTATCCATGCTCCTGTATTTAGTGGTTGTCTTATAAATAGTAATGCTAAATATAGACCTAGTATAATATAAAACACTTTTAGTGGTGTATAAAATGCATTATTTTTTATTGCCTTTTTATTTTTGGTTTTTGGTTTAAATATTTTTACTGTAAAATATGCTAAACTTCTACTTAAACATCTAAATAATATGTATATTAATATTGCAATTAATATGTCTATTATTTGAGTCATTTGTATTCCTTTTATTGTTTCTACAAAACTTCTTATGTTTTCCATATTTAATCTTATCCTTTCTAAAATTGCTAATAAGACTCACCTTTTGGCAACTTATTTTTTGTCAAAAAGCGAGTCTATATTGCCAATTTTTATCCCATATAGTCTCTTAATTTTTTACTTCTACTAGGGTGTCTTAATTTTCTTAATGCTTTTGCTTCTATTTGTCTTATTCTTTCACGAGTTACGTTAAATTCTTTTCCTACTTCTTCAAGTGTTCTAGATTTTCCGTCTTCTAGTCCAAATCTTAATTTTAATACTTTTGCTTCTCTTGGTGTTAATGTGTTCATTACTTCTTCTAATTGCTCTTTTAGAAGTGTATATGATGCTGCATCATGTGGTGCTGGGCTATCTTCGTCTTGTATAAAGTCTCCTAAGTGACTATCTTCTTCTTCTCCAATTGGTGTTTCTAGTGATACTGGGTCTTGTGCAATTTTTTGAATTTCTACTACTTTTTCAACTGGGATTTCCATTTCTTTTGCTATTTCTTCTGGGGTTGGTTCTCTACCCATTTGTTGTAATAAGTTTCTTGATGTTCTTATTAATTTGTTTATTGTTTCTACCATATGAACTGGAATTCTTATTGTTCTTGCTTGGTCTGCAATAGCTCTTGTTATTGCTTGTCTTATCCACCATGTTGCATAAGTACTAAATTTAAATCCTTTTGTATAATCAAACTTTTCTACTGCTTTTATAAGTCCCATGTTTCCTTCTTGTATTAGGTCTAGAAATAGCATTCCTCTACCAACATATTTTTTAGCAATACTTACAACAAGTCTTAGGTTTGATTCGGCTAATTTTTGTTTTGCTTCTTCATCTCCCTCTAAAATTCTTTTTGCAAGTTCTAGTTCTTCGTCAAATGTTAATAGTGGTATTTTCCCTATTTCTCTTAAATACATTCTTACTGGGTCATCAACACTTATTCCTTCATAGCTTGTGTCTGTAATTTCATCTAGTTTTAATTCTTCTACTTCTTTTAAGTCTTCGATGTTTGGTTCTTCGTCAAAGTCATCTGGTAATAAGTCTATTCCACCTTTTTCGAATTCATCAAATACTTCATCCATTTTTTCTGGATTTACCTCATTTAATTTTGTTGCTAAATCACTGTATGTCATTTTCCCATTTTCTTTTGCTTCTTTTATGATGTTATTTATTTTTTCTTTGTCTGTTTTTTCTTTATTTTCTGATTCTTTTTTTGTTTTTGCTTTTGTTTCTTTTGTTTCTTTTACTTCTTCAACTTTTTTTACTTCTTCTAAATTTTCTTCTTTTTTATTAGACATGAATTTACCCCCTACTTAATTCTGGCTAACGTAATTATTATATTACTTAACTCTTTTTCTAATTCCTTTTTTTCTTCGATATTCGAAGTTTGTTCTAATTTTTCTAATATTTCAAGTTTCTTGTTGTTTAACTTGTCCCTTTTATATGCTTGAACTATATCGTCTATGGCTTTTTCTAAGTCTTCTATTTCATAGTCCTCTGCCATTATCATTGTAATTTGATTTTGCTGGTCTTGGTCTAAATTGTCTATTATTCCATTTATATTACTATTTCCTTTTTCAAATTCTTCATACAACTTTTTGGCTATTTTTTGATTTATTTCATCTTGAAAATCTTCAGGTTTTATATTTTGTTTTATTATTTCAAATATTGATAAATCTCCTGTTAGTAATATTGAAATTATTGTATTTTCTCTTCTTTTTATTGCTTCTGATACTTCCTTTGTTTCTACCTTTTTATGTGTTACAACTGGTTTCGGTCTTTCTAATACTTTTTCTATTTTTCCATTTTTATATGTTAGTTTATTAACTTCTGCATAAATTGCTTCTTTTGAAATATCATATTCTTTTGCAATTTTTTCAATATATACTTCTCTTTCCATTGTGTTGTCTACTTTTGAAATCAATTTTGCAATTTCATTTAGGAATTTTATTTTGTCGTTAGTATTGTCTAAATTTAACTCTTTTTTTAGTATTTTTACTTTAAATTCAACTACTGAAAATGCTTTGTCTACTGCATTTTGGAAACGCATATTTCCATATTTTAATATGTATTCGTCTGGATCTTTGGCTCCTTCTAATTGCAATACTCTTAAGTCACATCCCATATTTTGCAATATTTCTATTGACCTTAATTTTGCTTTTATTCCTGCTTCGTCAGAGTCAAAACTTAATATTATTTGTTCTGAATTTTTTCTTAGCAACCATCCTTGTTGTTCAGTTAAGGCTGTTCCAAGTGATGCTACAACATTTGTTATTCCTCTTTGATGTAGTGAGATTACATCCATATAGCCTTCAACTATTAATATTTTTTTTGTGTCCCCTTTTTTTGCAACATTTAGTCCGAATAAATGTCTTCCTTTGCTATATACTATATTTTCTGGTGAATTTATGTATTTTGGTTTTGAGTCGTCTAATACTCTTCCACCAAATGCTATTACTCTTCCTCTTGCATCACATATTGGAAACATTAATCTGTTTCTGTATCTGTCTATGTATTGGCCTCTTTCATTTTTGTTGACTAATCCTGATTCTAATATTTCTTGTTCTTGAAATCCTTGTTTTTTTAACTCTTGATATAGTTCGTCAAATTTGCCTGAGAATCCAATTCTAAATGATTTTAATGTTTCATTTGTTAACTGTCTTTTTTTTACATATTCTTGTGCCATTTTTGCTTGTGGTTTATATAAATTTTGATGGTAGTATTCTGCTGTGAATTCATTTACTTTGTATACTTTGTCTTTTAGTATCTCTCTTTGCGTGTCTCCATTGTTTTGTAGTGTTGGTAGTTGTATGTTTGCTCTTTCTGCTAACATTTGTACTGTTTCTACAAAGTTTAGTCCTTCTATTTGTGATACAAATGTTATTACATTTCCTCCAACTCCACACCCAAAGCAGTGGAATATTTGTTTATCTGGTGAGACTGAAAAAGAAGGTGATTTTTCGTTGTGGAATGGACATAGTCCAAAATAGTTTCTTCCGCTTCTTTTTAAGTGCACATATTGTGATATGACATCTACTATGTCGTTTGATTGTCGTATTTCGTTTAATATCTCTTCACTATATCTTGCCATTTTTCCTCTCTTTCTTTCAAATAAACATACTTATATATAATATTCGACCTATTTTACATAAATCCTTCTTTGTTTTAAAAAAAAATAAAGGGTGACAAATTTTGTCATTTTCTATGAATTTAACAACATCATTTTATTATCCAGTTTATTTACCATTTTAGCACATTGTACAAGTTCTTTTGATGTTGATTTTGCAACTTCTTTATCTGGTTTATATTTCATTTTGTGTTCAATACTTGCCCAAAAATCCATTGCCAAAGTTCTTATTTGAAGTTCAACTTTTACATATATCAAATTTTGTGACAATGTAATTGGAACTTCCAAAATCATATGATAACTTGAATATCCACTCTTTTTTGGATTTTTAACATAGTCTTTTTCTTTCAGTACTTTTACTCCCGGTATTTTTGTAATTAAATTTCTTATTGAGTATATATCTTTTTGAATTGGGCATATTGCCCTTATTCCTGCAATATCATTAATGTTTTTAATCATTTCTTTGTATGTATATTGCAAACTTTTGTCTTTCATTTTGTTTGTAATACTTTCCGGTGATTTTATTCTTGTGTTTATGTGGTCTATTAAGTCATATTTGTAAAATAATTTAAATTCGTCTTTTAATATTTCTAGTTTTGTACTTATTTCCCTTAGTGCTACTTGATATATAAACATCACTTTTTCAAATTCTTTGCTTTTTGTATCTATTGGTATTTCTATCTCCATTATATTTTCAATTTTTTGTAATTTTTTGTTTTCTTTCATTTGGTTTTCCACCTTTCTTTGGCGTTTTTTAATTGATTATTATTTAATTTTCAATTTTTAATCCACCATATTTTTCATATTTATTATATGGGTATTTTAATTTTATATTATTCCCAAATGTTATTTTTTTTGTAAATTTTGTGTGAAAAAGATTTTTGGTGTTTTCATGCACAAAAAAAGAAAGATAAATTGTATTTATCTCTCTTCATATTCTATTGATGTTGGATTTCCGCTAAATTTTGCACCATTTGTTTTTGGTGTTTTTGTAGCGACCTTATATTTATTTCTGTTTTTAACTGCATTGTTTACTATGTTTATGGTTTCTTTTCTTTTTTCTGTTGGCATATCTTCAATTTTTTCTAATAGTCCATTTTCTTGTAATTGCTTTATTGTTTCATACATTTTCGGTTTTTTTAGAATTTCTGTTAGCATATCTATTTTATCATTTTTACCATCTTTTGGAAGTTCTTTTATTGTTTTTATTATTTCATTTTCTTTTATTTGTGAATTTTCAGATACTCCTCTTATTTGTTCGTCAATATCTATTATTTCATCTTTTGTCAATTGCTTCCTAGAATACGTTTGTATTGATTTTATAAATTTATTTTTTTGCTCTTCGTTCATCTTCCTTATATTATCTGATTGAGGTACTATAAATACTCCTGTGTCTTCATACCTTATTCCAATTTGCTTTCCTAATTCTCTATATAGTTGTGTTTCAAATTCTTCTTTTTTAAACCTTCCCTCTTTAGGTTGACGTTCCTCTTCTATTTTTTTATATTCTTTTTCTACGTCTGTTACTAAATTATTTTTTATCATATTTTCTATTGGTTCAATTTTGGTAAATGTAAATATTTTTGTTCCTTGTTTTGTATCACTATAGAAATTTTCAGCCATTTTTTTTGCAATTACTGTCTGCATCCATTTTTTTACTTCTTCATCAATATCTTTTATATCTAAGATTTCTTCTATTTCTTCAATTCTTTCTACAACTTCTGCATCTCTTTTTTGTTCACAGTCCTTATATAATCTTTTTAGTTCACTTTTTACTCCTTCTTTTTTGCTTTTAGAGTCCTCAACTTGGTCTATTAACTTTATTCTATCTATTTCATTTACTTCTCCATTTTCTATTATATTGTTAATTGACTCTATTGATATACTTGCGTCTGCTCTGTTTACTGCTGCTGGTATTATACTATCTGGAATTTCATCATCTTTTGAAATCCTTGTTGCAACTTTTTCAAATACTCTATCTGGTATTTTTTCGTTTTCTAATATATTTGCTAATATTGCTTTTTTTATATCTGGATGAGTTTTTAATATTTGCATTATCTCGTCTGCAGTGTGGTCCATTGGGTCTTTTTCTTTATTTTCTTTTCTTTCTAAATATGCATTTGCTACATTTCCTGCTATTAATTCTGGATTATTTCTATTCATAAATTTTTTTATTCTATCTGTTATTTTCACCTTATCACCTTATTTCCCATAATAACTATCTAATAGTATTTGTTTTATTTCTGTAACTAATGGAACTCTTGGGTTTGCTGTTGTACATTGATCTTCAAACGCTCTGTCTGCAAGAATATCAACTTTTGCCAAAAATTCTTTTTCGTCAATTCCTGCCTCTTTAAAAGATTTTGGAATATTTAAACTTTTATTTAATCCCTTTATTTTCTCTACTAAACTATTTATGCCCTCTTCTACTGTGTCTGCTTTTAACCCTAATTTTTTAGCTAATTTACTATATTTTTCGTCTGCAATATAGTATTCATATTTAGGGAATGATACAAACTTGCTTGGTTTGCTTCCATTGTATTTTACTACATATGGTAATAATATTGCATTTATTCTACCATGTGGCAAATGGAACTCTGCGCCTATTTTGTGTGCAATTGAGTGGCTTACTCCTAAAAATGCATTTGTAAATGCCATTCCTGCAATTGTACTTGCATTATGCATTTTTTCTCTTGCTAGTTTATCACTTCCATCATTATATGCTTTTTCCAAATAATTCATTACTAATTCAACTGCTTTTTCTGCTAAACCGTCTGTGTAGTCTGATGCCATATTTGATACATATGCTTCTAATGCGTGTGTTAGTACATCCATTCCAGTATCTGCTGTTACAGATTTTGGAAGACTCATAACTAAGTCTGGGTCTACTATTGCAACATCTGGTGTTAATTCATAATCTGCAAGTGGATATTTTCTGTCTTTTTCTTTATCTGTAATTACTGCAAACGATGTTACTTCTGAACCTGTTCCTGATGTTGTTGGTATTGCTACCATTTTTGCTTTTTTCCCTAATTTAGGGAATTTGTAAGTACGTTTTCTAATGTCCATAAATTTTAATTTTAGTCCTTCAATATCTGCTTCTGGATGTTCATAAAATAGCCACATTCCTTTTGCAGCATCCATTGGACTTCCTCCACCAATTGCAATTATTACATCAGGTTTAAAACTATTCATTTGCTCTACACCTTTTTTTATTGTATCAAATGATGGATCTGGCTCTACATCACTAAATATTTCTGAATGTACATATTGTTGCCTTTTTCTTAAATGATATAAGATTTTATCTACATATCCTAATTTGACCATTCCTTGGTCTGTTACTATAAAGGCTCTTTCTATATCTGGCATCTTTTCTAAGTATGCTATTGAACCTGCTTCAAAATATATTTTTTCTGGAACTTTAAACCATTGCATATTAACTCTCCTTTTCGCAACTCTTTTAATATTTATTAAGTTTACTGATGACACATTTGCTGTTGTTGAATTTTTTCCAAATGAGCCACATCCTAATGTAAGTGATGGCATATTTGTGTTATAAATGTCTCCTATTGCTCCATGTGTTGATGGTGAGTTTACTATTATTCTTCCTGCTTTTAAAGTTTCTGAAAATTTTAAAATCGTGTCTTGGTTTTCACTGTGAATTGCTGCAGAATGTCCCAGTCCTCCAAATTCTAGTAGTTTCTCTGCTTTTGCAATTCCTTCTTCTTCATTTTCAACAATGTAATATGTTAAAACTGGACTTAGTTTTTCTTTTGAAAATGGATATTCTCTACCAATTCCTTCTTCATATACAACTATTACTTTTGTGTCTTCTGGTACTTCAAATCCCGCTTCTTTTGCAATTGTATATGGAGATTGACCTGGCACGTGTGATTTTAGTTTGTATCCATATTCTTCTGTATATTCAAACATTGAGTTTTGTAATTTTTGTTTTTCTTCTGGATTTACAAAGTAGCTTCCAGATTCTCTCATTAATTTTTCAAATTCTTTATATATGTCTTTATCAACTAAAACTGCTTGTTCTGATGCACATATCATTCCATTGTCAAATGATTTTGATAGTACTAAATCATTTACTGCTGTTTTTAATTTTGCAGTTTTGTCTATATAACATGGCACATTCCCTGGTCCTACTCCTAGTGCCGGTTTTCCACATGAATATGCAGAACGTACCATTCCTGTTCCTCCTGTTGCTAATATTAAGTTTACATCTGGGTGGTTCATTAATAATCTTGTTGCTGTTATTGATGGTTCTTCTATCCATAATATGCAGTTTTCTGGTGCTCCTGCTTGAACTGCCGCATCTCTTAAAATTCTTGCTGCTTCTGAACTGCATTTTTGTGCAGATGGATGGAATCCAAATATTATTACATTTCTAGTTTTTGCAGATATTATTGATTTGAACATTGTTGTTGATGTCGGGTTTGTTACTGGTGTTACTCCTGCAATTATTCCCACTGGTTCTGCTATTTCTAGATATCCTTCTTCGTCATTTTCATTTATTACTCCAACAGTTTTTTCGTTTTTGATACTGTGGTATATATATTCTGTTGCAAACATGTTCTTTGTTATTTTGTCTTCATATATTCCTCTGCCTGTTTCTTCTACTGCCATTTTTGCTAGTTCCATATGATGCTCTAGTCCTGCCATTGACATTGCTTTTACAATATTATTTACTTGTTCTTGGTCTAGTTTTAAGTATTCTTCTGATGCTTTTTTTGCTTTTGCAACTAATTCGTCTATCATCTTTTGTATTTTTTCTTCTTCTAAATTTTCTGCCATAAGACTTCCTCCTTGGTATTATTTTATCCTAATTTATTATATATTATTAGAAGAATTTGTCAACAAATTTTTTTAAATTAAAGTGTCTCTTGTTTTATTTTGTCTATTTCTTCTTTTTTTAATCCTGTTACTTCTTGAATTATGTCTTCTGCCATTTTTTTGTTTAACATTTTTTGTACTATTTCTTGAATTTGTTGTACTTTTCCTTCTTTTCTTCCAATATTAATGTACCTTTGGTTTTCCTCTCTTATCATTTCAATTACTGCTAACATACTATCATCTCCTTTATCTAATTTTTTTAATATTTTATTTGTATTCTCTGTACCTATTTTTTCTGCCCATATTTCTTTTATAATTTTTTTGAATGTTGTTTTGTCTTCTTCTTTTATTATTTTTGTAATTTTATAAAGTGTTTCTGCTATTTTTTCAGTATCTTTACACTTTTCTACTAACATCATTTTTGTTATAAATATATCATCTTCTATCAATTCTTCTTCACTAAAATTATTAATGTCAATTAAATTGAATTTTCCATCTATTATTTTTACTTCTTCAAATAATTGTTGACTAACTTTTGTGTCTTCATTAACATTCCATTTTGTTTTTCCTGTATATAATACTATTGGTATTACCCTTGGTTCTGTTTTGTATTTTTTATCTTCTATAGCACTTTCCATAATTTCTGTACTATATTCTAATAACCTGATTGGCATTTTCTTGTCAATCTTTGTTTGATGTTCTATTAATAAAAATATATTTTGATTTTTTATTCTATAAACAACGTCTGCTTCTCGATTTTTAAATCTTTGATTTATATAACTATTGTTATATTTTTCAAGTTCTTCTGTCTTTATTTTTAAACTTAAAAATTTGTTTAAAAATTTTGCAAAATCTGTTTTTTTGCTTAACACTGTTCTAAATATTTTGTCGTGTTCATGGTTTACTTTATTTTTTGTAATCTTTTCTTTGTTCTCTTCTTCAATATCTTCTCCTGAACATAGAATGTATTCTTCTTTATCTTCCATTACACCTACACATAAATCGCTTTTATATACTTCTTGATTCTTATATTTTTGAATAGTGTTCCATAATCCAAAAAGTGCTTTATCATATTCCTTTTGTTTTATATAGTCTTTGTATGTAAATATTACCATATGGCATCTTCTCCTTTATTATAATCTGTATTTTAATTTCTGTCAATATTTATTTTGAAGTAAATATATTTCTTGGAAAATTTTCTATCACCTCCTGTTTCTTTCAAAATTTGAATTTATCCATGAACTGGATTTTTGAATTGATTTTTGAATGATGTCTTTGTCCGGATTTGGACTTTTTGATTTTTGAATTTAAATTTTTTATTGAATTTTAAAACTTTCTAATTTGAAAGTGAATTTATAATATCATAAAATGTCGAGAATTGCAATGTTTTTTTGTACATTTTATTGTACTTTTCATCGCAATTTTCGACATTTTTTGACTTTTCTATCAAAACTTTTAATTATATAAATATTTTTGTGGATTTACATGTTCTCCATTAATCCTTACTTCAAAATGCAAATGTGGACCTGTTGAATTACCTGTGCTTCCAACTAATGCAATTGTATCACCTGCTTTTACTGCCTGACCCTCTTTTACAAGCATTTTACTCGTATGTCCATACCAAGTTTCTACACCATTTCCATGGTCTACTTTTACAATGTATCCATAAGAACCGCTATATGCCGCAAATGTAACCGTTCCATCTGCTACAACTTTTATTGGAGTTCCTGTAGTTGCTGCAATATCAAGTCCTGTATGTGTTGATACTCTTATTTTGCTACTAACTCCATATCTTGATGATATTGTTCCTGTTACTGGCAATGTTGCTACTTTTATTCCATTTATGTCTGCTATTGATTCTGTTGTATCAATATTTAATTTTTCCACTGTATTTTCTTTTGCAACTTCTAAATCATCAATTTGAATTTCTTCTAGTGCTTTTGTTGTTTTTTCATTTATTGTTAATTCTACTTCATTATTTGATAATTCTTTTATTTCATTTACTAATTTTTCTGCAGTTTCTTCATCTTTAACATTTTCAATCACTTCATTATTTGACGCTATTTCATAATATTTGTAAGTTATTTCTAATTCATTTTGTAATGCTATTATTACTTCGTCTTCATTTTCATCTTGTGACTTGTTCACTAATTTTAATTCATATTCTGGTGTTGCAGTTAATTCTGCATTTTCAATATTATCTCTACTATAGTTTTCTACGTTTTCTTGTATTTTTTCGTTTAATGATTTTTTACTTTCTACATATCCTATAGTTGTTCCTTCTATTTTAACTTCATACATTGGTTTGTATTTTATTAATATTATCGCGATTATAAAACCAATTGCTATTAATGCTATGTTGAAAAATTTTATTGTTTCTTTGGTATAAAATTTTAATTTTTTTATACTAATATACTCCACTCTCCTTTTTTGACGCGAACATTTTTTATTATACTATATATTCTTTCCATTTTCAAATTATGTATACCTTATTTGACTTTTTTTTCTGTTTTTTCTAGTTTTTAATATTGATTTTTCCATATTTTGCTTATTTTATCTTTGTTTTATTCTTATTTACTTGTAATTTCTCTATTTTTTGATTATGTTTATAGTATTTTTGTTGTTTTTTCAGTTTATTTGCCTCTTATTTGATTTATTAGTTTATTTTTCGTGTCCTGTTACTTCCAAACTTATAAGTTAAATGATATATTATTGTTATAAATTTCGATAATATGAACTAGCGAAATGAAAGAAGGTGAAAAAAATGGCTATTGATTACAGCGTAATCGGTTCTAGAATAAAACAAGCAAGACTTGCAAAAAATATGACACAAGAAGATTTAGCAGATAAAATTGATATTTCTGTTGCTTTCCTAAGTAGAGTTGAAAGAGGTAATTCACATATTAACTTAAAAAGACTAAATCAATTATGTGATTTATTAGATGTTTCAGAAGGTTACCTATTAAACGGTGCTTCTAGCAGTTCTGAAAATTACTTAGATAAAGAATTTACAGATTTAATTAAAAGCGTTTCTCCGGAGAAACAAAAATTAATCTATAATGTAGCAAAAACAATTGCAGAAACAGATATGGATGCAGAATAATAAAAAAAAGCGTGATTATTTATTTTTTTATAATCATGCTTTTTTTTAATTTGTAATCAAATAAAAATACCAAAATTCTATATTATCAGTTTATTGTTGTACTTGTAGGGCCTGTGCCAACAACCGCTTCTTGTAAAGAACGCCAAGTATTACATCCAACAATTCCATCTGCTGTTAACCCTTTTGACTTTTGATAATTAATTACAGCAGTTTGTGTCGCTGCTCCAAATATTCCATCAAGTCCATTTGTTCTAAATCCTAATGTATTTAAATCATCTTGTGCAATACAAACATAATTGCTTAAACTTCCTCTTTTTAATTGTGGAAATCCTCCTGTTGAACATGCAGGTGTTCCAAATCTTTTATCAAAATGTACCCATGTTGGTGTCAGACTTATTGGTTCCACATAATACCATACTCCTGAATTTTTAGCAGAATTCCATAGCCTTGTTCTTTGTGTTGAACTTAAAGTTTGGCCAACATCAAATGCAACTCCTGCATAATGTTGGCTTTGGTTTCCATGTCCACCTTCATATGGCCTCTTAAATGCAAATCCTACTGGTATTGGTGACCCAAAAATATATCTTTGGCTATTCCAACTTTGCATTGTCCTTTTTGTTGTCCATAATATGTTTGATTTGCTGGAGCCTCTAAATTCTCTAACTTTTAATGTTCCATTCGTATTATATGGCATAGGCTCTGCTTCGCCTCTATAATATATTTCCATTCTATTTGTATCATTATTAAAAACTAATATTTTTGCCAAGAAAAATCCCCCTCATATAATAATTTCATTTTATTATATGAAAGGGAATATCTATTTGTGACTATATTTTTACCTTTATTTTACTTCTTTACATCTTACAATTACTCTTAATTTACTATCATCTGTACATGTAATTAATGTTAATTCTTTTCTTCCTCCAGTCAATTGTGTTGTGTCCTTTGTGTCACTTGGGTCTACTGTATGTTTATCATATACTTCATAATTTATTGTTCTACCTGTTAAGTCTGTTAATTTTACTGTATCTCCTACTGTTAAATTAGGAACTTTGCTAAAGAATTTTGAGTTTCTGTAATTATGTCCTACTATACAGAAATTTCCAACTTCATTTGGGTCATATCCATGGTATTTTACAGGTGAACTTTTTAAAAGTGATTCTGTTTCTTCTATGCTTCCTGATTGTCCTTGAACAACCGTGTATTTTAAACTGATTTTTGGCACCTCTACTGTTGCTATAATTTTATATTTGTATCCTGCTGCAGATGTTTTCCATTCTGCTTTTTCGTTTGCAGTTGTTACACTTGATTGTTGTTCTTGTTGATTTTGTTGCTCTTCTTGTTGCGTTTCTTCTTTTGTTCCATTAAGTACTACTAATAAAACATCATCTTGTGCTATTGTTGTATCTTCTGTTGTTCCCTCTAGTGTTTTATTCATGTCATCTAATAATTGCTGTGATACTTCTGCACTTTTGTTTCTGTCATATTCGGCATATATGTAAAACGATGTTAGAATTAATACTATAAATACTGATAATATGAAATAAAATTTATATATTTTCTTTTTTCTTTTTAATTCTGGCGTTATATATAATTTTTCTGTTACTAATATTTGATTCATCCTAACCTCCTTACATAT
>OJLA01000300.1_pt1 | contig 44424 bp, 31 predicted proteins | sample 1596611 | NCBI WGS metagenome assembly OJLA01 (sample SAMEA4350168, study PRJEB24818) | metagenome | biome: human; feature: gut; material: faeces | place: Denmark | collected 2013-09
TTCATGTTCTATGCTAACAAATATTTTTTCATTATTTGTTAAATATTCAAAGTTAGTTTTATCTAAATTATTTTTTGAATCTTCTATTTCTTTATATTTGTCTTTATTTATATCTAAATATAGTTTATTTAATTCATTTTCATTATTCAAGAATGTAAAGTAACCTTTTGAATCTTTTCCTTCAAATAAAAGATAATTTGCGGCATTTTTTACTATATTTATGTTATTAATTATATATTTTATGTCTTTTTCATCAAAAACCTTATTCTTTAATGAATATGTTAATTGAAAATAATCAGAGTCATCTAGTTCAATAATTATATCTAAAAATTGATAGAAATCATTATTCTTTTCAATGGCATTACTTAAAATGTATACAAATTGTTTTTCATCAATAATTTCTTTGTTTTTAGATACTGAATAATTATATTTTGTATATAACTCTTGGTCAAAATTTTCTTCTTCAAAATATTTAATTGCAGTATCAAGGGTTGGATAACTTGAAATATTTGATGATATTGTCATTTCTTTAGTTTGTGAAATATAAAATTTTTGATAGTAAGAATCAAATAAACCTTTATTATCTATAAACAACGGATATTCTATTTTATTTTTTTCTTTAAGGTTACGTCCATTTAAATAATCTCGTCCTGTTTCTTTTAGTTTTGTTTTTGGATAAGAAGATATGTCTATTTCTTCACCATTAGCAGAACCGAATTCTACTTCTATTTTTTTTTCTTCTTTTCCTGTAGATTCTTGCTTTTTAGTAGGATTCTCGCTACTTTCTTCATTTATAAAGAAGAAAGTAGCAATACCTATAAATATTAATCCTGTAATAATTAATAAAAGTGATTTATTTTTTTTCATATAATGTTCACCCCAATTATTTTATTTTCTATTCTATGGATATTCTATTAATATACATGTTGATCCATCTAATGTTCCACCATCAGGGCATTTGTAACGTGTTCCCCAACTAGAACATGAATATGTATATACTCTATGCCCATATCCTTGTATTGTTGTACAAGTTTTACCACTACAATATTTATTACATATTTTAGTTTTGTCGTAAGAATATGTTCTTCCACTAACAGCACTACTTGTCTCTCCTTTACAATATGCTTTATAAACTGGATAAGCACAATCTATATATTTATCTCCTTCTTTTGGATCAGATGGTTTTGAAGTACTACTACAACTATTCTTAGAACTGAATGTATCACTCTTTGACCAACTTCCACCAGTACAATAGCTTTCTGAAGTGGCAGTATAAGTTTTCTTACAAGTGCCATCAGATTGATATGTGTATCCATCTTTACAATTTACTTTCCAAGTAGCATAAAATGTTGTATCTCCTGTTATACTTACTGAACCACCTGCAGCTGTTCCACTACTAGCAGTACTTGATGTTGACCATCCTTTAAACGTATATCCTGTTCTTGTTGGTTCAGTAGTTGGGAATGTTAATGAACATGATGAATCTTCATAATACTTATTGCAAGTAGGTGTTGCACCAGAATAGCTTCCACCATTTGCATTTATTGTTCCTGTTAAAGTTTTATAACATCTGCTATTTGATCCTGATTCTGCAGTGTATCCTGATGCACAACTAATTGTTGCACTACATTTCTTTGTTGCAGAATTGTAGTTAGGTGTTTCTGCTGCATTTACTGTATATTCATATGTTCCTACATAAGTTTGTCTATTGCTTGAATAAGAAATACTTCCATTACTATCTACAGTTGCATTTCCTAATGATATTGTACTTCCTGTATATGTTTCTGAATTTGATCTACATGTTATGGTTGCATCTTTTTTCGCAATAGAACCAGTACACTCTATACTATTACTTGTATAGTTACTTGTTTCTGCAACTGTTGCTGTATAAGTTTGACTTCCTGCATCTGTTCTTTTTTCATTTGAATATGTAATTCTTCCAGGACCATCAGATGTTGCAGTTCCTAGTGTTTGAGAACTTCCATTATATATTAATCCAGGAGTCACATTGCATTCCATAACAGGAGTTCTTTTGTTTATTGTTAATGTTCCTTCTGTAAACACATAGTTATAATTTGAAACCTTGAATATTCCATTATCTACAATTTTTAAAGTTCCTTGTTTAATTGGATATCTTCCAACATCACTATTCTTTGTAGCTGTTGTTGTTAAAGCTCCAGTAAATCCTGGTGTTTCACCACTTACATTATCTCTATATGAATGTGTTAAAGTTGGATTATTTTCCAAGTATGTCTTTGATTTATTGTCAGCACTAACATTTAAATTCTTTTTTGATATGCTACAACTAAATGATTTGTCGCTTAATGTTTTGTTTGACCATACATATCGTGGATCTAATACTGCTGTTACTGTATAAATATTTGCATCTGTTCCTGAGTTGTTCCTGTAGGAGTATCCAGTTACTGGTCTAGCAAGTGTTTGACTACTTCCATTATAAGTTAATGAATTACAGTTGCTTGCTCCTGTTGGTGGGGTGACAGCTGTATAAGTTGCACTTGCTCCACTTGACCTGTTTCCTGCTACATCATATGCCTTTATATAATATGTACCTGCTACATTAGGTTTGTCTGTCCTTTTAAAATCTTTAGTTGTTGTTATAGTAGTAAACGAACTTCTCGCTGCATTTCCATTTGTTCCCCAATAATAACTTACTACTCCATTACTATCTGTACATCTTAAATCTGCAGCACCTGTTACTGTACAAACTGGAGGAGTTGCATCTTTTTTGAATGTTGCAGTACATGATGATGTATTTCCAGCATTATCTTTTATGTGTCCTGTATAACTTTGACTTGTGGTGTCTGCTGTGTGAGTTAATGATTTATTTCCTGATAATGTTCCTATTCCGTATTGTGCTACTCCACTTAAGTTATCTGTATGACTACCAAAAGATACCCCTACATTTGTTGTGTACCAATCGTTATCTCCTATTGTTCCAGTAAGTCTAATAGTACATGAAGGATTTGTAGCATCTTTTTTGAATGTATTAGAGCATGTTGCAGTATTTCCAGCATTATCTATTATATGTCCTGTATATGTTACACCAGCAGTATCTCTTGTATGATTTATCGTTTTACTACCATCAACGCTTCCTATTCCATATTTTGCTACTCCACTCAAATTATCTGTATGACTACCAAAAGACACTCCTACATTAGATGTATACCAATCATTTTCTCCAACTGTACCTGATAAATCAATACGACATACTGGATTAGTATCATCTTTCTTAAAATTAGTTTGACATACATAGAAGTTTCCTGCTTTATCTTCAACATATCCACGGTATTCTACATTAGCTATATCAACGCTATGAACTATATTATTATTTGATGATGTTCTTAACAAGTTACCAGGCATCTTAGTTATATTACTTATTTTTACCTGACTTATTGCATTATGGTCTCCATTTGATGGTACTAAGTCATTATTTACATCAAATGAGACTGTAACATCACTCACATACCAATTGTTTTTTCCCATTGTACCTGTTTTCTTAAGCGTACAAGTAGGTTTTGTATGATCTATTTTTATTGTTAATGGATTTGATGGGGTACTTATATTTCCTTTTGTATCTACTGTTCTAAAGCTTATTACTTCGTTCATCTCAGTTGTTATTTCTCTTGTACATGATCCATTGCTTGCTACTTCAGTACATATATCTTGCCATTTACCATTTTTATTCCACTGATATCTTGCAACTTTTGATTCTGGATCTTTAATTGCACTAGCAGTGAAATTTATTGTTATTTTTTGTACCCATTTTCCTGACAAATATGTACCACTTTCAATTGATGTAGTTCCATTTAAATCAGCTGCTACTATATTTTCATAAGTAACATTTGTTCTTGGTGCATCGTTTTCATATACAATTACATTTGTTGTTTGTTTTTGTTTTTCGTTTGCTGCATCTGTATATTCATACTCAACTTTATATGTTCCAATTTTATCTGGATTAACAACATCAATGTTTTTTGGAAGTATTGTTGGAACGTCATCTATTCCGTCTCCTCTTACTTCTTTTAAAACTTCTCCTTTAGCATTCTTTTTTATTATTGAAATAGGAATTGTAAGAAGCTCTCTTAACTTATCTCTTGATGTTCCTTTATAAATATATAATGTTGGTAAAGTTCTTAATCCATATGAAATTGTACTAGGATCAAGCCATGATGGATCACATAGTTGATCTTTTGTATTATCATAACCATCTTCAGGACACACAAGACAAGTATGATATGTATATTCATCTTTACTTTCCTTGATAATCATTACATAACTCTCATCACTACAACTATTTCCGTTATAGTCATCAATATTATTAACATAATTATTTTTTGTTAAAGTACCTATTGATACTTTCTGGGCTGTTAAAATTGAATCAGGTCTAAATCTTCTGTTATCGTTAAAAAATTCTTTTCCTGATTCTTCTAAAGTCCTTTCTGTACTTACGTAATAATCATCTCTAAATCCCTTTAAATTACCAGTAAAAGTATTAAAGGCAATTATTGCAATGATACCGATAATAATTACTACACCTATCATTTCAATTAAAGTAAAACCTCTTCTATTTTTCATATTCTCACCTACTATTGATTATAGCATTTTTTTAACAAAAAAAAATAATAATTTTATAAATTTTTAAAACTATTATTTTATATCACAATCAAGGAAATATATAATATTATTTTCCATAATCTTACTATCTGAGTCAAATTCGTATACTACTATAACTTCATCGTCTACAAATTCAATGAAAGAGAGATTCTCTATTTTTTTATTTTCAGTATTTTTTATGATGGTAATCTTTAAATATTTCTTATCATTTGCTATATAATCTTTCACGCTATAGTTTTCAATTTTTTTATCTTTATCGCATAAATTGGTTAAATATTCTTTGTAGTATGTATTTAAATCTTTATATTTTGATTTATCATAAATTATATTAAGTATTCTAATGTTAAATAATATTTTATTATCATGTGTACTAAAGCTTACACTACTAGTTCCGTTTGAAATCGATTCTATTTCATAACATTTATCAGTTGAAAACTCATAATCTAAATTGTATACATTATCGTTAGAATCAATTGTTGTTAAAGTGCCTTTTATTTTATCTTTTTCTATTTTACTAACTAAGTATGAGGCTTTATTTTCTTCTATACTTATTGAATTTATAATTTGGTTTAAAGTATTTATACTAAATTTGTGATTTGTAAGTTCATATCTTATTGTTATAACATTATTGTTTAATTCTACATATAAATAGAATTCTTCTTTATATTTTTTGTTTGATGCTTCACTACTTTCTTCAATTGCCTTAAATTTTATATAGTCTACTTTGTAACCATCAATATTAATCGTATTACCTAAACTATAATTTATTTTTGTATACCCTTCTTTTTCGTATTCTTCTTTAACATTTTCTAATAATTTATCTAATGAAAATGGTGGATTAAAATATCCTGCATGAATATTAAGATTGGAACTTTCGAATTCTCTTCCAAAAAAGCTATCGCCTATATATATTACTTCTTCTGGATAACCAAAATTAAGTTTGTTTTTTGTTTTTATATTGTAGTCATTTAGGTAAGAATAATTTAAATTGTTAATTTCGTAATATTGGTATTCGCAAGAAGTTATTTCTTCTCCAAAGTTTTCTATAAAAGATACTTCGTATTTAAAATTTTTATCAATTTTCATTTTATCTTTTGTTAATAAAATAAAAGTTCCTGTTAATATTAATGTAAATCCTATAATTAGTAAGAATTTATATTTTTTATTCATTTTTACTCCTAATAATTCCAACATGTCGAACACGTTTCACAACCGCAAGCTGCTGTTCTACATTTTTTATTGCATGTTTGACAAGTTCTCTTACTACATGTACAACACACTTCATCTCTGTTTCCTGTTGTCCCACAGTTTGAAGAATATCCTGAGTTGCAAGAAGGGTAACCACTAAGATATGGATCTGAACATGTTTTATAACTAGATGTGCTGCAATTACAACTATAAGTTCCACAATCTCTATGTGTGCATTCTCTATATGTTGCACAACCACACTTATCACAATTGTTATAATACTCCTTTTTTACTTTATATGAAGGAGAAGTAAATGACATACTATTTCCTGCATTATCTTCGCATGTGGCGTTTACTGTACTTCCGCTTGATGGGGTTGGTGATGATATTGTTTTAGTTGTTTTTCCTGAAGTTCCACTAGTTGCATCATGACATGTTCCTGTAACAGATATTCCACTACTACTATGGTAACTTCCATCTCCATCTAATGAATGATTAACAGACCAGGAAATTGTTGGATTTGTTCCATCTTTTTTGAACGTAACTGAACAACTTGAATTATTACCTGCATTATCTTTTATGTATCCTGTGTAAGATGTTCCGGTTGTATCTGTTGTGTGGCTAGTAGTTATTCCTCCATTAATACTTCCTATTCCATATTTTGCTACTCCACTTAAGTTATCATCGACTCTTTCAAAAGATACTCCTACATTTGATTTATACCATCCGTTTTTTCCCATTGTTCCTGAAAGAGTAAGACTACAAGTCGGTTTTGTCCCATCCTTTTTGAAAGTATTAGAACAAGTTCCCGTATTTCCAGCGTTATCTATTATATGTCCTTTATATTCTACAGCTTCTGTATCTGTTGTATGGTTAATAGTTTTATTTCCATCAACACTTCCTATTCCATACTTTGCTACTCCACTTAAATTATCTGTATTACTTCCAAATGATACTCCTACGTTTGATGTATACCAACTGTTATCTCCAACTGTACCTGAAAGAGAAATTGTACATACTGGTTTTGTTCCATCTTTTTTAAAGTTTTTGGAACAGTTTGCTGTGTTTCCTGCGTTATCTTTTATGTATCCAGTGTATGTTATATTTGATGTATCTGCTTTGTGAGTAAGACTTTTATTTCTGTCATATCCACCTATTCCATATTTTGCTACTCCGCTTAAATTATCTGTATGGGTTTCAAAAGATACTTCTACATTTGATGTGTACCAACTGTTATTTCCTATTGTTCCTGAAAGACTAAGAGAACAAGCTGGCTTTGTCCCATCTTTTTTGAAAGCATTTGAACAAGTTGCTGTATTTCCAGCGTTATCTATTATATGTCCAGTGTATGTTATACCTGCAGTGTCTATTGTATGAACAAGACTTTTGGCTCCACTATAACTTCCTATTCCATAGTCTGTTACTCCACTTAAATTATCTGTATGACTACTAATTGATACAGTTACATTTGAAGTGTACCAATTATTATCACCAATTGTTCCTTCAAGAGATAAAATACAAGTTGGTGTTGTGCTATCTTTTTTGAAACTTGTTTTACATATATAGAAGTTTCCTGCTTGATCTTCTACATAACCTCTATATTCAACCCCTTTAGTATCATCACTATGTAATATATTGTTATTTGAATTATTTCTATCTAAAACACTACTAGGTGGTGGTAAAGACATATTATTTATATTGCTTGTTCTTACTCCGCTTACTGCATTTCCAGAACCTGGAAGTGTATTAATAGATGATAAATCTTCATTTTTATCAAACGATATGGTAACTGGTGTAACATACCATCCATTTGCACCATCAGGATTTTCTTTATTTCTTTTTAAAGTACATGTGGGTTTTGTGTTATCTATTTTTATAGATATTGGATTAGTTATATGACTTATTTTTCCATTTGAATCAATTATTCTAAAACTTATTTCATCTTGATTCATTTCTTTCCTTTCTGTTACTACACACGTTGCATCTTTATTCATACTTCCCAGCGTTCCTGGACATAAATCTTGCCATCTTCCATTTTTATTCCACTGATATTTCTCTATTTTTACACCTGGTTCTGGTATTTCTATAATTTTTCCGTTTCCATCTTTTGGTGGAGTTAGAGTTATTGTTATTTCTTGTACCCATTGTCCTTCTGTATATGTACCTGTTACTATACTTGTTTCTCCATCTAAATTGTTTGCCATTATGTTTTTATAGTCTATTTTTACTGTTGGAGCATTATGCTCATAGACAATTACTTTTGCTACTCTTTCTTCTTTATCTTCTCCATCTTGTGTTTCATGATAGTACTCATAATTTACTTCGTAGATTCCAACTTTATCAGGATTAACTTTGTCTATGTCTTTTGGTAATACTGTTGGAATATCATCTATTCCTAGTCCACTTATCTCTCTTATTATATTTCCTTCATTATCTTTTTTTATTATAGAAATAGGAATTTCTAATAAATCTCTTAGTTTGCTTCTTGGTGTTCCTTTATAGATATATAACGTTGGAAGTGTTCCTAATCCATAAGAAATTGTGCTTGGATCAAACCACGAAGGGTCACATAGTGAATTACTTGTGTTATCATAGCTATCTTCTTTACACACCAAACAAGAGTGATATGTGTAATCATCTTTTCCTTCTTTTATTACTATTACGTAGCTATCATTTTGGCAATTTTTGCCATTATAATCTTTTATGTCACTAATAAAACTGTTTTTTTGAAGAACATCTATTGTTACTTTCTGTGCTGTAAAAATTGAACCAGGTCTAAATCGTCTGTTGTCATTAAAAAATTCTTTTCCAGATTCAGCCAAAGTTCTTTCTAAATTAGTATAATAATCATCTCTAAACTCTTTTAGGTTACTTGTAAAGACATTAAAGGCGATAATTGCTAAAATACCGATGACTATTACTACACCGATTATTTCAATCAGTGTAAAACCCTTTTCTTCACTCATATTATCTCCTATTGTATGGAGTGTAACATCTTATAGTAAAAATGCATATAAAAAAAGAGAAATTTACATAATTTCTCTTTTTTTCTCCATTATCTTACATCATTTTCCATTTTTAAAAATTTAACATTAACCATTCTGGTTTAAAAATCAATAATAATCCTACTATTAGCATTATCAATCCACTTATAACTTTAGAATATTTTCCATATTTGGCACTGCTAGTGCTTAGTTCTAGAGTTGCTACTGCTACTACAAAGACAATTAAGTCATCTATCATATAAAAGATTGTATATATAATTAGATATATTACTCTTGCTATACCACCAACATTATTTACAGCAAGTATTTCAGCAAATGTTGCTGGGAAAACGCTTGAACAGGCTAGTTCTACTGCATTTACAGAAATAGCAAGTATTACTACTCCAATTAATGCAATAAAAATATTTTTTTCTCTTGTAAACTTTTTAATTCTTGTAAATATTTTCTTTCTTTTTGTTTCATCTACTACAACGCATCCAACTTCTTTTTTTCTATCTCTTATAAATTTATAAATATTAAATGCTCCAATTGTAATTGCTACTACACCTATTATCCTTCTTATTATTCTTGTCGATAAAAACGATAGTATACTAGTTATTCCAAGCATAAAAAGAAAATACATAAAAGCTGATACAAATAAGAAAGTACAACCTAGAATTAACATTTTCTTTTTGTCTTTCATTCCAAGCAACATATTAATTAAAAACAGTAGAATCCACATAGCACATGGATTAAAACCATCAACTAATCCTAGTACAATTGCAACAAGTCCGATAGATACATCTTTTTTATCAATTTCTCCAAGTAATGGAATATCTTCTTTATATTTATTAACTAGACTTTCTTCTTCTGTAATAATATCTAAATATCTTTTTATGCGGATTTCTATTTTTTCTCCAGTTGAATCATCATATCCTTGAAATACATCATTTCCAATTACTGTAAAAGGTACACCATTATTTACACTAACTCCCATTTTTTCTTTGGCTTTTAACATTAATTTATAATTTTTATCGTTATGGCCTGTTTCAAAAGAATATAAATTATATTTTCCTTTATATCTTTCATCTAAGAGATTTAAAAATTCTTCTTCTTTAGCACAGTGAGGACATCCCTTTGCATAGAAGAAATATATATTTACTTTTTCTTCATCTTTTGGAACACTTAGTGTTTCGTTCAAATGATCTTCGTAGCTACTTGATAAGGCACTAACACTAAATGGTAGAAAAAAAAGAAAAGAAATTAATAGTATTATTATTTTATTTTTCTTCATTATATTCACCTATTATCTTTTCTATTTCATTTTGCTTTTTTTCACCAATTACTCTTGTTAATTCTTTTCCATCGTTATTAAAGATTATAATTTCTGGTAAAATGTTTCCTATATTTAGGTCTTTTACTTCATCCTCATCCATATCTAGGTCTAAATCTACAAACTCTATATTTAAAAATTCTTTTTTTATCTCTTTCCAAAATTTGTTAGTTATTATACACGCTGGACACCACATTGCCCCAACTTTTACTACTTTCATTTATTTCTCCCTATTTAGTTAGTCTTTCATAACATTTTTCAAAACATCTTATAAATTCCTCGATTTCACTTTTAGTTGTTGTGTATGAAATACTTATTCTTATACTAGATTTTGCTCTTTCTTCATCATTTGTTAGTGCAAATACTGCTTTAGACATTTCTCCACCTTTTGCACATGCAGTTTGAGTTGAAATATAAATATCATATTCTTCTAGTGCATGTTGCATTGTTTCTGGTTTACATCCAATCACACTTATATTTAATATTTGAGGAATTGAATACTCATTGCTATTTATTTTTACTTTTTCAAATTTAGATAAATTAATTTTAAGATAGTTATTTAATTCTTTAATCTTGGCAATTTTTTGATCTAGATCTTCTGTTGCAAGGCGAAGCGCTTTAGCTATTGACACAATAAGTGGTAGCTGTGGAGTACCACTTCTATATATTGTTGTACTTTTACCACCATGAATTAATGGTTCTATTTGAATATTCTCTTTTTTTATTAGACATCCTATTCCTTTGATACCAAATATCTTATGAGCTGAAAAAGATGCTAAATCAACGTTTTCTAAATCTATTTTTTCTTTTCCTATACTTTGTGTCATATCAACATGAAAGAAACATTTAGGATACTCTTTTATGATTTTTCCTATTTCTTCAATTGGTTGTCTTATACCTATCTCACTATTAACACTACAGATTGTTACTAAAATCGTGTCATCCCTTAACAAACTTTTTAACGAGTCAAGTTTTACTCTTCCATATTCATCTGTTTCAACAAAATCAATATCAAAATCTTGATACTTTTCAAGATATGATAAGGGTCCATAAATTGAAGAATGTTCAAATCTTGTTGTTATAATATGTTTACCACGATTTTTATATTTATCAGCTATTCCTTTTATTGCTGTGTTATTAGATTCACTTGATCCACTTGTATATATTATTTCATTTGGTTTAACTTTTAGAATGTTAGCGATTTGTTCAGTTGATGCCATTTCTAGTCTTTTTGCTTCTGTTCCTAGTTTGTGTAATGAGTTAGAGTTAGCAAAAAAAGTCTTAGATGCTTTATTAAAAGAATCTAAAACTTCGTCACTTGTTGGTGTTGTTGCTGAATAATCTAAATATATCATAAAATTCTCCTATTAATTATTAGCTATCAACTTATTTTTGTACTTGACAGCTAAAAGCCTTACATTCTTCAGGAATTACTATTGTATCTTTAACACCATCTAAGTTAAGAATAGCTCTTGTTATTGTAGGTACAAAAAACAATAATATTGTAGCAATTGCTCTTGATATTACTTTGCTTTGTGCTTTTTTTAAGGCATCACTATCTTGAGAAATTACAGCTTTTCCAAAATCAAGTGCTACAAAAACAATTAATAAAATAGGAGCGAAAATTCTAAAATAATTTAGTATTTCTTGAATCATATCTAAAGCATCTTGAGTAATCCATCCCCCACATACTGCTTCATCACCAGCTAAAAAAATATCAGTTGGGAAATTTCCTACTTCTAATGCGTTTACTTCTAAATTTGTAACAAAAAACAAACTCAATGTAATCATTGATAATATTAATACTTTTTTCATATTTAACCTCATACGTTTTTATTATAACATTATGACTATTAAAAAGAAAGCTTCAATTGTCAAAAAAAAACATTGCCTATTAAGCAATGTATTTAACAAAATGGTGACCAGTATGGAATTCGAATCCATGAATGCCGCCGTGAAAGGGCGGTGTGTTAAGCCACTTCACCAACTGGCCAAAAAAAATGGCGCCCCAACTAGGACTTGAACCTAGGACCCCTTGATTAACAGTCAAGTGCTCTAACCAACTGAGCTATTGAGGCAAAATCTGGTGGGCCTGGGAGGACTTGAACCTCCGACCTCACGCTTATCAGGCGTGCGCTCTAACCACCTGAGCTACAAGCCCACTAATTCAATTTTTCAGCTTCTCAATTTTTGATTTTTGATTTTTCAACTCATCAATCAGCCGTACTTCTAAAGTATATAATAAGTTGTTTTATTTTGCAAGTTTTTTTTAACATTTTTTTGATTTTTTTTTGGATTTTTTTATTATTTACTCGGAATTATCCACATTTATATCAAAATCATCGACAAGTCCAAAGTTATAGTACTCTAAAACTACTAGTGCCTTTTTGTTTTCACCAGTATAATCTCCTATTAAATTTGACATATCAAGATGGACTTCTGTTATTTTATTATTCTTCATAACTAATTCTAAGGTGTTAATATCATCTTTGTTATTAATTTTTACGTGGTTACTCATTAATTTATTTAAATTTTCATTTGTTATTTCATAGATTCCATCTTTTGGTGTTGCATTTTTAATAACTTTTTTTAAAAATGCTGTTGTAAACATATTAAATGATGCACTAGGAGAATTACCATTTCCAACTTCAGAAATATTATCTTCTGTTCCAATATACTCTATAGGATTATTTTCATTTTCTTTCAATTTAAAATTAATTTTTTTATTATATCTTTTTCCTTCCATAAGAGAAATATCATTTCCAAATGTCATTGTATATTTAAATTCATAATTATTTCCATCAATAAATGAAAACATTTCATTTAACTCAGCATCTATTTTGTTTTCTTCGACAATTGGTTTATCATTTTTTGGACTATTATTATTATTTTCTTTATTGGAATTTTTAGGATTTACTCTTACCATTATAATTAGTCCTATTATTAAAATTAAATAAGCAAATAAAATTATTCGTGATTTTGTCTGTTTGTCAGTCATCATTTTTGAAAAATCAAAATTTTTTTTGTTTCCATTACTATCATAATCATTATAATTCATTTTGTTACTCTTTTCTAAATTGCTTATTTAGTAATGCTTCTTTTTTTACGCCATTTAAGTATTCTTTAACAGTCATTTTCTTTTTTCCTTCTGGTTGTATTTCTAAAACTTTTATAGCGTCGACATTTGTTTTTACTATAAATGAATCTTTTTCTACTTCTATAATTGTTCCGGGTTCTATTTCTTTACTACATTTTACAACATCACATTTTAATATTTTCATTCTTTTTCCATCAAGGATAGAGTATGCTCCAGGAGTTGGACTTAAGGCTCTTATTTTGTTGAAAACATTTTCTCCTATATCATTAAAATCTAGAACTTCATCTTCTTTTTTTATTATCTTAGCAAATGTTACTTTTTCTTCATCTTGTTTAATTCTTTCATTAGTGTTATCTAAAATACTAGGAAGCGTTCTTATAAGTAAATTTGCCCCTAACTCGCTTAATTTTTTCTCTAATGTTTCGATATTATCATCACGTTCTATTTTTAGTGATTCTTCTTTAATAATATCTCCATCATCCATTCCTTCTGCCATATACATAATTGTTATTCCTGTTTCTTCATCACCATTCATTATTGCATGATGAATTGGAGCTCCTCCTCTATATTTAGGAAGTAATGATGCATGAACATTTATACATTTATATTTAGGATAATCTAAAATCTCTTTAGGTATTATTTGCCCATAAGCACATGTTACGATTATATCTGGGTTCATATTTAAAACACAATCGAATTCTTTTCTTATTTTTACTGGTTGCACAACAGGAATATTATATTGAAGTGCTAGCTTTTTTACATCAGAAAACTCTATTTCTTTATGACGACCTACTTCTTTATCTGGTTGTGTAACTACTCCTACTACATTGCAATTATCTATTAAAACTTGTAATATAGGTACACTAAATTTTGGAGTCCCCATAAAAACTACTTTTAAATCTTTCATTTTCATCACCAATTAAATTATATAATTTAATCATTTGAAAAGCAAATAAAAAGACTATTTAACCTCTTATATAAGAAGTTAAATAGTCGTTATTCTACCATATATATTCTTTTGATAACTGGTTGATTTTCAGGTAATACTGTTCCATTATTATCTTCTACTACTGCGTCTTTACAAATTTTATCAACTATTTCTATTCCACTTGTCACTTTCCCAAATGCTGCATATTTTCCATCAAGGAATATTGAATCTTCATCAACTATAAAGAACTGACTACTTGCAGAATTAGGATCATCTGCTCTTGCCATAGAGATAACTCCCTTTGTATGAGATAGCGGATTATCATATCCATTTTCTTTAAATTCACCTTTTATTGTTTTAGCAAGACTTTCTTTTTCTGTTCCCCAGGCATTTCCACCTTGCATCATAAAGCCATCCATTATTCTATGAAAAGTTAATCCATCATAAAATTTCTTGTTTACAAGTGAAATAAAATTATCTACAGTTACTGGAGCAAGATTTGGATACAATTCTAATGAAATTGTTCCATATTTTTCTATTTCAATGTTTACCTTTTTTGGGTTAGCATAAACATCTACTTTAGATGAACCACCATCTTCTACTTTTTTTTCTTCTTTTTTACCACAAGAAGTCATAGATAGTAAAACAAATAAACTCATTAATACAATAAATATTTTTCTTTTCTTCATATTATCTCCTAAAATATATTTTTTTATTAACTAAAGATGCTTATTTTCTTTCTTTTCATATAATGATTTAATTATTCTTTCTGCTAAAAATGGTTCGCAATTACTCTTTATATATTCGATTTGTGTATCAAAATCAACTTCTCTGATATTATCAGAAAATAACATTTTTAGTAATTCATTATTTGAATAAAAACTTACAAAAGCAGCTTTTCTTAATTTTTCTTTATCTATTTTTGTTATGTCTAAATCTAAGCCATTTATTTTAGCAAGAGTCTCTACAAATTCTCTTTGAGCTCTTCCATTTCCTTCACGAAAGGCATGCATAGCATTTATATCACCATATAATTGTGCTAATTTATCTATTTTCGTGTCGTTATCATAATCAAGAAAATAGTTTTCTTTTTCTAATTTACCAAATATATCATTTGCGAAGGCATCAATATTTTGATAGAAGCAGAAGCAAGTTCCAGCAAAAAGGCTTCCATCTTCTCTTACAGAGTCCCTTGACATTTCACAGCGTCTAACTTCTCCTGCCCAATCATAGATATCTTGAAATAGATAATGATGAATATTTTTTAAATGTTTAAAATCAAAAGAACCTTTAATAGGATGTTTTATAAGTTCTAACATACGAAGTGCAACAAAGTCTTTTTCTGCAGAATCTAAAACAAGTTGTGAATGAATATTTTTTCTGTTAACCAGTACTGTTGTTCCTGGATAATAATAATCTTTCCAATTTTTAAATTCTTTTTTTTGCGCCATATTATCTCTTCTTTACTAGATTGTTCTCTAATTCTTGTTCCATTCTGTTGTATTTTTCAATTGCTTCATCGTAAATTCTTCTTACTTCATCAGAACTCACTTTTTTTTCAGCAACACTTTTTAACGTTCTTAAAGTACCTTTAGAAAGTTTTCCACCTTCTTGCTCCATTGCTCTTCCAATTTTACAAACTTGTTCCTCTATTTCTTCATTCATAGATTCCACCTCACTATAATTATACTAAAGGAAAGGATTAGATTAAACACAAAATATAAATAAAATTTTATTTTTTAAATTATTTTAGTAATTCTTCTAATTTTTTCTTTTCTTCTTCTAATTTAATTTTATCCATTTCTACAATATTTTGTGGTGCTTTATTAACATAGTTTTCATTTGATAATAATTTTTCTCTTCTTTCAATAGAAGCTTTTAGCGTTTTTATTTGTGCTTCTTTAGCTTCTTTATCTTTTTCAGTTTCAACTTTTTCAAAGAATATAGTTGCTTTTACTCTATTTGAGAATACTTTATATGAATGTATCTCTAGTGGAACATTTACAAGAGTATCATTATCAAGTTTTAACATCTTTATTATTAAATCATTATCAGTATTTGTTTCAAACATTACTTTCATATCTTTAGTAATATTGTTTTCTTGTTTTACATTTCTAAAGTTTTTGATAAATTGTACTGTATCATCTATTTCTTGCTCTTCAGAATCAAAAGTATACTTTTTAGTATATTTTGGATACTCTGATATCATTATTGATTCTTCTTCTTTTATTGGTAACATTTGATATATTTCTTCTGTTACAAAAGGCATAAATGGATGAAGCATTTTTAATATTCCTGTTAAAACATAGCAAAGTGTACTTTTAGTTTGTTCTTCATTAATTCTATTTTTTGCCATTTCGATATATGAGTCACAGAAATTTGTCCAGATAAAGTTATATAGTGATGATCCTGCATTATTAAATTCAAACTTATCCATATTTTTCTTTACTTCGCGAATAGTTTTTTCATACTTAGTTAGAATCCATTTATCTTCACTTTTTAAATTATTTAAATTTATCTTTTTTAAGTCCCCTATATTTGATAATACAAATCTTGAAGCATTCCAAATTTTGTTGATGAAGTTCCAAGTTGAGGCGATTTTTTCTTCATCAAAACGCATATCAGTTCCTGCTCTTACGTCAGTTGCTAAGTAGTATCTTAAGGCATCTGCTCCATACTTATCTATCATATCAAATGGGTCTATTCCATTTCCTAGACTCTTACTGAATTTTCTTCCTTGTTTATCACGAATAAGTCCGTGAATTAGACAGTGTTCAAATGGCCTTTTTCCTAGAAGTTCTTCTGCTTGGAAAGTCATTCTGTTTACCCAGAATGGAATAATATCATATCCTGTTGCTAGAACGCTGTTTGGAAAATATTTATTTAATAGATCTGTGTTATCAGGCCATCCTAGAGTTGCAAAAGGCCAAAGTGCACTTGAAAACCATGTATCTAGTACGTCTTCATCTTGTACCCAACCTTCTTCTTTTGGTGCGTCAACTCCAACATATACTTGATCACCTTTATACCATGCTGGAATTCTATGTCCCCACCAAAGTTGTCTTGATATACACCAGTCATAAGTTATTTCCATCCAGTGATTCATTATTTTCTCATAACGAGATGGAACAAAATGTACTTTTTCATCTTTATTTTTTTGTGTTTTTAAAACTCTATCTGCAAGTGGTCTCATTTTAACAAACCATTGTTTTTTAATCATTGGTTCAACCATAACTCCAGTACGTTCACTGTGACCTACTTCATGGACAATTGGTTCTACTTTAAGAAGTAGTCCTTCTTTTTCTAAATCTTTTAATAGTTCTTCACGACATTTTTCTCTAGTCATTCCGCAGTATTTTCCTGCATTTTCGTTCATAGTTGCATCGTCATTAATTACAACTATTCTTTCTAGGTTATGTCTATTTCCTACTTCAAAGTCGTTAGGATCATGTGCTGGAGTAATCTTAACTGCACCTGTTCCTTTTGTCATATCAGCATGTTCATCTGTAATTATTGGAATTTCTTTATTAACAATTGGAAGAATAACATTTTTACCAACGAATTTTTTATATCTTTTATCTTTTTCATTTACTGCTACTGCTGTATCCCCAAATAATGTTTCAGGACGAGTTGTAGCAACATCGATAAAGTCATCGCTATCTGCTAGTTTATATTTTAAGTGGTAGAATGCACTTTTTTCTTCACTATAGATAACTTCTTCATTTGATAAAGCAGTTTTAGCAACTGGATCCCAGTTAATTATTTTTTCTCCACGATAGATTAACCCTTTATTATAGTAGTCAACAAATACTTTCTTTACTGCTTTTGCAATACCATCATCAAGAGTGAATCTTTCTTTTGTATAGTCAAGAGCTATTCCCATTTTTGCCCATTGTTCTCTAATTACTTTAGCATGGTAATCTGTCCATTCCCAACAAGCATCAAGGAATTTTTCTCTTCCATACTCGTATTTATTTATTCCTTCATCTTTTAGTTTTTTAACGACTTTTGCTTCTGTTGCAATTGCAGCATGGTCCATTCCAGGAAGCCATAATGTGTCAAACCCTTCCATTTTCTTATAACGAATTATAATATCTTGTAATGTTACATCCCAAGCATGTCCTAAGTGAAGTACTCCGGTAACATTTGGAGGTGGAAGCACAATACTAAATGGTTTCTTAGCACTTTTTGGATCACATTTATAATATCCTTTATTTAACCAAAAATCATTTTTATCTTTTTCAACTTCTTCATGATTATATTTTTTATCTAATTCTTTCATAATAATTCCTTCTTCTTATCTAAATATTCATATATTTCTTTTTTTATTTTATTAAATTCTTCTATACTATTTTTTTTACATTTTATTTTATTTAAATACATATCTAAATACTTTGTTCTTTGTAATATTTCGATGCTTTCTTTAAAATTGATATCATAAATAAAGGCTAGCTGAATAAGTATAGGGTCTGTTTTTCTTTTATTTTCCTTTATTTTTATTGATTTATGATTTTTAAAATCATTCAATACTTCACTATCTATTTCATTTTTATCAAAAGTGAATCTATAAGATGGTTCTTCGCTCATCACCCGATATATATCCACTTTATCCATGTCTCTTATCATTTTAGCAAAGAAGAGATTTCTTCCTGTTACATCCTTACTTATTTCATATTTATTGTGATTTTTAATGGCATCTTTAATTATTTCATCGTTTTTACTTTCTTCTATAAAATCTCTAATATGATTATTTTCAAACAAATAAACGCAGCTTTCATCTGCATGATCAGTTTTAGATTTAATATCAGAACAAGCTTTATATTTTTTTACTTGTTCAAATCTTCCTATATCATGTAAAAGGCCAATATTTCTAGCAATATTTTTATCTTCTTTTGACAATTTTAATTTATTAGATAATTCTTCCATTAGTTTTCTTACTTCATATGAGTGTTTATATTTATATCTAATTTCTTTTTTTCTTCTATCATAGTTTTTAATGTAATTATCAAATGCTAGTTCTATTTTTTTCTCCATAAAAAAACTCCTCCTTAAAGTTTAAGGACGAGTTAACCGCGGTACCACCTTATTTTGTAGATTTATCTACACTCTCAATACTTTAACGCATGTATTACGGATATTTCCTATTTACTTAGAAATTCTGCTCTGTTGCTACCTTCCATTACTATTATTATTAGCTTTCACCACACACTAACTCTCTATAAATATTCGTAATGTACTCCTCAACGTCATTGCAATTAAGTGTATTATAATCAATTTTTTTAATTTTGTAAATATCTTATATTTTTAAGTTTATTTTTTTAAAGTTAGTTTTAATTCTTCAGTTTTTTCTTGTTCTTTTGCTAACAACATATCAACATTATCTTGAAAGGTATCAAGTGCTTTATTTGTTGTATCATAAACGTCTTGAACATCAATTCCTAGAAATTCTGCTATATCGTTTGCTTTAAATCTTTTTCCTCCAGCTCCTAATCTTAAACAAAATATTATTGCTTCTTTTGGCGTCATTACTTCAAGTAAGGTTGTAAAGCTTGGTTTTGTTAGTATCTCTAACATTTCTTTTAATCCATCTTTAGTTGTTAAACTGTTTATATTACTTTCTTCATTTTGACTAGCTATTTCAGGTTGTATTTGTTTTTGTGGTTCAATAGGCTCTGGTACTTCTCTTTGTGGTGTTTTTTCTTGTTCTACTGATTCCTGGGTAGTTTGTACTTGTTTTAATTCTTCTGAACTTTCAATTGTTCCTTCTTGAACATCTTTTTTATCTTTTTTTAATCCATTAGGAATTCTTTTTGATAGTTGTCTTTCTAATTTACGAATTATAGTATTATGCAAGATCAATATCTCGTTTGGAGTAAGTTTTCTTTCCTCTTTTGGATTTTCTAAATCACTACCAAATCTAATTCTAATTATCTCTTTTTGATTATCTGGTAAAGCATCAACTAATTTATCTATTTCTTCCTTTGGATAGTCGCTTAACGCCTCATATAATGAAGTTATTTTTCTATTTCTTTTCTGTCCACTATTTTTATTACTATTTTGAGTTTTAAATTTTTTTCTTAAGTGTCTTCTTATTTTAGGAATTAGAGATGCGTAAAAATAGTCTTTTTCTTCCTTTGTATAGTCTTCTGGTGGATTTGGATTATTTAAATCATTACCATATCTTCTTCTTAATGACTGATGTTCTTTTTCACTTAACTCATCTATAATCTCATCTATATTTTCTTTAGTATATTCATTAAAATATGTATATATTGATTGTACTTTTCTTGCCATGGGTTATTTCACCTTTTTTAATTTCTTTTTGCAAGATTTTCTCTACTTGCATTTTTTATGTTAAGTTCCAATTTTTGAAGTTTTTCTTCTTCTTTTTCTAATAACATATCAACATTTTCTTGAAATGCATCAAGTGCTTTATTTGTTGTATCATAAACATCTTGAACATCGATTTCTAGAAATTCTGCTATATCGTTTGCTTTAAATGCTTTTCCTCCAGTTCCTAATCTTAAAGAGAATATTATTGCTTCTTTTGGCGTTAGTGCTTCAAGCAATATTGTGAAGCTTGGTTTTGTTAGTATTTCTAACATTTCTTTTAGTCCTTCTCTAGTTGTTAAACTGTTTATATTACTTTCTTCATTTTGATTAGGTATTTCAGGTTGTGTTTGTTCTTGTGGTTCAATAGTTTGTGGTCCAGGTGTTTGTGTTGTTTCTTCTTGTTGTTCTTTTCCTTGTTGAATTTCAGGTGTTACTTCTTGTTCATTTGCTTTATTTTTCATTATTCTTGCTAAATTTCTTTTTAGTTTTGGAATTATTGTATTATTAAGTGCTAATGATTCATTTCTAGTAAGATTTCGTTCTTCTTTAGGATTTTCTAAATCACTACCAAACCTAATTCTAACTATCTCTTTTTGATTATCAGGTAGTGAAGCAACTAGTTTATCTATTTCTTCTTTTGGATAATCGCTTAAAGCATCATATAATGAAGTTATTTTTTTATTATTTCGTTTTCTACTATATTTTTCACAATTTGGATTTTTTAATCGTCTTCTTATTCTAGGAATTAGTGATCCATAGAAGGCATCTTTTTCTTTTTGGGTTAAGTTTTCTTGGGGATTGGGATTATTTAAATCATCACCATATCTTTTTCTCAATAAATCTCGATCTTCTTCACTTAAACTCTTTATAATTTCATCTATTTTTTCTTTAGGAAATTCACTGAAATAGTCATATATTGATTGTATCTTATTTACCATAAGTTCTTTCTCCTTTTTTTTATTTTTTTAGTACTTTTGGCTTTTATTTCTATTTTTTTATACTAAGGTTTATTTTTTTTACTTTTTCTCGTTCTGTTTCTAATAACATATCAATATTTTCCTGAAATATTCTTATCGCTTTTTTTGTTGTATCATTGATATCTTGAATATCAATTTCTAAAAACTCTGCTATATCATTTGCTTTATAAGCCTTTCCTGTTATTCCTAGCCTTAAAGAAAATATTATAGCTTCTTTTGGAGTTAATGCCTTAAGTAAAGTCGTGAAACTCGGTTTTGATATTATTTCTAACATTTCATTTAATCCTTCTTTAGTTGTTAGACTGTTTGTACTGTTTTCTTCTTTTTGATTAGTTGTTTTAGATTGTGTTCTTAGATCTATTTCCAATACTTGAGAAGTTTTTGGTTGTTCTCCCATATCTATACTTTTGATTGGTTTATTTTGGGATTGTTTAATCATTTCTTCTTTTATTTCATCAGATCTCTTTTTAGATAATTTTATTCTTATCTTAGGAATTATTGCACTATAAAGTGTTGTTAATTCTTTTTTAGTAAGATTTCTTTCGCTTACAGGATTATTTAAATCATCACCATATCTAATTCTAATTATTTCTTTTTGACTATCAGGTAATTCAGCTATTTCTTCATTTATTTCTTCTTTTGAGTACCCTATTAATAGTTCATATATTGTTTTTATCTTTCTTGGCTTTTTTTCCTCTTTTCCATTTTCTAAAATGTTTAACTGTCTTAATATTTTATGATATATCACTTTAAAGAAGAATTCTGAATCCTCTTTTTTTATTTCATTACACAATTTAGGACTATTAAAATCATCACCATATCTATCTCTTAATATTCGTTGTTCTTCTTCATTTAGGCCTTTTATAACTTCATCTACCATCTCTTTTGGAAAATTTTTAAAACAAGTATATATTGATTGTAATCGTCTTGGCATGATGATATACTCCTCCTTTTCCTAGTTTACTTTAGAAAGTTTTTTTGCATTTTTTTCTTTTTCATTTATTTCTTTTGCATTTTGTATTAACCTACATAATTCTTTACGATATTTTATTAAAGACTTTTTGGTAAGTTCTATTACTCTTTCTTCATCTATATCAAAGAACTCTGCTATTTTTCTTGAGTCAATTTTAATCTCATCAATAATACCTAATTGTAAGCATACAATAATACATTCTTCAGATGTTAATTCTGTCATTGTATCAAAGATATTAAAATTTCTTATATTATCAATAGCTTTCTTGAATTCTTCATCCTCTTCTTTTATTTTCATTTCTTGTGGTTTAGTTGTCTCTAGTTCTTGAGGCTTAACAGCTACTTCCACTTTTTGGTCTTCTTGTGGTTTAGTTGTCTCTGGTTCTTGAGGCTTAACAGCTACTTCCACTTTTACTTCTTCCTGTGGTTTAGTTGCCTCTGGTTCTTGAGGCTTAACAGCTACTTCTACTTTTCTTTCTACAGCTGGCGAATAAGAAAATGGGTAAATACATTTATCATAATTTGAATTTGATACTTTTATTCTTTGAGGAAGAGTATAAAATAAATGTTCTTTGTTCTCGTCTTCTTTTGTTGGTTGCTGCTGTTTTTTTTCTTCTTTTGGTACTTCGCTTTTTTGCTCAGCAGTATCTATAAACTGCTGTGGTATTTTTTTAGAATTATACTCAGCTGTTGTCAATGGTCTTTTATTCTTGCCAGAATAATTACTAACTAGTTTAATTGCCTTATCAGGGTCGTCCATGTAATCTGCAAACTCTTTTATATTTTTAGACCTTCTTATTTTATTTAGAGCTTTTGCTTCTATCTGTCTTATTCTTTCACGCGTTATTTTATACATTTCACCTATTTCTTCTAGTGTTTTAGGACCAGATCCATCTAGACCATATCTTAATGTCAATATTTTTATTTCTTTTTCTTTCAAATGACATTCTAATAACAAGTTTTTTATATTATCTGGTAATGTATTCATTATTGTTTGCTCTTCTGGTGAATCTTCATCTGAGGGAATGAAATCTCCTAATTCAGATTTTTCATCATCTCCAATTTCAGTATTTATACTTACACTATCTAACTGTAGCTTAATTGTATCACTAACACTTTGTTCTGATAATCTTGTTTTTAAAGCTATCTCTTGTATAGTTGGCTCTCTTCCTAATTCTCTTGAAAGATCAGTTCGAGCTTTATTAATTCGCGCCATTTTTTCATAAATATGAACTGGTAAACGAATATTTCTAGATTTATCTGCAAGGGCTCTTGTTATTGCTTGTTTAATCCACCATGTTGCATAAGTTGAAAATCTAAAACCTCTTGATGAATCGTACTTTTCTACTGCAGTAATTAATCCTATATTTCCTTCTTGAATTAAGTCAATAAATTGCATTCCATGTCCTACATACTTTTTAGCTATACTTACTACAAGCCTTAAATTAGATTCAATAAGTAATTTTCTAGCCTCTTCATCATTTTGTTTAATTCTTTCTGCTAATTCTTTTTCTTGTTCGTATTTTAAAAGTGGATGTTTACCTACTTCATTAATATATAACTTATAAATATCATCTTCTGTATAGCCACTGGTTGTATTATTAGAAGTTTTTTCTTCCTTTTCTTCTTTCTCTTCGTCTTCTTCTTCCATAGAAATATTATTTACCATACAATAGCATTCTATTAAAGTAGCAGTTAATTCATCATTTGTTATATTTCCAATATTATCTCTTATAATATCTTTTTTATTTTTATCATAGATTGTTTTCATTAGTTTATTAATTTTAATGTTATTTAATAATTCAACGCAAAAATCTAATGTAGGACTAAAGTCAAATTTATCGAAAAACAAAGATAATTTTCTTATTTCTTTTAAAGCATCTTTTTTTCCAATATATCCACTAATCTCTGAATCAATAAATTCTTTTACAAGTCCTTCATTTGGACTTGAGTTTTCAACTTTGCTAACTATGTAAGTATTAATTTTTTCTTCAAAAATTTCTACAAATAACCTATCGTATAAAGAATATTGTCCAATATTTATTTTTCTTTTAACTCTTCTATTGAGCTATTTATCATTTCATTTAAATTTTTTTCTTCTATTTCAGCAAACAAATACTTTTGTTTTTCTCTTTTTATAACTGGTAATAGAATTTTTTTTAAGTCATCTATAGAGTATTTTCGTAATTCTTCTAATGTAATCATTATCTTACCACCTTACTAGTTAATTTTTTCAGCGTTTTTTATTATAACATATCATAATTGTTTTTCAAATTAAATTCAAAAAAAAATCCTTTTTTAAGGATTCTTTTAATTTATTGTATATGGAGATGAAGAAGTTCCATTTCCTCCTTCTATTGTAGCATTACCTTTAACAGATATTACTGGTCTAATATAAGAGTATTCTTCAATTCCTTTTGTTTTTATTGTACCATCAGGTTCTATTACGTTAATTAAGTCAATTGTATTGTTACTTAGTGTCCAGTATTCCAAATTAGAGTCAGCTGTAAATAAATCTCCTACTTTTGGAATTGCAACATTAAGAGAAACTATATCAGCTGTTTGACAAGCAGTTGTTTGTGGAATCGTATTATTAATTTTCATTCTACAGAAGTCTGATGTTGTTAATTTGTCTTTGAAACTATTAATCCATGTTGTTAAATATGTTCCTATATACGTATCATTTGTATAAACTCTGTTGAAATAATGGAACTGAGTATTTGAACCATTTATTGCTTTATCAGCTATTAATTTTGTATGGTTTTCATCTGATTCTACTATTCTAAATAAAATATTGTTTATTTTAACATATTCACCTGCAAATCTTGTGTTTAAACTTGTTCCAACACTTGCACTTGTATCACCAGTTAAGCGGTATGGGTTATTTGCTGTACCATTTCCACCAACTATATATGTGACATTTGGTCTTAGTACTACTGTTGGACGAACTCCAAAAAATTTGTTTACAGAAGAATTTGAAGCAGTGTTACTATTTGAAATGTACCACACATTAGAACCTGAGTAATCTGATAATAACCAGAAGTTTTTTCCTATATTTAGGAAGCCACGTACTTTATTATATTCATAATAGTTAATTAATCCGACTTTAGCATTTACTTTAGAACTACCATTTGGTTTAACTGTAGTAGTAGTTGCTGTATAATCCCAATCAGCATTCATTAAATACCTATCAGGATTTCTTAATGTGTTAACAAAATTATTATTTAACCAGTTTTTAATGTTACTTGTTCTATAGTTATTGCTATTCATATCATAAGTTACTAAAGAAGCATTTTCATCCATCACCATTTTTATTGTTTTTTCAGTTGGTTTATAACTTATTATTCTCCACATTTTACCAGAATACCAAACATAATTATTGGTAGCAGATCCTGATACAAATGACTCTCCTGTTCCATCTGGTGTAGCAGATAACTTAGTTGTTATTTCTTTTATTAAAGAACCATCTATTTCTGCAACATATCTATCACAATTGCTTGTTTTCTCAATTAATTTTTTATATTCTACTTTATTTTTTCCTTCTTTATTACATATCATACTAACTTGAGTAGAAATTTTACCTTTATTATTTTCTATTCTAATACTTACATATTCTTTTGATGTATCTATCCCTAGTGCTGTTAGTTCACCTGCTGATATTTCATTAGGAGTTCTACATATAACATTCTTTTCTCCTTCGAATTTCTTTATATAATCTCTTTCAATTAAATCGCTAAGTTCTAGATTATAACCATCAGAATCTTCATATTCATCATCGATATCAATGCAACCGTTACCAAGAATTCCTCCTATATCATCTCTTCTTGTTTGGGCATATTTTTCTACCCCTGCTTTTACGATATCATAGTAAGTATCATATTCTTGATCTTCGTTATCTGACATTAAACGTGATACTCCTGGAAATACGATTAATAATATCATTCCCATTATTACTATAACTGCAATTAATTCAACTAAAGTAAAACCTTTATTCTTCATTTTTTACGCCTCTTTCTATAATAAGAAGTATAACATATTATATTTTGTTTTACTAGAGTTCGAATAATTACTTTACTTAGGTTTTTTCACATTATGTCAAATTACACATATAATATTTTAGGTGATATCTTTGTTTAAATCTTCTAAACACAATTTCTTCTGTCGATGTAGATCTTGTAGAGTAAAAAGAAGAGGTAGTTTTCTTTACCTCTTTATATTGTTATTTTTGTTAGTAATTATTTTATATCAGTCATTAATTCTTATTTTTATTATTAATAGATTCAATGCGATAATTTTGTTTCTTGAAATTCTTACTTTTGTCTATTTACTTTGCAACACAATCTTTTAAGAATTCGTTTATTTTAATTAAATAATTAATTTTATCTTTTACTATTTTAGTGTTTAACAACTCACTTTTAGAAAGTTCTAATTTATCAATTATTAGGAGCTTGGAGTACAATAGATATTTTTCTTCATCTTGAAGTCTATACTTCGAGTTATAAATATCGTACATATCTTTCATATCTATTTCATAAAAATTATTTTTAAGTAAGGAACAAATATCGTAAATAGGATAATCTATTAAAGAATTATCCCAATTAATTAAGTATTTTCTATCTCCTGTTATAAAATTAGATAGTTTTAGGTTATTATGATTTAGCACTACTCTTTTTCTTCTTTTATCTTTTACTATTTTGTACCAATTATCTAGATATAATTTACTGTAATCTAGTGATGTTAGAATTAAAGATATGTTTTTTATTAATAAAAAAATACTAGGCTTTAAATACAGATACGACACATTATCATCGAAAATATTTTCATAATATTTTTTAGTATTTATTATTTCACTAGTAGTTTTTTCATAAAAATCCTTTATTCTTTCTATAGAAATTGTTTTATAGTGAGTTGTTTTTATATGAAGCATAGCAATTACATACATTAATTCATTTAATTTATCTTCTTTTGAAATATTCACTTCTTCAATGTAATCTCTTATGTCATAACCATTTACTATTTTTGTTTCTATAAAATTTAAGAAATCTTTAGATTTTAGATATTTATATTTTTCTATTAATTTACAATCACAATTTTTCTTTAGACATATTGAGTGATTATCTTTTGTGATTATTTTTAAATTACCAATTAACTCTATTTTACTCATTATTACATGGTATTATTAGTTTTGTACCTTTTTTTACTTCGCTTAGATTATTGTATTCTTCTAAATTTTCTCTTTTTACATTATATTTTTTCATTATATCTTCAAGTGAGTCATCTTCTCTTACAATATAGATTGAGTAGGTTTTATATGTTTCTGATGTCGTATCAAGTTTTGCAAATAATGATTCTGAAACATTTGAGTCATTCTCTTCATATTCCATTGCTTGTTCGCTTGCTTGTTCATTTGTTTCTTCGTTTCTTTCTGTGTTTTTCTCTTTTTCTTCTTTTTTTAGTTCTTGTTGTTCATTTCTATTTTTATCTTTAGGTTCTTCATTTATCTTTTCATTTCTTTCTTCTTTTAGAGGTTCTTTTGCTTCTTTCATTTCTTCTTTTTCATCCTTTATTGGTTCAGTATTTATCACTTCAACTTGTTCTTCTTGTTTTTCTTGTTCTTCTTTTTTGTCCTTTTCTTCTACACTTCTCATTTCTTTTGGTGGATCAAACTCTAATTTTTCTTTTGTTTCTTCCTCTTTAAACAAGTCATCTATTTCTATTAAGACGTCATCATCATCTTCAACTTCTTTTTTTTCTATTTCTTTTAACTTTAATTTATCTAGTATTAAGTCAATGTTTAATTTTAAGACATTTTCTTTTTCCACTTCATAAGTAAAGTTATCAATATCGATAGTCATATCACTTATATCATATTTTGAATCTATTACGATATCTATTGGTATTTTATAATTAAATGGATTATCAATTTGACTTGCAACCATCTGTTTGTAAGTTCCTCTTACTATTAAATCACCTTTTATCGTTTCATCTTCATAAGACATTAATGTATGTTCTAAAGAAATTGAAGTAATTTCGTATATTAAAGTTTTAAATTCTATTTTTTTTGTAAAAGATACTATTTCGTTCATTAATCTTTCCTCCCTATTAGAATATATGTACTTTTTTAGTTTTTATAACAAAAAAAGAATTACTAACATTCTTCATTTAGTAATTCTATTTCTTTTTTTAGTATTTCTTTTTTACTATTATCGTTTGGTAGTGATTTTACAATCATTTCTTTTACATTTTTTATATTTTGATAATAGTTGTAAAAGTTTTCGTCTTTATTTTTTAATAAAACTGGCCCAAAATATAACTCTTTATCAGAATAAGTTTCTTTTCCTTTTATGAATTCAACTATTGTGTAGTACTTTTCTTCATCGTAGATTATTGTCTCATAAGATATTTTAAATCCTAATTTAGTTATATTAGTTCTTAGTTCTTGATATTTATTATTTGACGATATTATTAATCTTTCAATGTGATTTAACTCTTTTTTTCCATTTTCTAGTATTTCGACAATTGTTTCCATACCCATTCCTGATATTACTACTGTATCAACATCTTTATCTATTTCTTTAATTCCATCTTTTAGACATATTTCAATTTTATTTAAAAAAGAATATTTTTCGATATTCTTTTTAGCACTTTCTAATGGTTTTTCATTTATGTCTGATGCAATTATTTTTAGATTAGGATTTTTTTGTAGTAAATAAATATCTAAAAGTGCATGATCACAACCTACATCTATTATTCTTTTTGAATTTTTTTGTAGTACTATGTTCGCAATAGTTGTTAGTCTTTTACTTATTTTAATCAATTAAGAAGTCCTTTAATTTTCTAGATCTAGATGGATGTCTTAATTTTCTTAAGGCTTTAGCTTCAATTTGACGAATACGTTCACGAGTTACTCCAAATATTTGTCCAACTTCTTCAAGAGTTCTACATTGTCCATCATCAAGACCAAATCTTAATCTTAATACTTTTTCTTCTCTATCTGTAAGTGTTAATAATACACTTGCAAGTTCTTCTTTTAACATTTCAACAGTTGCATATTCTTCTGGAGACATTGTTCTTTCATCTTTAATGAAATCTCCTAAGTGAGAGTCATCTTCTTCACCAATTGGTGTTTCTAAAGATACTGGATCTTGAGATATTTTGTAAACTTCTCTTACTTTATCAACTGTTACATTTAATTTTTTAGCAAGTTCTTCTTCTGTTGGTTCACGATTTAGCTCTTGTGTTAATTGTCTTTGAACACGAGCAAGTTTATTTATTGTTTCAACCATATGAACTGGTACTCTTATTGTTCTTGCTTGATCAGCAATTGCTCTTGTTATAGCTTGTCTAATCCACCATGTTGCATATGTTGAGAACTTGTACCCTTTTGATGGGTCAAACTTGTCAACAGCTTTCATTAGTCCAATGTTTCCTTCTTGAATTAAATCAAGGAAAAGCATTCCACGCCCAACATATCTTTTTGCTATACTTACTACAAGTCTTAAGTTAGATTCAGCAAGCATTTTCTTAGCGTACTCATCACCTTGTTCAGCAAGTTTAGCATATTCAAATTCTTCATCAGAAGTAAGTAGGTTTATTCTACCTATTTCTTTTAAGTACATACGTACAGGATCATTAATTTTAATGTCTTTAGACATTGTTAAGTCTTCGACAATAAATCCGCTTGGATCTTCATCTTCGTCTGTAGAGTTATCTGCAGTTTCACTTATTATCTCTATATTGTTATCTACTAAGGTGTTATACAAATCGTCTAGTGTATCACTATCTACTTCTAGTCCTTTTAACTCATCAACCATTTGTTCATAGGTAATGTAACCTTGTTTTTTACCTTTTTCAATAAGTGTTTTTTTTCTAGCTTCGATAGTTTTTATTTCTTCGACCATATTTTCACTCCCCAATTCTAAGCTTTCTAATTTTTTCCAACATCTTTATTTTTTCATCCATATCATGTTCTTTTCTCATTTGTTCTTCTAGTTTTTTTATTTCTTCTTTAACGTTATAATCATTGATTACTTTTACGTATTCCATAATTGTAACGTCACTTATTTCTTCATCTAGATTAAGACTTTGGACTTCATTAAAAATACTTAATAACTCCTTTTTATCATTCAAATAGGTATAAAAATCTGCAATGTTTATATCTCCATACTCATGGTAGTAGTAACTAATCTCTGCAGCAAGATTTCTAGTTGAAGAATCGATAAAATAAAGTTTTTTACTGTCGTAAACCTTTATCACTTTTGGATTTATTAACATATAGAAAATAAATTCAAGGGATGCTCTTTGATATTTATCTTTTCTTACATTTTTCCTTGCTATTACATTGTTATCAACATTTTTTCTTTCTTCTTCATTGAGATTTTTGTATTCATTTAATTTTTTTTCTAGTGTATTATAACTCAAATTGACTTCTTTTGCAAGCTTTTTCAAGATTATTTCACATCTTATTTCATCTTTTATATTAGATGTTTCCTTAATTACTTTATTAATGTAATTTGATAGTTCAATATCACTTGAAAAATTTACTCCATCTTTTAACTTATTTATTTTAAAATCGCTATAATTTAAAGCATTTTCTATTAAAGAAGTGAATTTATCTTTGCCATATTTTAAAATATAGGAATCTGGGTCTTCGTCGTTATCAAGGCACACTACTTTAACATTTAATCCTGCTTTTTCTAGAAGTTCTCCATTATGTAGGTCAGCATCTTGTCCTGGTTTATCACCATCAAGACATAAATAGACATTTAATGAAAGTTTCTTTAAAAGGGCAATTTGGTCATCAGTTAAAGCAGTTCCCATAAGTGCTACTGTGTTTTTAATACCAATTGTAGATGCTCTTATAACATCCATAAAGCCTTCCATTACAATTACGTATTTTGAAGTTCTTACATATTCTTTTGAAGAATTATAGTGGTATAAACATGTACCTTTTTTAAATATTACAGTTTCCTTAGTATTCATGTATTTACTCATTTTAGAGTCATCATAGATTCTTCCTGAAAAACCTACTACTCGTCCATTTCTATCATCAAGAGGAAACATTATTCTGTTTATAAAGGTATCTATATCATTATTAGCAAGACCTAAATCATTTAAAGTGTTAATATCATACTTTTTCTCTTTTAAATAGCTTACTAATTTATCTTTATCAGAAAGTGCTAATCCTATACCAAATTCTTTGATTGTTTCTTCATCAATTCCACGTTTTTTTAAGTAGTCTTTTGCAAGATCTCCTTTATCAGTGTTTAACATTAACTGATAAAACTTAGATGATAAATCGTATATTTCGTAGTATTTATTATATTTAGAGTCAAAAGAGCTTGTGTATCCCTCTAGTTTTATTCCTACTCTATCACCTAGTTTTTTTAGGGTCTCTTTAAAAGAAAGATTATCGATTTGCTCAACAAAATTAAAAACATTACCACTATTGTGGCAACTCCAACATGTATAAGTCTGTCTTTTGGGATCAACACTCATAGATGGGTTTTTATCGTTGTGAAAGGGACATACTCCCCAATAATATTGTCCTTTCTTAGTTAAAGGAACATATTCGTTAATAACATCTACAATATTTAATTTACTTCTAATTTCATTTATTGTATTCTGATTATTCATAGTAATTCCCTTTCAAATATACATATATTATAATTCAAAATTAAAAAAAAGAAAGTCATTTTTAAAATTATAAAAGACCAGCTTAACTGGCCTATTTATCACTTTCTTTCTTTTTTATATTTTTTTTGGGTATTAAAGTTTATATATGAGCTATATTCTAATTATCACTCATCCTTTCCGGTCGAAGTAAATTGTTTTTTTATATTTATATTGCCTATGGCAATTAAGATTTATCTTTATAAATTATAAATAGCGTTTGCTATATTTTTTAAAATATTTAATTGTTATACTACGTTTTTCTCTATACTCATCATCTCCTTTTGTAACTAAAGTATATAATATAATTGTGTAATAATTTTGGGATAATTGTCAAAAGTTTATTAGAATTTCAAAATCAAAAAAAGTTTACAATTTTTCGTAAACTTTTTCTTTTTAAAATAAAGATAATTGATCAGATTCATCAAGACCATCTAGTATTTTCATTTTTCTCATTCTATCGATTAATGTTTGAGATACTTTAGCTCTTTTTTGTAAATCTTCTATACTTGTAAATGGACGTTTTTCTCTTTCTTCGACAATTGCTTTTGCAACTGTATCTCCTAGTCCATCAATTGCAGAGAATGGTGGGTAAATATTTTTATCATCTCTTACTCCCCATACTGTTGCATCACTGTGTTCTAGATCAACTGGTAAGAAGTTTATTCCCCTTGCAGTTGCTTCAAGACACACTTTCAAACTTTCAAGTTGACCATTTTCTTTGTTTGTTGCATCGTATCCTTTAGTTTGAATTTCGATTACTTTTTCTCTTATTGCATTATATCCCTTTATCATTGATTCAACATCAGTATCAGTAGCCTTTGAAGTAAGCCAAGAAGCATAGAAGTATACTGGCATGTGAACCTTGTACCAAGCAATTCTAAAGGCACTTGTTACATAAGCACAAGCATGGGCTTTTGGGAACATGTACTTGATTTTTTGACATGAATCGATAAACCATGGCTCAATTCCTGCTTTTTCCATTGTTTCTTTATGTGTCTTCCATGTTTCTGGATCTTTACTTGCTTTTCCTTTACGAACAAACTCCATTATCTTAAAGGCTTTTATTGGAGCAAGCCCATGATATATTAAATAAACCATAATGTCGTCACGACATCCAATTACCTCTTTAAATGGTACTACATTTTTTTTAATTAATTCCTGTGCATTTCCAAGCCATACATCAGTACCATGTGATAGTCCTGATATTTTAACAAGTTCTGCGAAAGTCTTTGGTGTTGTATCTTGAACCATTGAAATAGTAAATGGTGTTCCAAATTCTGGAATTCCTAGAGTACCTGTTTCATTTAGAATCTGTTCTGTTGTTACCCCAAGAGTACTTGTAGATGAGAAGATACTCATTGTTTCTTTATCATCCATTGGTACTTTAGAGACATCTGTTTTAGTTAAATCTTGAATCATACGTAATTGAGTTGGATCACTGTGCCCTAAGATATCTAGTTTTAGTAAGCACTGGTCGATAGCATGGTATGAAAAGTGAGTTGTTCTCCAAGCGCTATTTGGGTCATCTGCTGGGAATTGGAATGGTGTAAAATCTGATACATCCATGTAATCTGGTACTACAACTATTCCTCCTGGATGCTGTCCTGTTGTTCTTTTTACTCCAGTACACCCTATTGAAATACGTTTTATTTCAGCACTTCTTACTGTCGAGTACTCTTTTACTTTTCTTACCATTTCATTATATTTAAGAGCAATTTCGCCTGTTACTAAGTTTTTAATTTCTTCTTGTTTTAGTAAGAACTCTTTAGCAATTTTTGCTTCTTTTTCTTTTTTTTCTACTCCTAATAACTCTTCAACTGTCTTACCGATATTTTTAGCGATATCTCCAATTATTTCCATCATTTTATCTTCGTAATAACCTAAAACAAATCCATAGGCAGTTTTATCTGCTACTGTACCTATTGTTCCAGCACGATAAACGTTATCAACTCCAAATAAAACTTTTGTGTATTCGTGTGCAGATGCTTGGTTTAAATCAGAGAAGTTTAAGTCGATATCAGGAACTTTATCTGCATTAAATCCTAAGAAAGTCGCAAATGGAATATCCTGTCCATCTTTTACCATTGGTATTTTACAGTTTGGACATTCTTTATCTGGTAAGTCAAATCCAGATGAGTAAGTTGCACCTAGTGCATTACCATTTTCATCTTCAAAAATACTTAACTTACATTTTGTACATCTATAATGTGGTGATAATGGGTTTACTTCAGAAATACCCATCATACTTGCTACGAAGCTTGATCCAACAGATCCACGTGATCCTACTAAGTAACCATCATCATTTGAGTGTTTAACAAGACGTTGTGCTATTAAGTATATTGGATCAAATCCTCCTCCAATGATACCTCCTAATTCTTTCTTAAGTTTCTTCTTAACTGATTCATCAGTTAATTCTCCATCTTCTTCTTTCCAGTTCTTTTTAATGTACTTAGTCATTTCTTCTTTAACTTTATCAAAACCACTTGATACAGTATCGTGAACTTTTTTAAACACTTCTTTATTGAACTCTTCCTCTTCTATATTAGGGTTTTGTTCTTTTATTTCAGCACTATAACTATTATAGATAATATCTCCATATAGCTCTTTTGCTATACGTTCTTCGATATTATATGGTAATGGATCTCCATACCACTCTTTAGCTTTGTTAAATACTAGTTCTGTTACTACTTGTGGACAATCTAGATAAGTTTTTCCATCATCACTTTTAACACGTGGTGAAAAAGGTATTCCACCAGTATCAGGAATTACTTCAATTTCTTCAACCATGTCAGCTATTTTATTGGTGTTTTCAACTACTATTTCATATGCTAAATCTTTATCTAAGAAATTAAAGTCTTCTAGCATTTCATTGGTAGTTCTAAAGTGTTGTGAAGGTATTTCTGTTATTTCTTTTTTAGCAAGAGGGTGTCTTCCTCCTCCTGGAACTTTTTGATTAACAATTATTTCACGATATATTTTGTCACTTCTATAAAAGTGATGTACGTCTCCTGTTGCTACTATTATTTTTCCAGCTTCATGAGTTGCATCTATTACTTTCTTTATATGATCTTTTAATTCTTCTTCATCTTTAAAGTCAGAAGTATCGATTAAGTGACTATATACTTCAGGAGGTTGTACTTCAACATAATCATAGAAGTTAATTATGTTTGTTAGTTCTTCTCCTTCTTTACTTCTTGCTTCAATAAATACTTCAGAGTTATAACATCCACTTCCAATTAAAATTCCTTCTCTTAGCTCGTTTAGTTTACTTCTTAAAATTCTTGGGGTTTTATATAAGTAAACAGTGTTCGCTAAAGATATAATTTGGAAGAGATTTTTTAATCCTTTTTTGTTTACTGCAATAGCATTAAAGTGGAATGTTCTTCCAAATTTATGGATTTCTTCTTTTGATATTAATTTATCTAAATCACAAATTCTTCTTAAGTTTTGATTAATAAGCTTCAAAGTCATTTTATGGAAAACCTTAGCAGTTCCTTCAGCATCGTAGTCTGCTCTATGGTGTCCTTCTTCATCAAAATCTACATTATATCTTGATACTAATGCAGAAAGAGAATGTCTTGCAAAACCTTGATCTAGGGTTCTTGATAATTCTAGAGTGTCAATTACTGTGTTTTTAAATTCTCCTAAATTGTATTTTTTCATAGACATTTCAATGAATGAAATATCAAATTTAGCGTTATGAGCAACCATAGGAGCATTTCCTACCCACTCCAAAAACTTCTTAGTAACTGTTTCTTCGTCATCTTTTCCTTTTACCATTTCGTCAGATATATTAGTAAGTTCTGTAATATGATCTGGTATATGTCTTTTAGGATCAATTAATTCATCGAATGAATCTGTTATATTCCCATTTTTTATTTTAACAGCACCAATTTCAATCATTTGATCTCCACCTGCTGCATTAAATCCAGTTGTCTCTGTATCGAATACTACAAACTCAGTGTTAGAAAACTCTTCATCAGTTGGTCTTATTACGATATTTACTGTATCATCTACTAGAGTTAACTCTGTTCCATATAAACCTTTAAATTTTTTAGGATTTGCTAATTCTTCTTTTACTTTTTCAAGATCAGAATTTAGTACTTTTTTCTCATCTTCATTTTCTTCTTCATTTATCTTAGTTTCTAATTCTTCTTTTTTAGCTTTAAGTCCTTTTATTAATCCTTTATTGTAATTTGTTATTAATTCAAACATAATTGGGAAAGCTTGACACCCAGAGTGATCTGTTATTGCTACTGCTTTATATCCCATAGATATAGCGTTACTTACCATTTCACACGTGTGCTTATCAAGGTCAAGTTTGGATACTCCATCCATTTGACTCATCATAGTATGAGCATGTAATTCTACTCTTTTGATAGGGGCATCATCTACTAATTTTTCATCCTTTTTAGATGACTCATAGATATCATATACGTTAAGTACTAGTTCGTTATTTGAGTACTCATCATATTTTGTATTTCCTCTTAACTTTATCCATTTTCCAACTTTTGTTTTCTTTACAACGTCATCGTATACTTCATCATCTCTTATGAATGTTTTACAGTAAATACTATCTGTGTTATCTGTTACATAAAGTGTTAATATTTTAAATGCTTTACTTTGAGGAACAAACTCTTCTGTTCCAAATACTTTTCCTTCGATAATAATATCAGCATTTTCCCCTACTATAGACTTTATCTTAGTAACTGCTTCATCTTCGCTAATTAAATTTCCAAAAATAGTTTTTTCATCGACATTTTTCTTTCTTCTTCTTGGAAAAGCATTAGATACTTTCTTTTCTTCTTGATGAATATAAGGTCTATTCATAATATCAATTGTTTCATTGTTAATTGATTCTTCTATTTGATCTTTTATTGCTTCATCTATTTCGATATTATAAATAAATACTGTTCCAAAAGCATTAATAAGTTCTTTTAATTTCTTTAAATCTTCTTCAATGTACTCTTTTTCTTTTTCATTAACTACTTTTATATTCAAAGAGTTTCCCACTATTTCAACTCTATTTTCAAGTGCTACTAAGTTAGGTAATGTTTCTTTGTTGTTATTCATAATATACTCAAAGTTTTCACTAAAATTATTAGAGCTATCAGAATTATTTCTTATTTCTAAAACGATAGTTGCTCCATCAAAATAGTTAGAAAACTTCTTACATATCTCATTATGAACAGAATAAGGTATATCGTTATCATTTTCTATTATGATTACAACTCTATTTTCTAAATCTATTATTTCTGTTTTTAATATTTTGGCATTATAAAAGAGATTGAAATATGATTCATCTAAGTTGATTCTTTCAAATATTTTATGTAATTTCTCATCCATATTTTAACCTCTCTACTTTTACATTTTGTCTAGTTCATTTAGTTTAATAATATATTTTTGGTTATTACAACAAAAGTCTATGAAACCTTTTATATCTACCTTTCTTAATCCTTTCTCTATTGGATATTTGTCAATATCAAATGGCATTTTATCTCTCATCATATAACTTACTAATTCTTCCCTATCTGCTCCTTGATACATTAGCCAGTAAGGATATAATTGTCTTTTTAACAACTTTAATCTTTTTATTCCTTCATCGTATTTTGAATAACCTGATACTCTTGTGTATATTTCATTTGTTACTAGTAAATCAAGTACTGAATTTACTATTTCTCTGTTTGTTTCTTGATAATCTCCTATTTCATATTTTACAGTGGTAAATAATACTCTCATGATTGCTTTTAAGCCATCTTCAGTGTCTTCTTTTTTACCCCATACAATATTTTTCTTAGGATTTTTCTTTAAGTATTCAACATTATCAAAATAAGGATGTATTACTAGTATTTGATAGTCATTTTCTACTTTAAATCTTAATAATTCTTTTAATGCTACTTGGATAGTTTTTTGATGATTATCCCATATCTTCATTAAAAATCTTCTATATTTTTCAGTCTGTTTTTTAACAAGCTTGTATTCTTCACTATCAAAGATGAAATTGTATATCGTATCGTCATCTGGAATAAAATCATTCGTATATTTTAAAATTTCTATGTTTTCTTTTTCAAGTTTTAAGTAATCTTTAGAATAATTTTTCCATAGACGTTCTTTTAACTTCTGTATTTCTTCTGAAATTGAAGGGCGAAATAATAAGTTCCATGCTAGTAAATAATCGTTAACTACAAATTGTATATTCATTTTCTCACCACCAAAATCTACTTAATATAAATATAACACATAAGAAGATAAATTACCCAATAATTTTAGATTTTTCCATAATTATTTGTATATTATTTCTTTTTTCAACTTTTCCTTCAAGAAGCAAAATATTTCCTTTTTCAAGCTCTTTTAGATTTTGATACTCTTTGGAAAATGATATTACTTCAACACTTTCTAGTTCATCAGTTCCTGTTATAAAGGCCATATCATTACCTAGTTTGTCTTTATGAACTTTAATTTTTTCTACTAGTATGATAACATCTACTGTTTTTCCTACATAATTTTTTAAATCTGTTAGATTTACTACTTTAAATTTATCTTTATATTTTGTTGTTGGATGATAACTTAGGTAAAACCCAAATAGTTCTTTTTCTTTAGACATTATGATACTTTTATCAAATTCTTCTTTTATTTCTATTTTAGGCTTTTCTATCATATCACTTCTTAGTCCTTTAGAAATAAAGGCAAAAGTAAGTAAATTTTCTAGGTTATCTATTATTGTTTTCTTGTTGTAACCAAAACAGTCAAAACACGAAGCATAAGTTAATGATTCAATTACTTTTTTGTTTACACCTATCTCTGTTAATTTAGTAAGGCACTCAAATAAGTCAGTAAACTTTTCTTCTCTTGCATTTTTTATTTCTATTGCAGAATTAATTCCAATGTTTTTAATATTTGAAAGTGGAAATAATATGCCATCTTCTACTATTTCGTACTTTTCAGTACTTCTATTAATATCAGGTAAATAAAACTTTACTCCTTTTGCTCTTGCTTCCCTTATAATTGCTGGAGTTTTTACATCGTTTCCAATTGTCATAGAAAGTATATTTAGATAAAAGTATTTGGAAAAATGCACTTTTAGATAAGCCATTTTATAGGCGATTAAAGAATATGATACAGCATGTGACTTGTTAAATCCATATTCAGCAAAAGATAAGATATCTTCATAGTAGTCTTTAGCTGTTTTATAGTCATACCCATTTTTTATAGCACCTTCTATAAACTTTTGTTCTTGAACTTTAAGTAAGTCTTTTTTCTTTTTAGACATTGCTCTTCTTAGAATATCAGCTTCTGACATTGTGAAATTTGCCATTTTGTTTGCTATTTGCATTATCTGTTCTTGGTATACTAATACTCCATAAGTTGGTTCAAGAATATTCTTTAAATCATTATTTTTATATTGGACAATTGTATTATTGTTTTTTCTTTCAATATACGTTTTAGTATCAGGTCCAGGTCTTACTAAGGCATCTGCTGCTACTATGTCATCAAAGCATGTTACTTTTAAGTTTTTAAGCAAGTTTTTCATAGTATCAGATTCAAACTGGAATATTCCATTGGTATCAACATCATAAAACATTTTTAATGTTTCTTTATCATCTAAAGGAATATTTAAAAAGTTAATTTCTTTTCCTTCATGACTTTTTATACTTTCAAGTATTTCCATGATAGTTGTAAGATTTCTGTTTCCTAAAAAGTCCATTTTCAAAAGTCCTAACTCTTCAAGGTAGCCCATCTCATATGAACTTACATAACCATCTTCCTGTTTTATAAGAGGGATAACCTCATCCAAATCTGTTTCTGATATTATTATTCCAGAAGCATGGACAGTTGTGTTTTTAGGGAAATCTTCAAAGTAACAAGATAGTTCAAATAACTTTGTTAATCTTTCATCATTTACAACAATATTTCTAAACTCATCATTTTGATTATAGATATCTTTTAGTTTAGTTTTTAAATCAATAAATCTTTTTAATCTATCTATTTTATTTTGTTCTATTTTTAAAATTCTTCCAACATCGTCTAAAACTGCTTTAGCTTTTAATGTTCCAATTGCAATGATACCTGCAACTTTTTTTATTCCATATTTATTTCTTACATATTCTATTACCTTATCTCTATAGGTATCTGGAAAATCGATATCGATATCAGGCATAGTTACTCTTCCAGGATTTAAGAAACGTTCAAATAACAAATCGTATTTTATTGGATCTACATCTATTATTCCTAGAGAATAAGCAACTAAACTACCTCCAGCACTACCTCTTCCAGGTCCTACTAAAATACCACTTTTTTTAGCATATTTTACATAGTCATATACTATTAAGAAGTAATCAGAAAACCCCATTTTATTTATAACATCTAGTTCATATAATAATCTTTTTTTATAGGTTTCAGGAACATCATTTTTAAGTCTTAGTGTTAATCCTTGCATACTTAATTTACTTAAGTATTCAAAGCTTGGTACTTCAAAATTATTTTTATAATGAGGAATTTTATTAGTGCTTTCTGGAAACTCAACATTACATCTATTTCCTATTTCATTTGTTTTTTCTAAAGTTTTTTTACTTACCAAATTAAGTACATCTTTATCATCTAATAGATAATTATAATGATCTTCAAAACTAATATCATCAAAGACATTTTTCTTATCTCTCATCATAATAGCATACTTATAATAATGTGATTCATTTTTATTTAAATATAATATTTTATTAATAAATACTACATTTGATGTGATTTCACTTGATGAGATTTCTTCTTCTTTATTTCCTACTCCTATATATGTGTTAATAAATATATTTTTCAATTTATTATATTCTTGTATATCATTATAAGGTATTATACATATAATATCTTTATTGAACTCTTTTAAAATATCTAAATTTATTTCATCTTTTAAAGTTACTATTTTTAATAAATTTTGATATCCTTGATAGTTTTCTGCGTATAAAAGAAAGGAATTTTGTATTTCAACTCCAATTATAGGTTTGATGTTATTTTCTTTACATTTCTTATAGAAGTACATAGTTGCAATCATATTGTCATCTGTTAAGGCAACTTGTTTTATATTCTTTTCAATACATTTTTTAATTAATTCTTCAATTTTAACAAGACTTGATAGAAATGTATAATTACTTTTAACATATAATGGCGTATACATAAGAGTCCTCCCTTCTAAATATATTATAACACGTAAAAAATTTTATCACTAAAAAAAGCTCAAGAGAGCTTTTAATTATTTTCTATTTGTTTTCTTTTTTTTATTACAAAGTAATATAGTAAGATAAATGAAATTCCTAGTAGTAAATAGATAATACCAAGTATTAACATACTATTACAAGTACCTGTATAAGTATCCCCTAAAATATTTCCAAACTTACTAAGAAATGTTTTTGTTGCTATAAAAAATCCAATTATAAACGTTATTCCATTTAATATTAATGGGCTTGATAAGTATAATATTGCATTTAGTTTTTGTATTATTATAAGGCTTATCAATAATATAATTGCTGCAATAAACGAATACTTTTGATAACTTAAGTTAAATACAAATGATAATAAAGTTTTAGTAGGTTTACTCTCGTCTATCTTTTCAACTGCAGTTTCAACTTTTTCTGTTACTTTGTTAGTTACAAAATTGGCTTTTTCTTTTTCGATTTTAACTTCATTTTCTTTGTTATACTTTTCTACACTATCGTTTAGAATTTTATCCATTTTTTCTTTATTTACTTTGGGTTTATCTTTTTTACCTTTTAAATAGTCAATATAATCTTCTTTGAACTCAGAAATAGTACTGTCATAGTTAGGATGTTCTACAACATAATCCAATATTTTAGGTGGAAGTCCTTCATTTTTTAGATCATCATCAAACTCTTTATGAAGTTCATCTAAACTCATATTTGAATATCTTTCTATATCTTCTTCAGTAAACTCAACTGCTTTTACTTTTTCAAATAATGCAAATTCTTGTTGTACTGAATAAAAGAAAGTAAAAAGAAATAAACTAAAGAAAAACAAAATACTTATTATAATAGAAACAACTTTTTTCATAATATCACCACTATAAGTATATCATTATATATAATTTTTATAAATAATTCTTTTAACAATAGTACATTTTAATTGTTATTATTGTTGTTATTGTTATTATTTGATGATCTTCCTACTGACGAAGAGCTTCCGCTAGTTCTATCGCTACTACTCCAATCACTCCAAAAACCACCACCACTACTACTACTTGTGTTACTACTATTTTTTATTGGTGTTTTATATATTTTAATGTTATTATTCTTGATAACTACTTTATTAAGACTTGTAAATGGTATTCTAATAACATCTACTATTTTATTTCCAATTTGTAAATTGATGTTATGCCCATCACCTACAACTACAGCATTTTCGTTTTTTAGTAAAAAGTAATATATTTTATCTAAATCACCTTTTTTTATTTGATATTCATTAGTAAGTTCATAACATAATTTTTTTGTTATTAACTCTTGATATGTTTCTGGTTCTTTATCCATTTCTATACTCCTTTTTTAGTTATAATTCTTCATCTTGGGACTCGAAAAACGTGATTATGGTTGGGCTTCCTTTAAAAGCTCTCTTATTTATTCTAACTTTTTTAGGAACTTCCATAAATCTTAAATTTTTACAATCTCTAAATGCAGATGACCCTATTTCTTCAATTTTACTATTTTCAGTAAATTTAACAGTAGTAAGTGAAGTATTGCCATCAAAGGCGTGTCCACCAATTCTTAAAATATTATTAGGTATTTCTATGTATTTTAATGAAGAACAATTTTGAAAACTATTTCCTCTTATTTCATATAAATTTTCAGATAATTTTATATTTTCTAGAGATTTTGCTCCATAAAAAACTTCTCCTCCCATATATGATAATGTATTAGGTAATGTTATTGATGTTATAGATTTACAGTTATAAAAAGCTCCCCCACCTAAATACTCAAGGTTTTCTGGGATATTAATTTTTTCTAAAGATATATCATTTTTAAAAGCTTGACCACGTATTTCTGTTATTGTGTCTGGTAACGTAACTTCTTTTATAAATGGCATATTTGAAAATGTATTACCTCTTAAGCTTACTATAGGTTTTCCATTATAAGTTTCTGGTATTGTTACAGTTGTGAAATTTGTAAGTCCAAAAGTATAAAATCTTACTGCATAACCATCCCCTGCATCTTCATAAAAAACTCTTGGATTAAAAAAGATAATTAATGGTAATATGATTGCAATAGGTAAAACAATAAATAAACTTCTTAGTGATTTATCAGGAACTAAAGATGCCTTTGTATTCATAACAACATTTGATATTTTCTCATTTGGTCTTATTTTTATTTGTTTTCTTAAATATTTAACGAGATTGTATTTTCTTGTCATCACAAAAAAACCAAACAAAACAAATAATCCAATTATATATGTTAACAATGAAAGGTGAAAAAATATCAATGAAATATATATAAAAAGTAACATAGAAAATAAAACATTTAGTATTTTTTTCCTTCTTAGTAATCCGGATGGTATTAATTTAGTATTTTTATCAAAGTTACAATTTACCAATTCTTTTTCAATATACTTATCCATTATCTCTCTAACAGAAAGACTATAGACAGGAGAAAATTTACTTTTATCAAACATAGTATTAGCAAGATAATCTTTATTTATTTTTGATCCACAGATTATACAATATTGTGTATTATTTTTTAAAATGGCGCCACATTCTTTACATATTACTGAATCAAAACTGTGATTTTTAATAAATTCTCTATTAGTATCTTTGGGTCCACTGGGTCCACTTCTAAATTTATTTATTAAGCTTGTTATTGGAACAATTATAAGGAAACCAATTATAACATTTAATATTGCTAAACATAATGCAATAGAAGGGTCTTTAGAATTCCAAACTAACATAAGTGGAATTATGATACCAAACATAATCCAGTATCTTTTTTTATAATCAATTTCACCAAATAACGATGTAATGGGTGTGATAACTAAATGTGACATATACGCCAAAACAACTAATTGTGTAACAATCAAGTTTTCAAACGTAAGATGAACCAAAAAAGCTGCCAAAAACATAGATAAAAATATAAAAAACTTCTTCAAATTCATAGTTAATAATCCTTTCAAATAAGTTATAAGAATTCAACCCTTTACCTTAATCTAATTATACAATAAAATCACTTTTTTTTGAATTATAATTATTAAATCCCTTATAATTAACATAAAATGGTTAGTTAAATATATATGTGCTTTTTTTTGTAAATTATTTT
>OJLA01000318.1_pt1 | contig 43088 bp, 34 predicted proteins | sample 1596611 | NCBI WGS metagenome assembly OJLA01 (sample SAMEA4350168, study PRJEB24818) | metagenome | biome: human; feature: gut; material: faeces | place: Denmark | collected 2013-09
GCGCGATGCCCGATATCGGCGCCGTGGGCAAGGCATTTTTGTCCGTCGGCCTTGTGTGGACGGTCAGCAGCGTTGTCGAGTTTCTTGTTTACACCCCGATGCTCGGCGCAGGCGGCGGCTATCTTGCATTTATAACGGGCAACCTAATCAACATGAAGATACCCTGCGCTGTGAACGCGCGCGACATAGTCGGCGCAAAGACCGGCACGCCCGAAAACGAGATCGTGTCCACCCTGTCTATCGCAACCTCGTCGCTGGTTACGATAATCGTGCTGGCGCTCGGCGTTGCGCTGCTCGTTCCGCTTCAGCCGGTGCTGCAAAGCCCGACTCTCCAGCCGGCGTTTGAAAATGTAGTGCCCGCGCTGTTCGGCGCAATGGCGTATAAATATTTCCGCGGCAACATGAAGATCGCCGCGGCGCCGCTTATCGTTATGAGCATTCTGTTTATTCTCGTGCCCTCGCTCACGGGCTCGACGAGCTTCATGATAATCCCTGCCGGTGCGCTCGCCATCGGCATAGCATATAAATTTTACAGGAAAGCCGGTGCTTGATAATGAAAAAATCACTGTTTTTGATCCCGGCTGCGGCGGCGCTTTCGCTGCCTGCCGCAGCAGTTGTGCGCACGGTTCTGACGCCGAGCAAGCACTCGGACTACGCAGCGCCCGAAGCCGGCGACTACGCACTTGAGCTTGCGCGCAAGCTGTCGGAGATGGTGCGGTACGAGACGGTATCGCACGCGAATGTTGACGAGGCCGAGAAATTCCTGGGCTTCCACAAGGTGCTCGAAAGGCTGTTTCCGCTTGTGCATGAAAAGCTTGAAAAGACCGTCATTGACGGCAATCTGCTGTTTAAATGGAAGGGCACGGGCGACGGCATGCCGATACTGCTCATGAGCCATCAGGACGTTGTACCTGCCGAGGGCAAATGGGAGCACGAGCCGTTTTCCGGCGACATTGCCGACGGCAAGGTCTGGGGTCGCGGAACGGCTGACACCAAGGCCTCGGTCATGGTATTTTTCCAAGCGGTCGAGGAGCTTCTGAAGGAGGGCTACACGCCCAAGTGCGACGTATATCTCGCCTCGTCCTGCACGGAGGAGTGGGCCGGCGACGGTGCACCGAAAATCGTAAAAGAGCTTCAGCACCGCGGCGTTGAGCTGTTCCTCGTCTGTGACGAGGGCGGCGGCATAATCTCCGAGCCGATCGGCGGCGTTAAGGGCAACTTCGCCATGGTCGGCGTTTTTGAAAAAGGCAAGGGCGACGTCAAGTTCACCGCGCGCTCATCCGGCGGCCACGCAAGCGCTCCGACGAAGAATACGCCGATAGCGCGGCTCGCAGCATTTGTTAACGACGTTGAGACGCACAACTATTTCCGCCGCGAATTTCCGCCCGAGGTCGCCGCAATGTTCAAAAGCCTCGCGCCGTATGCAGCGTTTCCGCTGAAGCTCGTCATGGGCAACCTGTGGCTGTTCGCGCCGGTGCTCAAGCCCGTTCTCGGCAGGATAAGCGCTCAGGCAGGCGCAATGCTGCAAACGACTGTCGCGTTCACGATGCAGTCAGGCTCGGACGCATGCAACGTTCTGCCTCAGGAGGCAACGGTCAGCGCTAACATGCGCTTCATTCCGCATCAGGGCGAAAAGGAAAGCCTTGAGATCATCCGCAAAATTGCGGAAAAGCACGGGCTTGAGACCGAGGTCATCCACTCGAACGACTACACCCCGGCGGTCGATATAAACGGCGCTGCGTTCCGCCAGGTCGAGGCCGTCATAAACGAGACCTTCCCAGGACTGCCGGTCAGCCCATACGTCATGACCGGTGCTACCGACGCGCAGTTTTATCAGCCGGTATGCAAAAGCTGCATCCGCTTTGCGCCTGTGATCTACGGTCCCGAGCAGATGAAGGGCATGCACGGGCTGAACGAAAACATCGAATACAACTGCCTGCCCGGTGCTGTGAGCTTTTACAAAAATCTCATCCGCGCACAGGAAAAACGCTAACAAAAAAAGACCGCCGAGGCGGTCTTTTTTTCATGTTCTCAGTTCCGTCAGCGCCGCTAAAAGGCGCGACAGAACGGCGGCGGACTGGCCGCGCGTGGCAGTTGCGTTCGGGACGAAGCTGCCGTTCGGGTAGCCCTGAATGACTCCGATATTCGCCATAACGTCAACCGACTCGCGGTAGCATTCGGCGATCGAGCCGTAATCGCGGAAGTCATTGCGGCCGGAAAGCCCGCCGAGCACATCCGCGCTCACGCCGAGCTTCAAAAAGCGATACGCAAACGCCGCCATCTGCGCACGGCTGATCTCGGCGTTCGGCCTGAACGTATTATCCGTAAAGCCGGTTATTATGCCGGCCTTAACTCCCCATTTAACAGCCGCGGCATACACCGCGGAAACGGCATTGGCATCGTCAAAGCCGAGAGACGTATCCGAAATTTCGGGGCGGCCGCCCATATTATACAGCATCATGACAAACTGCGCACGGGTCACGTTCTGCTCCGGGCAAAAGGTCCCGTCAGGGCGGCCGTTTACGATGTCGGCCATGTAGCAGGTGATGATATAGTCGTGATACCATCCGGAGATATCCGAAAACGGCTCGGTCTTATCGGCGCAGACGAGCTTTGCGCTGCCGAAGCTGTTGCCAAGGCCGATATCTATCGCCTTCCACTGAGCGATCGAGCCTGCGTAGTAGATATTTTTAAGCGCGTACACATCGTCAAATGCACCGTCTCCGATGCGCCCGAGCGTGAGCGGCAATGTGGCGGTCTCGATCAGTCCGCAGCCGGAAAATGCGCCGCTTCCGACGGAGGTCACGCCGCTTTCGACAACAAGCTTCCGCACAGCGCCGCGCTCGGCATACCACGGCGCTTCACCGGCGGCAAAGTCCGTCATTTCGCCTTCACCGAACACCGTGAGCACGCCGTCATCCGTCAGCGTCCAGCTGACAGACTCGCCGCACACACCGTCCGCCATCGCCATGGGCGCAAAAAGCGCAAGCAGCATCACCGCTGCGCATATCGTCCCGATAAGTCTGTTTTTCATAATGACCTCCCATTTGCGAAATTTCCTTATAAAGTATATTATACAAATAAACGCATTGCAAGAAAAAAATAACTCCACGTCCGAGGACGTGGAGTTATTATCATAATTGGTTTTTACTTTGCGAACTCGCGGTAAATGAAGGTGACTGCCTGTGCGCGGGTGCAGGTATCATTGGGCGCAAAGGTGGTCGTGGTCTTGCCGTTGGTGATGCCGTTTTCAACAGCCCACATAACTGCATTGTAGCAGTAGGAGTTTGCCGCAACGTCGTCAAACTTTGCAAGGCTGCTTACGATGGGGGCCTTCTCATAGCGCCACAGGAAGGTGACGATCTGGCCGCGAGTGCAGACTGCATTCGGGTCGAAGCTGGTAGCGGTCTTACCGGTGGTGATGCCGTTTTCGACAGCCCACATGATCGCGTTGTAGTAAGTGCTGTTTTTGCTCACGTCGGTGAACGGGTTCTTAACGTTCTCGACCTTCGGCTGGCCTGCCGCGCGATACAGGAAGGTGACTATCTGAGCGCGGGTGCAGCCGTTGTCAACGCCGAATACAGTGTCGGAAATGCCGTTGGTAACGCCGTTGCAGTATGCCCACAGGATCGCATCATAGTAGGGACCCTTCTTGACATCGGTGAACGGGTTGTAGCCGGGCTGCTTTGCGTCGCAGCGGGTGCAGACGCCCTTAACATAGTTGTGGCCGAGAGCCTTGACTTCGGTGCCCTTTTCGATGGTCTGCTTGCAGACGGTGCAGACCTTATCGCCGGTGTAGCCGGCCTCGAGGCAGGTCGCTTCCTTAGCGTTCACAAGCTCGGTCTTGTGGCCGAGTGCGGGAACGGTCTCCTGAGCGGAGAGGACCTTCTTGCAGACCTTGCAGACAGTGCCCTTGGTCACGCCGGGCTCGGTGCAGGTGGGAGCCTTTGCCTCAACGTCCATGGGGGTGTGATCGACCATCTTGGTCTTCTCGCCGGCCTTCATGACCTCGCCGCAGAACTTGCAGACGACATCGCCGGTGTAGCCGACTTCGGTGCAGGTCGCTTCCTTGACATTGGCAAGCTTGTCGGATGCAACGTGCTTCTTCTCCTTAGCAATAGTAGCCGTAACATATGCGCCAGCTTCGGTTTTCTCGTATGCGCCGCAAACAGGGCACTTGCTGATACTCAGACCGTAGCTGTTGCATGTTGCAGGAACGAGAACTTCGGGTTCATACTTGCATGTAGCACTGGGAGCTTTAAGCTCGACCTTTTTGCTTTCATCGCCTCTATGATCTCCACATTTTGTGCAGACCTCATAGTCAACATAGATATAGCCGTCCTCGTGGCCATTAACAGGCTTACCAGGTGCAGCAACATAATTATGTCCGGTTGCAGGCCTTACATCGCCATCCTTATGCTGGATCTCGCCGTTGCTGTCTCTCCAGTAATAGGTAGCATAATTACCCGGCTCTGTGCAAGTTGGATCTTTTGCCGTGCTCTCATCGTACCAGCTATTTACACTGTAAATATAAGCACCGCCTGTGTAGTTGCAATCTTTGCACTCGATAATATCAGCCTTACCATAGCTGTTATCTTCGGGGAATCCACCGTTACCTTTTTCGGCAACATTCCAAGTGTGAGGATCTTCTGGTCCACCAATTACATATGCCTCATTGCATGCTCCCTTGCAGTATGGGCAGACAGTATCACCTTTGTACCCGGCATGGAAGGTCTCCGCGTTATCATCTATTTCATATTCGCCGGTTGTCGCATTAAACACATATGCTTTGCCATTTACAGTGGATATATGGGCTGCTTTTTCAGCAGGCTTGAGCATCGTGCCGTCCGCTGCTTTCATAGGCTCTGTAACAGCTACGAACATGGTCTTATACTTGTGTTCGGGGTTTACTGCGGCAAACATTGCATTTACTTCGCGGACGCGAGCTTCAAAGTCTTTAACGCTGTTAAAATTATCAGCCTTGACAAATTTAACGGCTGCTCCTGCGTCTGCAACAAACTGCGGATCGCCGCAGAGCTTGCAGGTAACATATCCCCAACCGTCTTCGGTGCAGCTGGGCTTAACTTCAACACTGAAGTTATCATAAACGTGGTCAAGAGCAGCATCTACTTTATATGCCTTATCAGCAAATTCTTTGATCGGAAAAGCCTTACCGCACTTCTCGCAGTAGCTTATGGTAAGACCTTCGTTGCGGCAGCTTGCAGCCTTGACGATCATGGTCTTGCCGGTCTCGCACTTCCCGCACTGGTTCCAGAGCAGAGCAAATGCTTTGATTTTGATAGAGATAGAAGCAGGGTCTATCTTGCCGCATTCCTTGCAGACTTTGTACTCTACGCCGGGAGTTTTCTTCTCAGCGTCTTTCTTGATGCTAACGGCGGTATACTTATGCTCATGAGTATCCGGTGCCGCCTCCTCCGCTCCCGCAAAGACAGCGGCAGCAGGCAGCAGGGATGCGATCATGAGGACCGCCATCAGCATGCTGATAAGTCTCTTTTTCATGTTTCCTCCTGAATTTTTCCTTTTTATTGAATTTTTGCACCGATCATACCAAATCGGCAAATGATAGTTAGATTATAACATATTTGCCCGACATGTCAAGATACAAGCCTCCGTTATGAGCAGGCGGCTTTGCCCGATTTTTTGCTTGAAACAGCGCGAAAAACCGGGCGTTCAACAAAAACGCCCGGCTTTCATATACTTAAATAATTATTTTTTCACTGCACAAGAGCCGATTCGATCTCGTCGTCGAGCGCGAAGTCGAAGTGGTCGGCGAGCATCTGCACAAGCTCGTGCAGAACGCTTGTCGCTATCGCGCGCATGTCAAGCTCAAGAATGCGGTCGATTATCCGCCGCCGCTCGTCCTCGGGTACGTTATAAACGCCGAGGCTCATGCTCAGGAACCGCTCGAGCTTCCTTTCCAGCGTGAAATACATGTCGCAGCCGCGCGACATATAGCCGCGCATTATGCCGGCCGAGCCGATCTCCAGCTCGTAAAAATCGCTCTCGGTATAATCGGGCAGATAAGATCCGAAGATGCGGTAAAGCTCCGCCGTCGTGCTTTGATAGATATACTCCATCGTCGCCTCGTGCGAATATGCCTCGACATAAATATCGCGCAGATTGTCGTTAAGCTCGGTTATCGTAAGCTGAAGCGCGGTCTCGATCGCATATAGCATTGCGGGAGAATCGCCGGGATCAGCCACCGTGCGCGCAGCCTTGAACTGACCGGCAAACATGAACGCTGCAAGCTCGCTGAGCACTCCGTCCTTGGAACGGAAAATATTCTGGAACGAGCTGGCGGATACGTCAGCTTCCTTGATTATCTCGGCAACCGTCGTGCCGTTATAGCCGCGCTCGATAAACAGGCGAACACAGGCAGTGAGTATTCGCTTCTTTGCAGCCATGCTCGTATGTGTGATAGTGATACTGATCCCTTCCTTCTTTGTGTTATTATTGGTATGTATACCAATAATAACACAAACTTTGCATATTTGCAAGTATATTTACGCAAAATTGCCCTGAACACGCAGTTCAGGGCAAGAAATGTTAGAATTAATAGCCGTAGCGCTTGCGCTTTCCGATGAGGAACAGCACCGTTGCCGTTATCGACATGACCTCCGCTCCGACGATGGACAGCCATATTCCGTCCAGCTCCCAGATGAGCGGAAACAGAAGCACCGCAGCAAGCTGGAACACCAAAGTTCGCAGGAACGATATCATCGCGCTGGTCAGGCCGTCGTTGAGCGCGGTGAAAAACGATGAGCCATAGATCGAAAAACCCGAGAACAGGAACGAGAACGAGAATATGGAGAATGCGTGGACCGTCATTTCAAGAAGCTCATCGTCATACCCGACGAACAATTTGCCAAGCGGACTTGCAAAAAGCTCGCCGGCAGCGAACATGAACACGGCGCATACGCCTATTATGCGCAGGCTTTTTGACAGCAGACCCTTGAGTTCGGCCGTGTTCTGCGCGCCGAAGTTGAAGCCGACTATAGGCGCCGTTCCGACAGCAAATCCGATAAAGATAGCCTGGAATATCATGCTGACATACATCAGCACGCCGTATGCCGCAACGCCGTCGGCTCCGGCGTATTTCATAAGCTGCATATTATACAGCATGCTCACGATCGACATGGAAACGTTGCTCATAAACTCCGACGAGCCGTTCGTGCAGGTTTTGAGCAGTACATTGCCGTCGAATTTGAATTTCACAAGGCGCAGGCGGCTGTCATTTTTGCGTGCAAAGTATACAAGCGGAACAACGCCGCCGATAAACTCGCTTATCGCGGTGGCCGCCGCAGCGCCGGTCACGCCGAGCGGTATCACGCCGACGAGCAGAGCATCGAGGATCATGTTCGCTACGCCGGACGCAACTGTGACGTACAGGCCGAGCTTGGGCTTTTCGGCCGTCGCGAACAGGCATTGGAACTCAAACTGCAGAATATAAAACGGCAATGCAATAAGGATGATGCGGCCGTAAATTATGCTCTGCTCTAAAAGCTCGCCCTCCGCGCCCATGAATTCCGCGACCGGGCGCAGCAGGAAAAATCCCAGCACTGCAAGCACAACGCCGCACAGCACGGACACTGTGATTATAAGCGTGAATATCTCGTTTGCCTTGTCCTGCTTTCGCTCGCCCATGGTTTTGGCGATAAGTGCTCCGCCGCCGGTTCCGAACATGAAGCCGACGCAGCCGAGCACGAGCAGCAGCGGCATTATCAGGTTGACCGCCGCAAACGCCGTCTTGCCGGCATAATTTGATACAAAAAAGCCGTCTACTATGCAGTAGATCGACGTGAAGATCATCATTATTATCGACGGCAGCGCAAACCTGAGCAGTCGCTTATAGTCAAAATGATCCGAAAGCTTTATGTTCATGAATGCACCTCCTGCGCCCTTGCGCGCATGGAAACAAGAAATTCCTCCGTGAGCCGAATGTATTTTTCAAGATCCTCTGCCGGCCATGAGCCCAGGATCTCGTTTTCTATCTCGATAACCTTCGCCACGGTTTTTTCCGCAAGCTCCGCTCCCTTCGGCGTGAGCGTGACCGTCTTGTGCCGGGCGCCGCTGCTTTCGGTCGTGACGCTGCCCTCGGCTTCAAGCTTGCGCAGGGCAGAGTTTACCGTCTGCTTCGTAAGCCCGGAAAAGGCGCAGATATCGCGCAGCGGGCAGGCCCCGCCCTCTGCCCTGAGCGTATAAAGTATCTGAAACGCGCTGTCGGAAAGGCCGAGCCGATTTGCAAGCTCGTGGTATACCGCGTCCGTTTCGCCGACAAGGCGGTTGAAGCGGCGCAGCTGTTTTGATTGCTGTGTCATGTTTACCTCGCTTTAGTCCGAAATCATACTCGCAAAGTATAGTACGATTTCGTACCTTTGTCAAGAGATAGATTGCCAAAAAATCACACCGCACGAAATTCGTGCGGTGTGTTTGTATTTTGCGCTTACTGTGCTCTGTACAGGAACGTTACGACCTGGCCGCGAGTGCAGGTTGCGCTCGGCGAGAAGTGCGTCGTGTCCGTGCCCTTGGTTATGCCGTTTGCCACTGCCCACTGCACGGCGTTGTAGCAATACGAGCCGGCCGCTACGTCAACAAATCCGACGTTTCCGCCGACTGCCGGCTCACCTTCGGCGCGGTACAGGAACGTTACCACCTGACCGCGAGTGCAGGTCTCGTTCGGCGAGAAGTGCGTTGCGTCGGTTCCCTTGGTTATGCCGTTTGCCACTGCCCATTTGACGGCCTCGTAGCAATACGATCCGGGCGCCACATCAACAAATCCGACGTTTCCGCCGACGGTAGGCTCACCGGCGGCGCGCCAGAGGAAGGTCACGACCTGGCCGCGAGTGCAGCCTGCGTTCGGTGAGAAGTGCGTTGCATCCGTACCGTTGGTAATGCCGTTTGCCACCGCCCACTGCACCGCGTCATAGCAGTACGAACCGGCCGCTACGTCAACGAAGTTTGCCTGCGGCTTGTAGTTGGGGTCTTTCACACCGCAGCGCGTGCATGCTCCGTTTTTGTAGTCATGGCCGAGAGGATCAACATAGCTGCCCTTGTAGCTGTCGCCGCAAACCGAGCAGGTGTAGGTCGTGTAGCCGCGCTCGGTACAGGTCGGCTCCGTCACTGTTGCTTTGTAGTCGTGGGTGTGTGCGCTCGGGTCCTTTGCGCCGCAGCGCGTGCAAAGGCCGTTTTTGTAGTCATGGCCGAGAGGATCAACATAGCTGCCCTTGTAGCTGTCGCCGCAGGAGCAGGTGTAGGTCGTGTAGCCACGCTCGGTACAGGTCGGCTTTGTCACTGTTGCTTTGTAGTCGTGGGTATGCGGCGGAGTTACGCCGGGGTCTTTTGCTCCGCAGCGTGTGCATGTGCCGTTTTTGTAGTCGTGGCCGAGGGCGTCCTTATAATCGCTCTTGTAGCTATCGCCGCAGGAGCAGGTATAGGTCGTGTATCCGGCTTGAGTGCAGGTCGGCTTCGTCACGACTGATTTGTAGTCGTGGGTATGCGGCGGAGTTACGCCGGGGTCTTTTGCTCCGCAGCGTGTGCATGTGCCGTTTTTGTAGTCGTGGCCGAGGGCGTCCTTATAATCGCTCTTGTAGCTGTCACCGCAGGAGCAGGTGTAGGTCGTGTATCCGGCTTGAGTGCAAGTCGGCTTCGTCACGACTGATTTGTAGTCGTGGGTATGCGGCGGAGTTGCGCCGGGGTCTTTTGCTCCGCAGCGCGTGCATGTGCCGTTTTTGTAGTCGTGGCCGAGGGCGTCCTTATAATCGCTCTTGTAGCTGTCGCCGCAGGAGCAGGTGTAGGTCGTGTAACCCTGCTCGGTGCAGGTCGGTGCCGTTACGGCAGCCGTATAGCTGTGGGTGTGTGCTGTACCGCCGTAGTGGATCGTTGCTCCGGTGAGCGGCTCATTGTAAGGCTCGATCTTTATAGCGTTCCACTGCGCAGCGTCGCCGGCATAATACACATCCGCAAGGCTCGTGCAATAGCGGAATGCTCCATTACCTATTGTCTTAACACTCGTTGGCAGATACACCGTGGTGAGCGCTGTGCAACCGGAGAACGCCGAATTACCTATGCTGCTGACCTTATTAACATTGATCGTCTCAAGGCTCGTGCAGCCCTCAAATGAGAAATCGCCGATTGAGCTAAGATTTGCCGAGAAAGTTACATTTTTTAGACTTGTGCAGCCCTGGAATGCTTTTTCGCGGATATAACTGCAAGATTTTAAATCTACATTCGTCAGGCTCGTGCAGCCCTGGAATGCATAATCGTATATGATCGTCACGCTGTTTGGGAGATCGATGCTCGCAAGGCTCGTGCAGCCCTGGAATGCATAATCGCCTGTGCTCGTCACGCTGTTTGGGAGATCGATGCTCGCAAGGCTCGTGCAGCCCTGGAATGCATAATTGCCGATGCTCGTCACGCTGTTCGGGATATCAATGCTCGCAAGACTTGTGCAACCCCGGAATGCAGAAAAGCCGATGCTCGTCACGCTGTTCGGGATATCAATGCTCGCAAGACTCGTGCAGCCGTTGAATGCAGAATTGCCAATGCTCGTCACGCTGTTCGGGATTTCGATACTCGCAAGGCTCGTGCAGTCGTAGAATGCATACTCATTGATGCTCGTCATGCTGTTCGGTATTGTCACGCTCGCAAGGCTCGTGCAAACTCTGAATGCACCCCAGCCGATGCTCGTCACGCTGTTCGGGATATCAATGCTCGTGAGGCTCGTGCAGCCGCTGAATGCATAACCGCCGATGCTCGTCACGCTGTTCGGGATATCGATGCTCGCAAGGCTCGTGCAGTACACGAATGCATAATTGCCGACGCTCGTCACGCTGTTCGGTATTGTCACGCTCGCAAGGCTCGTGCAGTTTCTGAATGCTCTATCGCCGATGCGCGTCACGCTGTTCGGTATCGTCACGCCTGTCAGGCTCGTGCAGCTTAGGAATGCATCCTCGCCGATACTCGTCACTGCCACGCCGTCAATTTCAGCCGGTATACTCGCTTTCGTTACCGATCCATCACAGTCTGTTATTGTACCCTTTGCTTTGTCAAAATAGATATTGCCGCGCTCTACGGCATAGGCAACATCCGTGTTGCTTCTGTCTGCCAGTGCGCTTATAGGTACTAAGCTCACGACCATGAGCAGCACGAGCAGCAGACTTAATACTCGTTTTTTCATCTTTTCCTCCCAAAAATTCAATTTTTACAAGAGCAGGTATCAAAAGGTGTACTTTTTGATAGTAAACCTCTTGCACGAAAAACGAGTTTGGAAGTGCTAACGACTGGCAAAAATGCAAGTATTTTTAGACAAAACAGGCGGTAATGTATTGCATTTTTGTGAACATTCTGTTATCATAGCATGTAATGACAGCAACTATCAAAAAGTACACTTTTTGATAGTTTTGAGAGTTTAAAAGGGCAAAAAAGTTGCACCGCACGGGGGATAACCGTGCGGTGCGTTTGTATTTTGTGGGGCATATTCTCCCAAATTGAAGGTCACGGCGCGGCGCTTTCGCGCCGGCAGGGTGGGACGGTGACCGTCAATTGCCCTCTTCCATAAATTATTATACCACCTTTTATCCATTTGATAAATAGTGATACTCGCCAAATTTGCAGACCTGCATTTGTGTGTTTTTTCGGCGGACAGAGAAAGTCCCCCGGTCCGCGACCGGAGGACTCCCCCATTCCATCTACTATTCTTCCGTATCTCCATCGAGCCACTCTTCGGGCTCGTTAATACCTTCTTCAAATTCCTCATCCGGCTCGAGGTCGTTTCCGTTATAATGCAGCGCACTGCCGGATACGAGTCTGCGATGGGATATTTTGCGCGTTATGCTGCCGGCCACACCCTTGACCATCGCCTGAGCCGCCATGTGTCTGCCGATGATCGCGGCAAGGTCGGTTTTCGGCGACAGGTCGGAGACCGTTCCCTCCATGATCGACAGGCTGCGCCAGAACATCGTGAATGATTTCGGCACCTTGATGCCAAAGTCACGCGCGATGCGGTAAAGATCGGCAAAAATATCGACCGTGCTGCTCATCTGCGCCATGGATAGAACCCTGTATTTGTCCAAATACGCCTGCATACGCGCATAGTACGCCTCGCGGTCAAGCTCGGGATCGTGCTCGCAGATGTTCAGGACGGCGTCGGCAAAGCTTACATAGTCGTTGCTGAATATCGCCTTCATGCACACCTTGATAAGCTCCGCGTCGGCCTTGGTCAGCGTTCCCATCATACCGAGATCAAGCCAGACTATGCGCCCATCCCAGATATGGACATTGCCGGGGTGCGGATCGGCGTGGAAAAACCTGTCCTCGGCAAACTGCTTTATATAGTTATTTATGAACTTAGTGCAGACCTCCTGCACATCGTAGCCCTGCTGCTCCATTGCGGCCTTATCTGTCAGCTCAAAGCCGCCGATGTATTCCATGACGAGGACGTGCTTTGTTGAAAGCTCGTCATACACCTTCGGGCAATAGACATATTTTATGCCCTCGATATTCTCGCGCACACGGCGGATATTCGCTGCCTCGCGCTCGAAGTCCATCTCCTCCTGCGCAACGGCCCACACTTCGTCGATAGTCTCGCCGAGATTCATGACGTTATTTATCTTTTTGAGCTTGACGACATTCAGAGCGCTTTTCAAAAGCCGAACGTCGCGCTCCATGACCGAGTATATCTCCGGGCGCTGGATCTTGACGGCGACATGCGTTCCGTCAAGCAGGACGGCTTCGTGTACCTGCGCGATTGACGCGGCGCCCAATGGATACGGCATGATCTGCCTGAAAACCTGACTCCACGGGCGGCCGTATTCCTCGGTGATTAGCTCGCGAATCTGCGCCGTCACAAGGCGCGAGGCATCCGTTCGCAGGCTCTCTAACTTTTTGCAGTGCTCCATCGGGATGATCTCCGGATGCATGGAGAGAAGCTGACCGAGCTTAACAAAGGTCGGGCCAAGCTCCTTGAACATGTCGCACAGCTTTTCCGGGCTTATGCCCTGCGTTACCTTATATTTTGATATTACCTTTACGATTTCAAGCAGGCGCTTTGCGTCCGCTCCCGTTTCCATCACGGCATTTGCCATCTATTTTCCAACCTTCAGATCTCAGTATCAAGGACATAGCATGTGTGAGTCACGTTCCCGTCATCGGTGAAGCTGACGATGCTGCCCTCGACAGTTTTATAAGTATCCGGCCTTACGGCAAGGACAAGATCCGTGTCCTTTTCCCAAAGGTACACGGCGTTTTCGTATTTAATATCGCCGCTGCGCAGACCGACGCGCACGGTCATGCTGACATTATCATAGGTGTATTCTTTTGCGTTGCTTATCTTTATCCTGCCAAGCTCGACCGGCGCGGTGACCGGATCGATGATATATCCGTGCAGGCGCTTTCCGCTTGCGTTGAGAAAGCTTACGGCTGTAAACCCTGTCTCTTCGGCGGAAGCGTCGATCTCCAACGTTTCGGGTTTGACGAGGTAAAGCGTCTTTTTTCCTGCCCACACCCAAGCGCAGCCCGAGTGTTTCTCGCTCTGCTCGGCAAAGCGCGTATATGCCGCGCGGCAGGCGGCCTGCGCCTCGGCAGGCGTTGCCGCATCAAGCCCGTCAACGCGGATCTGATACACCGGCGCTATCTGTGCGATCTTATATTCGTGTATTCCGAATATCACGGCAAGCACCGCAAGCGTCACTATCGCGCATATTATGTAAACCTGTTTTGAGTTGCTTCTGCTTCGCTTTTTTGCAGGCATTGCTCTGCCTCCCATAACATGACTTTTTCTATTTTAACAGAAAAAAGCACATTTAACAAGCCATATATGAAAAACAAACAAAAATCAGCCGTAATTTATACGGCCGATAGACATTTTTGCTACTTTTGTGCACCAACGAGCGCCTTACGCGGAGCATTTTGCGTGATTTGTGATCATCCGGCTTGCTCGCACTGTATATGATACCTCGAGCGGTAAAATACACATATAAAATGGCCGTTGAAAAGCTATGCTGCGAATTAAAGATAATAGAGCAGCAGGGGAGCACGAGGGGTAGCGAAGCGGCGGCGCGGTAGTGAATGACATGCCGGGGGCATGTCAGAGCCGCGGCGTGACCGAGCCTCAGCGAGAAAAAGGCCCCACTCGTGATTGGATTATAGCCATCAAAAATGTCCGGTACGGACTTTTTGACGAGCGTAGCGAGATTTTTCGTGAAAACTTGTTTTCACAAAAAATGTGGCGTTTTTGAAGCGTGCAAAAAAGTCACAGACTTTTTTGATACGCTGAAAAGACCGGCCACATGAGTGGCCGGCCTAATCCGCGGCATTGTGAGGAAGAAAAGGAAGTCTTTATGGCAGGAAGAACCGCGGATCTGTGGGGGGATTATGATTATCAGCTTTTTCGCTGCATCACATACGATCAAATCTTGCGAGGATGGCCGCAAGCTGAGCGCGCGTTATAACCGTATCCGGGCGGAAGGTGCCGTCGTTGTATCCGTTGACTACGCCGTTTGCCACTGCCCAGCGGACAGCATTGCGGTAGCTCGATGCAATGTCGGCAGAGTCGGAGAACACGCCGAGGTCGCCGCTTGCCGTCGGTGAGCCTGCGTATCTGTGCAATATCGTTACGAGCTGAGCGCGGGTAAGACCGTCCTCTGGCCCGAAGGTAGTTGCATTATACCCTTTTATGAACGCGCTTTCATACGCCCAGATTATCGCATCTCTTGCCCAGTGGTTGTCGGAAATGTCGGTGAAAGGCTCTGTAAGGCCGCTCACGTTCGGCGAGCCTGCCATGCGGTAGAGGACCGTCACGAGCTGGGCGCGAGTCGTTGTTGCCGCCGGGGAGAATGTAGTTTCGCTCGTGCCCTTTATGAGGCCGTTGAACCATGCGTAGTAAAGCTCGTCATAATACCATGCATCTGCCGGAACATCCACAAACGGCAGAGTTCCGCGCTCGGGAAGCACGCTGAGGATCTGCTCAGCCATATACTGATGGCCGCCCAGAGTCGGGTGAACCTTAAGGGAGAAGTACTCCCAGAAGTATCTGTCGTTGTAATTCATGTCGTAGGTCTCGGTGCCGACGACGTTGGAATAATAGAAGTTATCGTATTTATACGAAAGCTGTTTGAGATGAGCGTTTATTCTCGCGACTATCGGAGCTGCCAGACCGCTCAGGTCAAGATTGCTGCCGTCGGAAAGGCGGAAGTGCTTGAAGGGATTGTATACGCCCACCGCGACAAAGGTGATATCGGGGTTAAGCTCATATACTTTCTTGACCACCGCATCGTAGTTTTCCTCAAACTGCTCATAAGCTCTTGCAAAGGTCGTGGTTATAAGAGTTGTGAGCTTTGCCATCTGGCCGACGCTCTGGCAGTATTCAATGAGCTTGCCGAAAGCCGTTCCGAGCGCGCCGCCGTTGTTGAGGAAGTCCTTAATATCCTTGAGGGCATCGTTGTTTGTATCCTCGGTCATCTCACGAAGGACAACGTTCAGGGTGAACGAGAACACATCGTTTGAGCCGACGTTTACGCTGATGACGTTCGTTTTCTTAACAGCCTCGGGATAGTTCATCTTTGCGTTCATTGCGTCGAGGTCTGCGAGGGTAAAGCCGTTGCCGTCGTTATCAAAATAGGTATTGTCCCAAACGCGATCCTTGTCATAGTCGTTGTAAACGCCTTCGAGGAAGTATCTGAATTCCACGGCGCGCAGTCCGCTGCGAGCATACTGCAAAAGCTTTGCATCCAGCGAATCGGCAACAAGACTGTGATATGCTGTCGGAACCGTTTCGTAGTCATAGCCTATATAAATGTAGTCAAGATTATAAACCGTGGTATAGTCGTCGGTCTTCTGATCGAAGTAGGTCTCGCTGCCGTCTTTGGTGAGCGCGCAGCCTGCGGCGATACTGTCTCCGACGCACATGTAGTATTTATACGGCTCGTAGCTTCTGTCGGCCAGTGCAGGCGCGCAGAGTGCAAAAACCATTATCAGAACGAGCACGAAGCTCAGTATTCTTTTTGTATATTTCATCTGTTTACCCTCCGGTCTGTCGTTCAGACAGCTTCAGTTTCGTTTTTATTCGTGCTATTGTAATCGTCCGCGAGCTTGTTGTAGTCGATCTTGCCCATTCCCATGTGGGGCATGGCGTCAACAAAGACCACATCATCGGGCAGTGCGCGTGACTCAATTTCCCTGCGGCACATATCAAGCAGCTCCGCTTTAAGTGCAAAGCGCTTCTCCTGCTCGGTATGCTTTGCTTCAACAAACGCTACCGGCAGCTTGCCCTGCGCATGGTCCTTATCGTCCACGCCGACAACGGCGCAGCTTATAACAGAAGGATGGCGGCCGAGCACGCTCTCAACATGGGTAGGAAACACCTTGTGTCCGTCAAAGCGTGTGATCATGCGCTTTATTCTGCCCTTTATGTAGACAAATCCGTCGGAATCCATGTGGCCGATATCGCCGCTGTGGACCCACAGAGCGCCGTCGGTGTGGCGGCGAATGACGTTTTCGGTCTCGGCCTTATTGTTGAGGTAGCCGAGCATGATCGACGGGCCGCTTATGCAGATCTCGCCCTCTTCGCCGTAGTCAAGCTCATTATCCGTGCCCGGCTCAAATATGCCGATAGTCGTTGTCAGCAGCGGATAGCCGACCGACAGGCTCTTGAAGTTTCCGTTGCAGCAGCAGGATGCTGCCGAGGATACCTCGCTCATGCCGTAGCCCTGAGAAAGCGGATAGCGGCAGCCGCGGCTTTCAAGAAAGCTGTTAAGCTTTGCCTCGAGACCGGCGTTCATCGTGTCGCCGCCGCTTCCGGCGGTGCGGAAAAAACTGAGGTCAAAGCCGCCGGCCATTTCCTTGCTGTTCATGAGCTTTTCATAGTGCGCAGGAACGAGCAGCGTGTGCTCGGGTCTGTATTTCTTAACGTAGTAGCCGACCTTCTCGGCATCGAACTTGGGAATGATTATGACCTCAAGGCCGAGAGACAGCGGCATGTGCAGGCTCGAAACGATGCCGTAGGACGCAAACATCGGGATGATGTTCATAAAGCGCTGGCCGCGCTTGTAGGAAACGCCGCAGTGCTTGAAGTCAAAAGCGATTGCATTGAAGCCGTCGTTCGAGAGCATTACGCCCTTGGGTGCGCCGGTCGTTCCGCCGGTGGGCGTAATTGCGGCAAGATCATTCTCGCCGTATTCCACGGTATCGGGCTCAACGCCAACGCCGGTAGCGGAAAACTGCGGCCATGTCAGCACCTTATCGCTCGTCGCGATCTTCGGAGCCGGCATTTTGAGCTGCTTTAAGAACCTGATCGACTTGGGCAGCGAGGTGTCGGCGGAAATGACCACGATCTTCTCAACGCCGGACTCGAACAGCGCATCCTTGAGGACTTCATAGTAGAGGTCGATCACGATGAATATCTTCGCGCCGGTTTCTTTAATAAAGCCGCACACGCCGGAGGCGGTCGTCCTCGGGTCGATCATCAGCGGAGCTGCGCCGATCTTATTAAGGCCGTACAGCGCATATACCATCTCGGGAATCGTTACGGTCGCCGCGGCGACTATATCGCCCTTTTTAATGCCGGCTGCCGCAAAAGCTCCGGCTGCTTTGTCAACTTCGTCGAGGAGCATGCCGTAGCTGATCTTTCTGCCGAAGTAGTTGAGCGCCGTGTCGCCGCGTCCGTTTTCGTTATTCTCGCGCAGGTGACGATAGATGGTGTTCTGCGGAACGGAAGCCCCCCTTGCCTCTTCCGAAAAATACTTCAGCCACGGTTTCTCGACCGATGGTTTTACCAGTTTGCACATTGTCCTTCCTCCTAACACTGCACAGTTAAATTATACTTAAAACTTATTTTTGTATAATGATAAACTTATCAGCTTCTTTTGTCAATCATAATTTTATACTTTTCGAATAAATAAGTTCATTTTCGTACTTTTTAACAAGTTTAGTCCTGTCTTATTAAGCATTTTGTATAATTTTTATTGTTTTGTACATATTTATACTAAATCACGTTAAAAATATATTTTTAAACAATTTTAAATTTATCTATTGAAATTGCGTTGCTCTTCGGTTACAATTATACTAACAATATAAAATTAAACACTTTTAATCTATTGTTAAACTTATTTTTAAATTTTCAGGGGTAGAAATTAACTATGAGCGCAGGCAACAGAATGGTCGAAAAGTCCAAGAAGGCGATAAAGGATGCCCTTTTGGACATAATGTATGAAAAAGACTTCAAGCAGATCACCGTTAATGAGCTGCTAAAGCGTGCCAATGTCAGCCGCGGCACTTTCTATGCGCATTTTTCAAATCTTGAGGATGTGCGTCAGCAGCTTATTAGCGATCTTTTTGATCATGCCGACTATCTTTTCGGCGACTACACCGCAAGCGAGCTGGAAAAGGATCCGTATCCCATCATGCTGATGGCGGCGGATATGATGATAGCAAGCCGCGACCCAGCAAAGAGACTTTTTAAGTTCGTAAACGTCTATGATCTCGGCAGTAACCTGAAGACATGGCTCACGAAGTATATTCTTTCGGACAAGGAGCTTGTTGAGCGCTGGGGCGGCGAGGAGGCTGCAACAATATACGCACGCTTCATCTCCGGCGGCGTCATGCACGCATACAACCTGTGGATACTTGAGGATTTTTACGTTACGGCCGAGGTTCTGGCAAAAGCCTTGTGCAACATCCTCGTCAACGGCCTTAAAGCATTCGAAGTCAAGGAATAACAGCAAAAGGCACAGCTAAAACTGTGCCTTTAATCACGAAGGGAGCCAATTATGAAAAAGATCGCCGTTATCACCGGAGCCTCCTCCGGCATGGGCAGAGAATTTGTTTACGCAATAGATAAGGACATGGAGCTTGACGAGCTGTGGGTAATTGCCCGGCGCGAGGACAGGCTGCTTGAGCTTCAGCCGCAGGTCAGGGCAAAGATACGTCCCGTAATCCTCGATCTTCTCGACCGCAACAGCCTCAGCCAGTTCAAGGCGCTGCTCGATATCGAAAAGCCCGAGGTAAGAGTCCTCGTAAACGCGGCCGGCTTCGGCCTTTTCGGAACCTACACCGAGATGGACATGGAAAAGCAGCTTGAGATAATAGACCTGAACGACCGCGCGCTGACGGGGATGACCTACATCACGCTTCCATACATGCCGAACGGTGCGCAGATATACAACATGGGCTCGATGTCGTCGTTCCAGCCGGTTCCGTATATTAACGTTTACGGCGCGTCGAAAGCATATGTTCTGAGCTTTTCCAAGGCGCTGCGCGTTGAGCTTGCCGAGCGCAATATCCGCGTTATGGCAGTCTGCCCCGGCTGGATAAAAACAGAGTTTTTCAGCCACGCGATACACGACAACACCGTCAGCTATTTTAACCGCTACTACGGCCCGAAGGAAGTCATAGAAAAGGCCGTGAAGGACATGCACCGCAACAAGCCTGTCTCTATCCTTGGTCTGCCGGAGAGATTGCAGGTTCTCGGCGTTAAGCTCCTGCCGACGCGCTTTGTTCTGAAAACCTGGTGCAAGCAGCAGAAAAAACCGTTTAAATACTAAATCTATAAAGCAAAAACCGCCCGATGGGCGGTTTTTTTAGTGTTATCAGTCTCCGAAGCATATTCCGATGTCGCGCGCGACCTGGATTAGCGGATGGTCGGTGGGCAGGAACTTTGTCTTGCTCGCGGCCTCCTCAAGTGGGATGGACACAATATGCCCGTTCTGTATGGCAACCATACGGCCGTACTGCTTGTTGACGATGAGGTCTGCGGCAGCTGTGCCAAACTGGGTAGCCAGAACGCGGTCATAAGGGCACGGAGGGCCGCCGCGCTGATAGTGTCCGGGAACGGTGACACGCGCCTCCTGTCCGAGCTCGGCTTCGATCTGAGCCGCGATCTCGTAGGATATGGTCGAGTGCTTGGACTGCTCGCGGCGTCTGCGGCTTTCCTCTTCGGTGAGTATCTGATCGTGGATGCTCTTTGCACCCTCGGCAACGGCGAGGATGGAAAAGCTTCTGCCGTGGCGGCGGCGGTGATCGACTGCCTTCAAAATTGCATTTATATCATACGGTATCTCAGGGATGAGGATAATATCCGCGCCAGAGCCTATACCGGCGTGCAGCGTGAGCCAGCCCGCGTCGCGCCCCATGAGCTCGACGAGGAACACTCGGCTGTGCGATGATGCCGTGGAATGGATATAGTCAATAACATTCGTTGCGATGTCAACGGCGCTCTGGAAGCCGAAGGTCGTATCGGTGCCCCAAATATCGTTGTCGATGGTTTTGGGCAGGGTCACAACATTCATGCCGGCGTCCATAAGGAGCTTTGCGCTTTTCTGCGTGCCGTTGCCGCCCATGATAACAAGGCAGTCGAGATTGAGCCTGTTATAAGTATCCTTCATAGCAGGGATGAGGCTGTTTCCGTTTTCGTCAACGATGTCCTTTCCCGGGATATAGCGCTGGCGCGAGGTGCCGAGAATGGTTCCGCCCTGAGTAAGTATGCCTGCGAAATCCTTCGGCTCCATAAATTTGTAGTCGCCGTCAACAAGTCCGCGATAGCCGTCATACATGCCGAATATCTCAAGATTTTCGACTTTATTGTGCAGAGCCTTGCCGATGCCGCGCATGGCCGCGTTGAGTCCCTGACAGTCGCCGCCGGAGGTTATAAGGGCAACTCTGGTTATCTTCTTCAAATTTGATCCCTCTTTTAGTCATAAGTTCTTACAATAATATTTTAAAGCAATATAAGCAAAAGTCAATCGTGAATAATACCGAAATCAAAACAGGAGCTCAGGCTGTGAGCTCCCTGCTTTGTCTATTTTGCACTTTTTAGAAAGTCGATATACTGAGGTATGAGATCGCCCAAGTATCTGTCCGTGCTCTCGCAGCTGACTTCAATATATATGCTTTTATACCGCACAATAATATACTGCCTGTGGAAGTCCATGCCTCTGTGGTCGGCTCTTAAATAGAACACATGTGCGCCGTCGGCATCGTATTCATATAGCATGCGCTCTTCGGGCGCGTCATTTATCTCATATCCGTCGCGCTCAAGCTCATATCTGCGCTGCATTGCCGTGTTATACGAAGCCTCATCGTATTGTTTAAGCTGCTCGATCTTATCTTCACTCAGCAGCTTTGCGGCATGCTCGCTGTTCATATCTACATACTCGGTTTGGAAGTTGACATCTCCGTTTTGGCTGAGAAAGTATCTTTTGTTTACTATCGGCGAATCTACACTATCGCTGCCATAAGCCGACGAGCGCTGTTCATCGCATTTCCAGCCGAGATCCTCGCATGTCGGAAACGGCAGAGCCGAGAAGTCCGTGATCTCCTCGGTCGAATTTCCGGTACTGCCCGGCAGGAGCATAAACGCCGCCCATGCTACGGTGATCGGTATCGCCAGAGGAATGAGTACCTTGCCTACAGCGCGGCTAAAACCGCCTTTCTCTCCGTTTGGTATATCCGCACCGTTTTTAATACGTTTTGCCATTGCTTTCAGTTTGATCAGCCGTGCCGCGCCGAATATGATCTCGGCAGCAAGCAGCACGATAAGAACGAGCGCCGCAGCAAGATACGGTGTTGTGATGTTACAGAGAAAACGTATCACACCGACAGAATCCGGCAGGCCGCAGTGCGCAAGCGCCGTCAGCAGCATAGTGCACAGCGCCGCAAGGTATATCCTGTACTTTGATATTATTCTCTCTAAAGGTTTAATGAGCAGCTCGGGCTCCGTGTATATCTCCGGCGCGTCGGGGTCATCGGTGCAGATGACAACGCAGTCGTTTTTGAAGTCTCCTACAACGTTCCAGCCCGACCGTTCATACAGCTCCTTTTTCTCTTCCGGGATATCGCATGCAACGACATCGCAGAAATCGAGTCTGTAACGCATATCCTTAGGCTCGCCTTTTTCAAACTTCGCAAAAAACACACCGCATTCCTTGAAAAACAGTCCTTTTTCGGCCATATCCTCAAGCCAGCTCTGTATCGCCGGGATATCGCACGATTCAAACGGTATTACACGTTTTACAAATTTACTCATCATTCTCCGCCTCCTTCGCGTCGGCAAGGCATTGCCTCAGCCGCATAAGCTCATCATTATATGCCTTCTCCCCTGTCGGCGTCAGCTCATAGAGCTTGCGCTTTCCGTCGACACCGACATATTTTATAAGCCCTTCCTGCTCAAACTCCGAAAGCAGCGCATACAGCGTGCCGGGTCCGAGCTTAACACGCTCCGAGCTGCGGCGGGAGATATATTCGCTTATGTCGATGCCGCACTTTTTGCCGCCGCGCAGCGACATTAAAAGATAGAACATCGGCTCTGTCAGCGTTGAAAATTTCTTTCTCGCCATCGGCTCACCTCCATATATCGATTATCGATGTTTACTGTATTATATATCGATATTCGATATTTGTCAACTCCGTATTTTGCTTGACTAAACACTATATATATATTAAAATAAAGTATCTAAATGTAGGGGGGAATTACATATGGATGCCATAAAAAACGCATATTACCGCTCGTTCCAGGCCGTTTTCAACGTTGCCGCCCGCTGCCTCTACTGGCGCAAGCCCATCACCGTTGAGGGCGAGGGCGCGCTGAGCAAGGCTCCCAAGCTTTTCAAGAAAAATCACGTCAAGAAGGTCATGATCGTCACGGGCCGCACCGTCGGCAAGACGATAGCCCCCATTGCGAAGGCCGCTCTGGACAAGGCCGGCATCGCATACGAGCATTACTCCGAGGTTTCCGCAAACCCGACAGTGACCGTCGTGAATGAAATTCAGAAAAAATACCTTGAGACCGGATGCGAGGGCTTCCTTGCAATCGGCGGCGGTTCTCCGATGGACGCGGCCAAGGGTGCCGCGGCAAGAGTCGTGCATTCTAACACTCCTGTGAACAAAATGGCAGGACTGCTGAAGGTCCGCCACAAGATCCCGACCTTCGTCGCCGTTCCCACGACTGCCGGCACAGGCTCCGAGACTACGATAGCCGCAGTCATCACGGACCCCGAAACACATCACAAGTATGCGATAATGGATCTGTGCCTTGTTCCCAAGTACGCGATACTCGACCCTGAGCTTACGCGCGATCTTCCGCAGAAAACGACCTCCACAACGGGTATGGACGCTTTGACCCACGCAGTTGAGGCCTATGTCTGCTGGACATACAACACAAAGGAATCCATCCGTCTTGCCGAGGAGGCAACGGTTGCGATATTCAAGTATCTCGAGCGCGCTTACAATGACGGAAACGACATGGAAGCACGTCAGCAGATGCTCACGGCCGCGTTCAAGGCCGGCTTTGCCTTCACCCGTGCCGGCGTCGGCAACGTCCACGCAATTGCGCACACGCTCGGCGGCCTGTACAACACGCCGCACGGCCTTGCAAACGCCGTCATTCTTCCCATCGTCCTTGAGGACTACGGCGAGGCGGTTTACGCAAAGCTTGCGCATCTTGCCGAGCTTACCGGCGTTAAAACCACCGGCAGCGACGAGGAAAAAGCCAAGGCCTTCATCGCCGAGATACGCGCAATGAACAAGCGCATGAACATCCCCTCCGGCTTTGACTTTATAAAGGAAGAGGATATTCACCAGATGTGCCGGTGGGCAATGGAAGAGGCTAACCCCGTCTACCCCGTCCCCGTTATCTACAACGAGAAGCGCTTCACCAAGGTCATCCACCGCATAAAGGCCGAAGCATAAAATTTTGAAACCGCCGCCTTGAGGCGGCGGTTGTTCATCTATAATATCGAGGTGACACATGGAACTGCTCTACGCACTTGAAAGCATACGTACTCCTTTTCTCGACAAGCTCATGGGACTTGTCACAAATCTCGGAGGCGAGGCTGTGTTTATCGTGGCTGCCATCGTCGTTTTTTGGTGCCTTAACAAAAGCTGCGGCTACTACATGATGACAGTCGGCTTTGCCGGAACGATCATCAATCAGTTTCTGAAGCTGTGGTTCCGCATTCCGCGCCCGTGGGTCAAAGATCCGAACTTCACGATAGTTGAAAGCGCACGCGCCGAGGCAACCGGCTACTCCTTCCCCAGCGGCCACACGCAGAATGCCTTTGCCGTTTTCGGCTCACCGGCAAGGTTTTTTAAAAGCACCGCGCTGAGGATCATTTTTATCTTCCTCATTGCGCTCACAGCATTTTCCCGTATGTACGTCGGAGTTCATACTCCGCTGGATGTCGGCGTCTCGCTCATCGTCGGAACTATCCTGGTTTTCGTCATATATCCGTTCTTCCGCGATATGGACAAAAGCCCGAAAAAGGTTTACATAATATTCGGTATATTCATTGTTCTTGCTGCGGCATTTGTCGCTTTCGTCGAGCTGTACGACTTTCCTGCCGATATAGACGCTGAAAACTATGCCTCGGGGCTCAAAAACGCATATATGATCCTGTTTTGTGCGATCGGGCTTATGCTGACGTTCTTTATCGATACAAAGTATGTCCACTTCCACACACAGGCCGTGTGGTGGGCGCAGATAATCAAGGTCGTTGTCGGCCTGGCTATACTGCTTGCATTAAAGTCGGTGCTCAAGGCTCCGCTGCTTGCTCTGTTCGGCGGACACAGCGTAGCGCACGGCGTGAGGTATTTCATCGTTATCCTCTTTGCCGGGATCGTATGGCCGATGACCTTCAAATTCTTCGCAAAGCTCGGTAAAAAATAATTGCTGTAAATTGCTATGAATCAAAAAATCTCTCCCGTCGGGAGAGATTTTTTTACCTGTTTAGTGTTTATCGCCGTCATCCGGCTCGTCGGCCATACCGGCTGAGGCATCCTCCGTGGAGGATCGTCAAAACGGGCGATCTTTCGCGCCGGGCGTTCGATCGTATCATCCTGCATTGCAGGAGCCGGCTTCGGCTCGGGGAACGTGCCGTGCTCGCAGTAATAATCGAAGGTATCGCGATCCATCGACTCGTTTTCAAGCAGATATTCGGCAACACCGATGAGTGTATCACGGTGCTCGGTGAGTATCTTTTCGCACAGAACGGATGCCTCGTCGAAAATACGCTTCACCTCTTCGTCGATGAGTGCGGCTGTCTCCTCGGAGTAGCTCTTAGTCTGGCCGAAATCGCGGCCGATGAAGATGCTGTGATCCGAGCTGTCGTACTGGATGGGGCCAAGCTTTTCGCTCATACCGTAGCGCGTCACCATATTGCGCGCAATGCTCGTCGCCTGCTGGATATCGCCGGATGCGCCGGTGGAAATATCGTCAAGGAAGAGCTTTTCGGCAATTCTGCCGCCAAGACAGGACACGATGCGCTCGAACATCTGTGCCTTGGAGGTAAAGTCCTCCGTGTCCTCGTCCGGGCGATAGAGCGTAAAGCCGCCGGCCATTCCGCGTGGAATGATGGTGATATAGTGCACGGGGTCGGTGTGCTGCAAGAACTTCGAAGTTATGGCATGACCTGACTCGTGGTAAGCTGTAAGGCGCTTTGCCTTGTCCGACATCTTGCGGCTCTTCTTTTCGGGGCCCATCTCGACCTTGAGTATTGCCTCGTCGCAATCCTCCATCGTGATAAAGCGATGTTTACGTCGCACTGCCAGCAGAGCGGCCTCGTTCATCAGGTTTTCAAGGTCTGCACCGGAGAAGCCGGGAGTACCCTTTGCAATAGACTTGAGGTCAACGTCGTCCGCCAACGGCTTACCGCGTGCATGGATCTTGAGTATGGCCTCCCTGCCCTTTATATCGGGCATGCCGACATAGACCTGACGGTCAAAACGACCCGGGCGCAACAGCGCGTTATCGAGAATATCCGCGCGGTTTGTTGCCGCCATGACTATGACGCCCTCGTTATTGCCGAAGCCGTCCATCTCAACAAGCAGCTGGTTGAGTGTCTGCTCGCGCTCATCGTGTCCGCCGCCGAGGCCGGAGCCGCGCTGGCGGCCGACGGCGTCGATCTCGTCGATGAATATGATAGCCGGGGCGACCTTCTTTGCCTGGTCGAACAGGTCGCGCACACGAGATGCGCCGACGCCGACATAAAGCTCAACAAAGTCGGAACCGGAAATGGACAAAAACTGCACACCCGCTTCGCCTGCAACCGCTTTTGCGAGCAGGGTCTTACCTGTTCCCGGGGGGCCTACAAGCAGAACGCCCTTGGGTATTCTTGCGCCCATCTTGGTAAACGATTTCGGATCCTTGAGGAATTCGACAAGCTCCTGAAGCTCTGCCTTTTCCTCATCGGCGCCTGCAACGTCGTTAAACGTCTTTCGGTTTTTCTCTTCGCTGCCGAGTCGCGTCCTGGCCTTGCCGAATTTCATTGCGCCGCCTGCGCCTCCGCCGCCCTGTGCTCGCTGCATCATGACGATCCAGAACACCATGAAGCCGATAAACAGGACATACGGGATAAGCTGCAGCCACCACGTCGACTGAACGGGCTCGATCTGGTAATCCTTGATTATACCCGCATCGTACTGCTCGTCGATAAGGTCGCCGAACTCTTCATAGAACAGCGAGAAGCTGTACATCTTATAGTATACGGTCTTATAGCCGTCCTTTGCGCTCGAGTCCTTGACCTTCATCTCAAGAAGATTCTTCGAGCCGTTGTAAGTGAATTCCTGAACCTTTTCATCCTTGAAAAAATCCTTGACCTGAGCATAGCTGAGCTCATTCTCAGGTTCCTGGTTGAGCAGAGTGAACAAAGTGCATGCAAGCAGCACCAGTATCAGAACATAAAAGCCTATATCTCTCGCTCTGTTGCGCTGAGGTTTCAATTAATCACGTCCTTTTAGACAGGAAGCATTTCATCCGTGCCTGAATTATTTCGTATATATCTCGGGCTTGAGCACTCCGATAAAGGGAAGGTTACGGTAAAGCTCGTCGTAATCGAGACCGTAGCCGACAACGAATTCATCGGGCACTTCAAAACAAGAATATTTTGCGTAAACGGGGGCCGTTCTGCGCGAGGGCTTATCCATAAGAGTTGCGATAGTTATGGATGCAGGCTTTCTCGTCATCAGATAGCTCTGCAGATAGTTGAGCGTATTGCCGCTGTCGAGGATATCCTCGATTATTATAATGTGACGACCTTCGATATTCTGACCGAGATCCTTCTGGATTTCCACCGCACCGGTCGAGCTCGTTCCGCCCTTATAGGACGAGACGGCCATGAAATCCATAGAGCACGGGATACTTACATGGCGCATAAGGTCGGCCATAAAAACAAAGCAGCCCTTCAAAACGCCGACGAACAAGGGATCCTTGCCCTCGAAATCTTTGGATATCTGCTCGCCGAGAGCAGCAACCTTTGCTTCGATCTCGTCTGCCGTGAAGAAAACTCTCTCTATATCGTTTCTCATCTTTCAATTGTCCCCCGTAAGCTTGGTTTTATTTATTGTTACCCGGATGACCTTGTCTCCGGGCCGTGCAATACATCTTTCCGCAACGCCAAAGCCGTAAACGGCTATGACGCCCCTTTCATCCCTCAGCACCGGAGTGGTTTCACGCTCCATGCGGCTGAGCTTTGCCTCGGAAAACAGATCCTTGAGGCTTTTGGTACACCCTCTGCCGCAAAGCCTTATCTTATCGCCGGGCTTTCGCGACGTAAGGGATATGCTACCACAAATACTGTCGTAATTAAAGTATAAAATATTAAATGATTCGTTTTTTTTGCCGCAATGCGCAATTATCTCGCTTTTCACCTCAAATCCGCTTTCGGGAATGAGCTGCTGTGCGCCGATCTTGAGTTCAACAGGCTCCGGAACGGAGTATTCTCTGCCGAAATAGAGCACTCCCCTGTCGCAGACAACGCGCATGCCGCTTATATCGGCGGATCTATACTCGCTCGACGATGCTATTGCGTAGACAGCCTGCGCATGGGTAAAGCTCATCGCTCTTCCGCAGATCATACGCAGAACGCGCATTGCAATAGGCTTTGGAAGCGCAAGGAGCTTATCGGCAGGAAAAGCACCGGATCTATAGTGCTTGTCATACGCTTTACGCGCCATGTCGTCGAGGCAGGCTTCATCCTCGCGCAGGATCTGCACCGTGCGCGTGCAGGCCTCGAAAAACGCAGGATTTATGCCCTCGAGCACAGGCGTGACATGGTGGCGCAGAACATTGCGCGTGTAGTCGTCGCTCGCGTTTGTCTTATCGCTTACATATTCGATCGCGTTTGCGGCGTTATACGCCTCTATCTCCTGCCGGGTCGTTCCCAAAAGCGGGCGCACGATGTTGCCGCGCTTTGGCGGAATGCCGCAAAGTCCCTTTAATCCGCCGCCGCGAGTGAGGTTAAACAGCATCGTTTCGGCGTTGTCGTTTGCGTTATGCGCCGTAGCTATGATGTTGCAGCCGAGCTTTTCGGCCGAGCTTTCGAGAAACTCATAGCGGCTTGCGCGCGCGGCTTCCTCCTCGCCCATGCCATCAAGCTCCGCACGGCGGCGGACATCTCCGCTGCCGGTCAGGCATTCGATGCCGTGCTGCGAGCACCAATCGGCAACAAAGCGGCAGTCGGATGCCGACTCCGCGCCTCTTAGCATATGGTCAAAGCTTGCAGCGCACACGCTTATTCCAAGCCTATGCGCGTTTTCGCTCAAATAGTGCAGCAGGCACATTGAGTCCGCGCCGCCGGAGACTGCGCACAGCACGCGCTGCCCCGGAGAAATGAGCCGGTTTTCTTTGATAAAATCAATAATCGTCATCGGTTTTTGCCGAGCGGTTGCCAAAGCTGGTGAACTCGGGCAGCCATTGCAGATACACGGTGCCTGTCTGACCCTTGCGGTTTTTAAGGACTATGGCTTCGGCCAGATACGGATCCGAGCTTTCCTGATCGTAATATCCCTCGCGGTGCAGACCGATAACAACGTCGGCGTCCTGCTCGATAGCGCCGGAATCGCGCAGGTCGTTGAGCATAGGGCGCTTATCGCTTCTGCCGACGGCCGCACGGTTGAGCTGGCTGAGGCAAATGACCGGAACATTAAGCTCCTTTGCCATGATCTTGAGCATACGGCTTATATCGCTGACCGCCTGCTGGCGGTTTTCGTTATAGCTGCTCTTACCGCCGGCCGACTGCATGAGCTGCAAATAGTCGATGACCACAAGGCCGAGGTTTGAAAGTCTGCGGCACTGGGCGTTCATATCCGCAACGGTCAGCATGGAGTTATCGTCAATGCGCATATCCGTTGCGCTGACCATCTGCGCGGCCGACGCAAGGCGGCGCCACTCATCGGGGCTGAGCTGCCCTGTCAGCATATTCTGCGACGGAACGGACGCCTCGCGCGCAAGAAGCCTGCTTACAAGCTGCTCGCGGCTCATCTCCAGTGAGAACACGGCGACGGTCTTGTCCGAATTTTTCGCAACGTCCATTGCTATATTCAGCGCGATACTCGTCTTGCCCATTGCAGGACGCGCCGCAATAAGTATAAGCTCGCCCTTGTTTAGGCCGAGGATGAATTTATCCAGATCCTTGAGCCCCGTGGAAAGTCCTGGGATGGTTTTTCCGCTGGATGCGGCCTCGGATATACTCTCATAAACGTTCTGAACAACGGTCGATATCGGAAGCAGACCGCCTATATTGCGTCCCTGACGGAGAGCGTATATCTTGCTCTCTGCCGCTTCGAGGATGTTTTCCGCCTCGCCCGAGCCTTCGTAGACGAGGTTATTTATCTCGTCGGCCGCCGTGGCAAGGTTTCGCAGCAGTGCCCTGTCGCGCACGATGGCGGCATACTCAAGCACATTTGCCGCCGTCGGCGTTATGCGCATAAGCTCGGCGATATACTCGGTGCTTGCATCCGTGTAAACGCCGCGCACCTTCATCTGGTCAAGGACCGTGACGGGGTCGATGGTCTGCCCGTAGGAGAACATGGCATAGATCGTTTCAAATATATCTCTGTTCTGCTTGACATAGAACTCCGCGCCGCGCAGCCTCTCGATAACGTCGGGTATGCACCGCGTGTCTATAAGCATCGAGCCTATGACAGCCTGCTCGGCCGTTGCCGAATGAGGCGCTTGTCTGCCCAATAATTCTTCCATGCTTTATCTCCTGCCGTTTACTGTTTCTTATGCCTCGATAACAAGCACGTTTATCGTGCCGGAAATTTCATAGCCGAGCTTTGCCTTGACCTGGAACGAGCCGAAGGTCTTGATAGGTTCCGGCTGAACGATCTTGTTTTTCTCTATCTCAATGCCGTGCTGAGCCTTGAGAGCGTCACTTATTTCCTGCGAGGTGACAGAGCCGAAGAGCTTACCCTTGTCGCCGGCCTTTGCACGCACAGTGACTGTTATCTCGCCGAGCTTTTTGGCGTTTGCCTCTGCCTCGGCCTTTTCGCGCGCCATCTGTGCCGCTCTTGCCTTTTCCTTGAGCTTGAGTGCATTTATATTGTCGGTCGTTGCCTCGCTTGCGAGCTTGCGCGGCAGAAGGTAGTTGCGTGCATAGCCGTCGGAAACTTCCTTCAGCTCGCCCTTCTTGCCCTGACCTCTGACATCAACGTTGAATATGACTTTCATAACTTATTCCTTTCCCGTGAATGATCACGAATCAATATACTCATCTATGGCGGCGTACAGCTTTTCCACCGCCTGCTTGAGCGTCAGCCCGTTTATCTGAGCCGCGGCAGCTGCGCGGTTTCCGCCGCCGCCGAGCTTTTCCATTATAAGCTGAACGTTCACATCGCCTATCGAGCGCGCCGAGACGAACACTCCGCCGTCCTCGGTCGGATACATTACCATGGATGCGTCAACTCCGGCAACGTTGAGAAGCTCGTCTGCCGCCTGCGCGGCAACTATTCTGTTCTGCGGCGTTTCCGGCACGGCAACGGCCATGCTGCGGTAAAGCTGAGCGCGCTGAAGGATTTTATACTTTGCAACCGTCTGCTCCATGCCGTTCTGCATGAGCTTCTTGACTGCGACCGTATCGGCTCCCGCTCGGCGGAGATATGCCGCGGCGTCGAACGTGCGGTCGCCGGTTCTGATTGTAAAGCTCTTGGTATCGAGCACTATGCCGGCCATTATCGCCTCGGCCTCGCAGCGCAGAAGCTTAGGCTCGTCGCTGCACATTTCAAGTATCTCGGTCATAAGCTCGCACACGGACGAGGCGTACGGCTCGATGAAGCTGAGGTCTGCCCTGTCTATGTACGTTGCTGCGCGGCGGTGATGGTCGATGACGGCAACATGGTTGCACGACTGCAAAAGCCGCAGATCCTCGACCTGCTCGGGACGGTTGGTATCGACAACAACAAGCAGCGTCTTTCCGTCGGCTATCATAATAGCCTCCTGAGCGCTTATAAACGCTTCTTTATACTCCGGGCTTTCACGCAGGAGCCTAATAAGCGGCTTTGCCGAGCTTTTCTCCGTGTCGGCAACTATCAGCGCACTCTTTCCGTTTTTGCGTGCAAGGCTGCATATGCCGACCGCGCCGCCGATGCTGTCCATATCGCTGAATTTATGCCCCATAACGAGGACACGCGAGGCATCCTTTATGAGCGATTCAAGCGCATTTGCCATAACACGCGAGCGGACCTTGTTGCTCGACTCGACCTCGCCGGACTTGCCGCCGATGAAGTCGAAGCTGAATTTGTTTTTGATAACCGCCTGGTCGCCGCCGCGGGAGAGCGCCATTTCGACCGCAAGAGACGCGAACTGGAGCGCCTCGCTGAGGTTTGCGCCGTCTCTGCCTATGCCGATCGACAGCGTTGCGTGGATACCGCTGGGACTTACGACCTGATGCACGTCATTGAGGATATCGCATTTTTTACTCAAAATGCCCTGCATATATCTGTCCTCAAACAGGAAAAGATACCTGTCGCGATCAAAGCGGATAATGATACCGTTTGTATTTGCTCCCCACTGATCGAGCTTATCGCCTACAGCGTCGCGCAGATCGTTGCGCACACGCTCGGGCTGGTTTTTCATAAGCTCTTCATAGTTATCGATAGTCAGTATCGCGGCAACGGGCTTTGAAAGCTCATGCTCATCGCGGATATTTTCATATTCTGTAACATCGATCCAATAGGCTATTGCCATGAAATGCTGATCGCTCGCATCATCTCCGCCGGAGCGAACAATGTTGCCGCAGATCTGATACTTTTTGCCGTTGAGCTCAAAAAGATCCGGGCTTTGGGTCTTGCCCTCCATGAGCCATTTGCCCGAAAATTCCGGTATAAGCTCGGCAAGGCTTATATCCGTTCTCGTTCCGGACAAACCGCTTATGGAGAAAAACATCTCGTTTCCCCAGATAATGCGCGAATCATCAAGCCTGAAAACGACTATCGGCAGCGGAAAATTAAGCAGCGTATTGTTCTTGGCCGTTTCCGCGTCATACGTCACAGACTCGATATACGCAAGCAGCGCCTTTCTGCGGCGCGAGCGCATGATCAGAGAGTAAATTATAAGTGCAAGGATAATAACGCCCTCGGCCGCGGCAAGATAAAAGTTTTTCGTGATAAGCGTCGCCACCGCGAACGCGATCAGGAAAAACACAAACGGCCGTGTATTCGGTTCAAACAATCTCTGTGAGTTCTTCATTTTTCGCTTCCGTTCCTGAGACTTATAGATATTAAATTATAACAAAGTATCAGTCCGATTACAACTGTAATTATCCGAAAAATTGTTTTTGCAGGAATTCTTTCATTTCGTTGTAATAATCACCTCGTTGTGCTATACTGATTAAATATCATTATCAAGGAGACCGCGCCGTGAAACTTTATCTTTACGGACATGATTATAAATACGCAACCGAGCAGATGATGCTCTCGCTCTATCCGTCCGAGCGCCCGGAATATCCCGAGGGCAAGCCGGAAGGAGACCGGGTCGAGCTGCGACTCAGTAACGGAAACATATATACGACGGCAAGCTGCCGCCTTGTTTTAAACTCAGTTGAGTATAACGCAAAAAGCTCTGTAAAAACAGGCCTTATGACCGATGATATCTCGCGCGACAAGCTGTGCAGCCGCATAATAAAGACGGCGTTTTACCGCGCCGCCGTTCGTGCCGGGCACAAGCGGCCGGCATGGGGCATGCTCACCGGCGTTCGCCCGGGAAAGCTCTTCCGCGAAGAGCTTGAGGGCAAAACGCCGGATGCCGCACTGAAAAAATTCATCTCTGACTACGACGTGACAGAGCCGCGCGCAATTTTGTGCCGCGATACGGCGCTTGTCACCGAAAGCGTGATAAGCAGTCTCGGCGAGCGCGACGTGTGCCTTTATGTCGGCATTCCGTTTTGCCCGACAAGGTGCTCATATTGCAGCTTTGTGAGCCAGTCCGTTGAAAAGAGCATGAAGCTCATTCCTCCGTTTATGGATGCGCTCATGCAGGAGATCGACGCGGCGGCAGCAGCCGTAAATAAGCTAGGGCTTTCGGTCATATCAATTTACATGGGCGGCGGAACGCCGACAACGCTCACCGCTCAGCAGCTTGACAGGCTTTGCGCCAAAATTGCCGAGCGCTTTGATCTTTCCGCACTGCGCGAATACACCGTCGAGGCCGGCCGGCCGGACACCATAACGGACGATAAACTGCGCACTCTGTGCGCTCACGGTGTTGACAGGATAAGCGTAAACCCCCAGACGATGAGCGACGAGGTGCTGAACGTTATCGGGCGAAGGCACACGGCAGACGATATAGTCGAGGCGCTGGAAAAGGTGCGCAAGGTCGGCGGCATGGAAGTCAACATGGATCTCATAGCCGGGCTTCCGGCCGACAGCGCCGAGGGCTTTGAGAAAACACTCGACACGGTCATTGCCCTTGATCCGGAGAACATAACCGTCCACACACTGTCGCTGAAAAAAGGCTCGCGCATAACGCTTGAGGGCAGTGCAATACCGTCGGATGCCGAGGTAGGCAAAATGCTCGATATTGCGCAGGATAAGCTGCGCCGCGGCGGTTGGGCGCCGTATTATCTGTACAGGCAGAAATTTATGTCCGGCGGCTTTGAAAACGTCGGCTGGTCAAAGCCGGGAAGCGAAAATATCTACAATGTGTGCATCATGGAGGAGCTGTGCTCCATCGTCGCCCTCGGCGGAGGCGGATCGACAAAGCTCATTTCCCCTGCCGGCGGACGCAACATTCGTTTTTTCGCGCCCAAGTACCCGGCGGAATACATATCCGGTATACAAAAGACCTGCTCGGATAAGCAGGGTATAATAGACTTCTACAGTAAGGAGAGCAAAAAGTAATGGCATTTGATCTTAAAGAAATCAATTTCCGCACAGTCGCCGACCCCAAGGGCTTCATCGAGGAGTGCGACGATGTGTACGCAAGCCGCGTGAAGGACGCGGCGGAGAAAATCATTGAAAACAGCCGCATAAGCCCCATCGTTCTGATGTCCGGGCCCTCCGGCTCGGGTAAGACCACGACAGCGCGCAAGATAAGTGAGGAGCTTGAGCGCCGCGGCGTGCATGCATACTATGTAGGCATGGACGATTACTTCAAGTCCGTCGATCCTGCCACGGCTCCCAGAACGCCCGAGGGCGATATAGACCTTGAGTCACCCCTGTGCCTTGACATGGAGCTTTTAAACGAGCACTTTACAATGCTTGCCGCCGGCGAGCGGATATACATTCCCAAATACGAATTTTCTCGTCAGATGCGTGTACTCGAACCGTCAAAGTCCATAAAGCTCAAAAAGGACGAGATCGTTGTATTCGAAGGCATACACGCACTTAACGATATAATAACCGAGCAGCACCCCAACGCCTTCAAGCTCTATATTTCCGCACGCAGCAACGTTGAGTTCAACGGTGAAGTATGCTTTAAGGGCACATGGTTCAGACTCGTCCGCCGCACGGTGCGCGACTTCAACTTCCGCGGCGCGGATCCTGCACAGACCCTCAAAATGTGGGCAAATGTACGCCGCGGCGAAAAGTCCTATATCTCGCCGTTTAAAAACAAAGCCAACTTCCTGTTCGACTCGGCATTCCCCTATGAAATGGCCGTCATGAACGAAACGGCCACAAACCTCTTCTCCTCCATCCCCGAGGGCATCGAACGCTATGACGAGCTTCGCACCGTGCTTCCCGCGCTCCAGCTTTTCGGCGTTATCGACGAGAAGCTCGTTGCTCCCGACGCGCTGATCCGCGAATTCATCGGCGGCGGAGATTTCGACTGACATTTAATACTTGTTGACAGTTAAATATATTTAAGCTATGCTCTCTGTGACATCAATTTGTTTTGGAGGGCAAAATGAAAAACACAAAGAGAATAGCCGCTCTTATCATGGCGCTTGTCATGGTTTTCGCTCTGTGCGCTTGCTCGGACGATGACGACGCCAAGGGTAAGGTCGAGCCGGGAACAGTTGAAACCGGCGCTCCGTCCGCAGAGCCTGAGAAAACGCTTGAGCTTGGCACACTCAGCGGCGGAAAATACGCAAACGACTACTTCGGCTTCGGCTGTGAGCTGGATGATCAGTGGACATACGCAGATGAGGATCAGCTTCTGAGCATGATCCAGGCGACCGCCGATCTTATCGATGACGAAAACTTCAAGGACGATATCCTTGATGCCGACATGTTCTATGACATGATGGCCGTTTACTACGACGGCGTAACGAGCATGAATGTTGTTGTCCAGAACATCGGCGCTGCATACGGCGCACTGCTTGACGAGGAAACAATGGTCGATGAAACGATAAAGGTTCTTCCCGACCAGCTTGCGGCAGCTTCAATGGACGTTCAGTCCTGCGAACACGTCACGGTTGAGTTTGCCGGCGCAGATCACGACGGAATACTCACGCACAGCACCGTGAACGGCGGCGATGTGTATCAGCTTCAGACCTATGTAAAGGTCGGCAAATATGTTGCAGTTGTCACTCTGTCTTCCCCACTCGAGGACAATCTTGATCCGATGCTCGGATTTTTCTATGCAGTATAAATCAGCATAAAGTTTAAAGCTCAGGCCAAACGGCCTGAGCTTTTTCACAATCTTCTAAAGCGGAGTTTTCTTTATCTGTGCCCATTTGCGCGGATATTTGGGATGCGTGGGCTTGATCTTTTCGATGACTACCGCGGCATGGGTTATATCCGTCCCGGGGATCGTATAGTGTTCTATCTTCTCAAGGCGTGCGCCGAGCAGATGCATGGCGTTTTCGGCCTCTGCGACCTCGTCATCGCAGTCGGGGCCTTTCATGGCGATAAATCTGCCGCCGACACGCAGATACGGCAGGCACAGCTCGCAGAGCGTTCCAAGGCGCGCCACGGCACGTGATACGGCAATGTCATATGCGCCGCGGCGCTCCTCGGGAATTTCCTCCGCGCGCGCGTGGACGCAGCATATCCCTTCAAGCTTCAGCTTTTCGCTCATCTCGCCGAGGAAGTCGATGCGCTTATTCAGGCTGTCAAGCAGCGTGATATCCATGCTCGGCTGCACGATCTTCAGAACAAGACCGGGAAAGCCTGCGCCGGTTCCGACATCGATGACCTTTTTATCCGCAAAATTGCACACGGTCAGCAGCGCCGCACAGTCGAGAAAATGCAAGCGCGCAACATCCTCAAGTCCGTTTATCGCAGTAAGATTCATGACCTTGTTGCGCTCTTCGAGATATTCGTAATATGTTTGCAGTCTGCCGACTGCCTCGGTATCCGGCGCGATCCCGAGCGCGGCAAAGCCGTCATTTAAAATCTTTTCCATACGTTCTCCGAAAAAAATGAGTTGGGTATGACCCAACTCATTTTAGCATATTCGCTTTCTTTTAGCAATCACATAAAGAAATTGTGGTCGCCGATCTTTCCGAGCCACGTCGTTTCGATCATTCCGCTGCCCCAGTATCGTCCGACCTGGAAAAACAGCGCATCGCCGACGGTGTTATAGCCTTCGAATGCAAGCTTTGCGCAAATAACGCTTATCGCATAAGGCTCGCCGTACACTGCGCCCGTCGATGCCGGCGTGAACTGACCCGGCTGGAAGATGACGTCCTTTATCGTCTCTCCGAATCGTGGGTCGCCCGCTCGATTGAGGATAACGTTTCCGACGCCTATCTGTCCTTCTACGGGCTGGTTGCCGGACTCCCATGTGATGATCCTGCTCATCCAGTAGAGATCATCCTCGTTGTAAAACTCATCCCCACTTTGGAGGATCTGTTCGTCTGCCGTGCTGAAATTGATAGCTCCCTGCTCATCATCCTGCGAAACGCCAAGCGTAAATATTTTCGCCAGTGCCTCCGTCGGGATTATGAAAGAGCCGTCAACCTCCATATAGCCGTCGGGGAGATAAAAGTATCTGCCGTTTGCGCACAGATATTTATCACCAAAGCCGGCTTCGATCGTTATGCCGGCGACCTCGACGGTCAATTTATTTATCTCTTTGTCATAATTAACATCGGCGTCGTAGCCGAGGACCGCGCATGCAGCCTCAAGCGAGACATAGGAATCGTCGCCTATCATATAGCCGCGGCAGGAAAGCAGTCCGTCTACGTATACCGGAGTTTCGGTATACCCGACACCGTTGTCAGTTTCCTCGGCCAGCGCAGAGCCGCAGAGGAAAACGCACAGCAGACAGATAACGAACACGAGTGCAAGACTGTTTTTTTTCAGTTTACTCATATAACGCTCCTGTCATAAAAAATATATTCGGCAAAACACCGAACAGCGCCCTATAACTCTCGGGCATATTAATTATAGCGGAACATTTACGAGCGAGTAAATAGTAATTTTGCACAAGCGAGGCCGTGTCGAATTGTGCATATTTCACATAGGTGCTTCAAAAACCGCAAGATTTAGGGGATTTTACTATACAAAGCACATGATTTTGTGCCTTAGTCATCTTGCACAAAAGCCGAAATTCGACAACAATTCCTTAAAAATTAGTAAAAATTATTACAAATATTAATCACATGTATAACGTTATGTAAATCAAGCGCGTTATGAAATAATATTATGTAAACTAAATCGCTGTTTTTATATGCAATTTTTCAGTGCTTTGGATAACTGATCGGGGCACGATGTTGCCTTGAATCCGCAGCGTATACCCTCCAATTTGGCGGCGGCATCCTCGGCCTTCATCCCCACAAGCAGCCGCGAAATGCCTTGCAGATTGCCGCTGCATCCGCCTTTTACCTCCACTTTTTCGATGATCCCGTTTTCGACATCGATCTCAAAAAGCTGCGAACATACTCCCTTCGGACGGTAAGTAATATGCATAATCACACCTCATTTTTTGAATATTCATGGTTAACATAACGCAGTAACCACCTGCAAATAAATCATACCACAGCACCGGCTGCAAGTACAGCATAATTTGCCGCGAAGCGCAATATACTTGCACGAAGGGAGGCTCCGAAATGCTGAAAAAACTAAGAGCGATCATCGTGGGCGGACTTGCCCTGTGCTGCCTGTATCTGTTTGCCTTATACCTGCGCACAGACGGCGGCGAGCTTATAAAGAACACCGTCTCCCTTGCCGATGACGCGCAGGAAACCGCCTGTCCGACCGAAGCCGCTGCTGCAACGGAAACCCCTGTGCAGAGCGCCGCTCCGGTGACGCCGACGATTATACCAACGACCATATCCGGCGGCATGTCGATAAAAAACACCTCCGGCTATGACATTGATATAGATGCGGTCCTCAGCGCCGGATGCCCAATACGGCTCGAAGCGGATAAGCCTCAGATTCTCATTCTGCACACGCATTCGAGCGAAGCCTACTCCCCTGCCGGGCTTGACAAATACGATGACCTCGGCACAAATCGAACGCTCGATCAAAACCTTAATGTTATCCGCATCGGCACCGAGCTTACGCAAATACTTCAGGACTGCGGCCTGAACGTCATTCACGATACGCAGGTGTTCGACTACCCGAGTTATACAGGCTCGTACAACCGGAGCTGCGAGGCCATAGAAAAGTACCTCGCCGAGTATCCGAGCATAAAAATCGTAATTGACCTGCACCGTGACGCGCTGTGCTCCGATACCGTGACATATAAGACGACGGCGACCGAACAGGGCGTGTGCGCAAGTCAGATAATGCTGTTTGTCGGCAGCGACGCGAGCGGCCTTGAGCATCCGAACTGGCGACAGAATCTGAGCCTCGCAATATATCTTCAAAACACCGTATGCCAAAGCTACCCGAGCCTCATGCGGCCAATAACACTGACAAAATACCGCTATAATCAGCATCTTACGCCCGGCTCGATGATAATCGAGGTCGGCAGCAACGGGAACACCTTGCAGGAAGCGCTCGCCGCAATACGGCTGTTCGGCAAGACGGCAGGTCCGGCGCTTGCCGAGCTTATCGAGTGACGGTATTATTATAATGTATAGAACACGCCTCCTGCGGCTATGATCTTATCATATACCACAGGAGGTTTTTTACTATGAAAGTGTTTGATATCATGAGCGAGCATATAGTGACGGTCGGGCTTGGCGAGCCGGTCGCCGCGGTGGCGCGGCTGTTGAAGCAATATAACATCGGCGCCGTACCCGTTTGCGACGAGCGAGGCAACCTTCGCGGCATGATAACCGACCGCGATATTGCCGTGAGGTGCGCGGCAAACGGTCTGTCGCCGATGGAGACCAAGACCGGCGACGTTATGACGCGCGGCGTTATAACCATAAACGACAATGCATATATCGGAGATGCAGCGCGGCTCATGGCCGATGCGCAGATACGGCGGCTGCCCGTGTGCCGCGACGGGCGCCTTGTGGGCATGCTGTCGCTGGCCGATCTTGCGCGAAACACCGACTGCGACACGGAAGCTGCGGAAGCTTTATGTGAAATTTCTAAAAACATCCGCAGAGTGTAGCATATACCACAGTCATTGCGCGCAAATCCTATTATAATAAGCTCAGAAAGACGAAAAACGTCAATCAAAAAAAAGATTTCAAGTGCAAAAGTGTATTTATTATTTTAGGAGGTAAATTATTATGGCAAAATGGGTATGCCCCGTATGTGGTTACGTTCATGAAGGCGACACTCCCCCCGAGAAGTGCCCCATCTGCAATGTCCCCGGTGAGAAGTTCACCCTGCAGGCCGAGGAAAAGACTTGGGCAGCAGAACATATAGTCGGCGTCGGCAAGGTTTTCGGTGAAGGCGTTCCCGAAAACGTCCGCGAAGAGATCATTAGCGGCCTGCGCGCAAACTTCGAGGGCGAGTGCTCCGAGGTCGGTATGTACCTGGCAATGGCTCGCGTTGCACACCGTGAAGGCTATCCCGAGATCGGCCTTTACTGGGAGAAGGCAGCTTACGAAGAGGCTGAGCACGCCGCAAAATTCGCAGAGCTCCTCGGTGAGGTCGTGACCGACTCCACCAAGAAGAATCTCGAGATGCGCGTTGACGCGGAAAACGGCGCAACCGCAGGCAAGTTCGAGCTTGCAAAGCTCGCAAAGCAGTACAATCTCGACGCTATCCACGACACCGTCCATGAGATGGCTCGCGACGAAGCCCGTCACGGCAAGGCTTTCGAAGGCCTGCTGGCAAGATACTTTAAGTAAGGCAAAATTTCAAAGCAGCACGGAATTTCCGTGCTGCTTTTTTATTTCCATTTTGTGCAACATCGTGCTATACTGGACCCGGAGCATGTAATTTATATGTATTGGAGGTTATGTATGGATAAGATGCCATGTCTGCCGGTAAAAATAACGGCGAAGAAGTGGGCCGACAAGCTACAGGATGGTTCTGTTTTCATGCGTTCTCTGTATGACTTCGGCTCGTGGAGTGCAATAGAACGACATAATCGCGCCGACAGTCAGATGAAGGACGGAGTTCAGGGCGATATTGGCGAAGGGATAGTCAAGACTGTAGACCCCAAAGTAGGCGACGAATTCTTCAACTGTTTTGACCCGGAGATCAGAGCCGTCATGAAAGGCATGTATTATATAGACGAAAACTTTTATCAGTATTCAAAAATCTACTGCATGTACGGGCTTACATATCTCATTCACGAAAAAAGATTTGAGCAGCCCGATGAGCGGCTGCTCGATTTTGGAGATACCGCAGTCATAATCTACAATCCAAACGAGTTTTTGAGCCGCGTTCTGAACGCACTGCGCGGCAAATACGGTGACAATGTTAATTTCAGATGTGATGAAGTTCGCTATTATCCGCAGGACTATTACGGCGATTTGGACGAATTTTGCAAATCTTCAAGCTTTTCATGGCAAAACGAGCTGCGTTTCAGAGTTGCTCTGCTGGATGGTGAGGACACTGTCACCGACGAATTCGGTCTTGTCCGAAAGTGTTTGATCCGGGATCGCTCACCAATAACTCTGGATATTGGCTCAATAAGGGATATATCCGTTCAAATACCGACGGATGATCTAATCGGACTTCGTCTGCCTGATTTTCTTCTGCCATAGTATATTTCAGCTGCACAGCAAAAAAAGACCGCCTCCCGGCGGTCTTTTTCAATTGAGCGTATCTGCGTTGAGGGTAAACAGCCGAGCGACGGCGGCTTTGAGCTGAGCATGCTCCGGGCGCGACAGCTCAGGATCTGAGGCAAGAGTTTCGCGCGCGGCGTCCTGCGCTTCCTGCAAAACGTTCATATCCGAGCCGAGATCGGCAACGTGCATCGCCGGAAGTCCGTGCTGGCGCGAGCCGAAGAAATCGCCGGGGCCGCGAAGCTTAAGATCCTCCTCGGATATTTTGAAGCCGTCGTTTGTTTTGGTCATTACCTTGAGCCGCGCCCGAGTTGCCTCGCTATCATTATCGGAGACGAGCACGCAATAGCTTTTGTGCTCGCCGCGGCCGACGCGGCCGCGCAGCTGGTGCAACTGGCTCAGGCCGAAGCGGTCGGCATTATCGACTATCATAAGCGCCGCGTTCGGCACGTCCACGCCGACCTCGATGACCGTGGTGGAAACAAGGATGTCGATATCCCCTGCAACGAAGCTCTGCATAATTTCATTTTTCTCTTTGGCCTTGAGCTTGCCGTGGACGCAGGCTACTTTGAGATTGGGAAAATACCTTTGAAGCTCGGCTGCATGCTCCTGCGCGGACTTTAAATTCGGAGGAAGCTCCTCGTTTTCTTCGATCATCGGGCATACGACAAACACCTGCCGGCCTTCGGATACGAGCTTGCGGATAAAGCCGTTTAAGCGCGTGCGATAGCTTTCCGTCACGGCAAAGGTGTCGACCTTCTGCCTGCCCGGCGGCATCTCGTCAATTACGGATATATCAAGATCACCGTAAATTATAAGCGCAAGCGTGCGCGGGATCGGCGTTGCGGACATGACGAGAACATGCGGCTTTTCGCCCTTGGATATCAGGCTCGAGCGCTGATTTACGCCAAAGCGGTGCTGCTCGTCGGTTATGACAAGGGCAAGGTTTGAGTACTCAACATCATCGGAAAACAGCGCGTGGGTGCCGATTATAAGGTCAAGCTCACCGGCGGCAAGCTCAGCCTTGACCTCGCGCTTCTGCTTTGCCGTCATTGAACCTGTCAGCTTTCCTATACGCAGGCCGAACGGCTTGAGAAAACCGCTGAGCGTTTCAAAATGCTGATTTGCAAGTATCTCCGTCGGGGCCATGAACGCAGAAGCACAGCCGTTTTTCCATGCATACCATATCAGTGCCGCCGCGACAAGCGTTTTACCGCTGCCGACGTCACCCTGCACGAGCCTGTTCATCGCTTTTCCCGACTGCATGTCGAGCACCGCGTCCGACACCGCGCGTTTCTGCGCGCCTGTCGGCACAAACGGCAGGCTTGAGAAAAACTCCTCAATATTCTGCTCGCGCATGGGTATGCCGCTCTGCTTTGAGTGGCTGCCCTTCATTTTGCCCAGCGCACAGGCCAGCAGAAACAGCTCCTCAAAAACGAGCCTGCGCCGCGCAAGCTCAAGATCCTCGAAGCTCGCCGGAAAATGAATATTTTCATATGCATATCCCGTCTGAGCAAGCTTGTATTTTTTCCGAAGGCTCTCGGGCAGCACCTCCGGCAGCTCATCGCACTTCGAATCGAGCCCCCGCACAGGTGCATGGAAATGTTCCGGGGTGGCTTCAAACATCGGGAGCGGATGCCACTTTGTGCGGTTGGAGAACATGCCGCTCAGTTCCGATAAAAATCCCGGCTCGGTATCCATACGGGCTTTGAACCGCACCGCCTCCTCTGTCTGCACCCGATATTTATGGGTCGTGTGTCCCGTGTTTTCGTGCGGGATATAGTTGTTGTCCATCAGATATTTCATTTTCCTTGTTGAGATGTGCAGGTACTGCCGAAG